>Ga0206131_10004704_pt1 | contig 14808 bp, 12 predicted proteins | sample Helgoland_Spring_FD_148636 | JGI IMG/M metagenome (GOLD analysis project Ga0206131, IMG submission 148636) | Pelagic subsurface seawater microbial communities from Kabeltonne, Helgoland, North Sea - Helgoland_Spring_Bloom_20160517_1 | ecosystem: Environmental > Aquatic > Marine > Epipelagic ...
CACGGCGCAATGAGCGAGGCCTGATTCACACAGCCTGTTATCACGCCGCCTGCTCACAACACCTGTTCACGACACCTGTTCACGACGGGTCACAGATCACGAGCGAAAAAGCACGAGCAACCTTGCGACTTGCGTCATAGCATTTGACCCGAACACTCGGCCAGTCCAAAATCGGCGCCCATCAGTCACCACAGGCCAAGCCCATGAATCAGCAAAATCCGAAACGCCAGCGATTTATCGAGCACGTTCAGGGTGGCAACACATTTGCCGGTGAATTATCGTTCCTGCGGCGCAAATACACCCAGGATATTGACGGCGCAGATGTCGTCATTTCTGGCATCCCCTTTGATTCCGCCACCACCTTTCGGCCCGGCGCACGCTTGGGCCCGCAGGCCATTCGCGCCGCTTCGGTGCAGCTCGCAGAACTCATCGGTCGGGCGTTTCCCTTTGGCATCAACCCAGTCGAGGTTCTGGCTGTGGCTGACTACGGCGACTGCCTACTCGACTCGGGTTACCCGCAGCACTTGGTAGAAACCGTTGAGGCGCATGCGCGACTGCTCATCAGCAGCGGCGCCTTGATGGTTACCCTGGGCGGCGATCACTTTGTCACTTATCCGCTATTGCGGGCTCACGCGGAAAAATATGGCCCTGTAGCTCTGGTTCACTTCGATGCCCATGTCGACACTTGGGAAGATGACGGCAAACGCCTGGACCATGGCTCTATGTTTCTGCGCGCCAAGCGTGAGGGGCTTATTGACGTATCTCGCTCGGTACAGATTGGCATTCGCTCATTCAGTGATGAGAGCCACGGCTTCACCGTCATTGATGCACCCACGGTGCACCAGCAGAGCCAACAGGAAACGATCCAGCACATTCTCGACATCGTCAGTGACCACCCTGCCTATCTGACCTTCGATATTGATTGTCTTGACCCGGCATTTGCACCCGGCACCGGCACACCGGTAGCCGGCGGCCTGTCGTCAGCACAGGCCCTCGGCATATTGCGCGGCCTTGGCAAACTGAATTTTGTCGGCATGGACGTGGTTGAGGTCGCACCAGCCTATGATCATGCAGAGATCACCGCGATCGCAGCGGCAACCATTGCTCACGACTTTATCGGCCTGTTAGCACTAAAAAAACTGCAAGATGATGCCATCTAAAACTTGTCTAACAGCGAATAATAAAGCATACCCGCCACGAGGCCAGGCCAGCGCAGCCAGCGACCACCGGGAAAGGGTATGTGGCGAATATTGGCAAACAGATCGAACCGCGACGCCTGCCCAGCAATCGCCTCGGCAATCAGCTTGCCACCCATATTTGCCATCGCGATACCATGCCCAGAATAGCCTTGGGCCCAGTAAACGTTGGGCCCAGCTCGACCAAAACTCGGCATCCGCCGCATGGTAATGGCTAAGGTTCCACCCCAGGCATAGTCAATCTTCACATCCGCCAATTGTGGATAAACCTCAAGCATATGCTGGCGAACAAAGTCTTTGATGTCTCGCGGAAAGAATGGTGAATAATTTTCGCCACCGCCAAAGATTAGTCGGTGGTCTGGTGAGTTATGAAAGTAATTGACCACAAACCGGGTATCTACCACCGCGACATTATCGCGATTCAGTTGTTGAGCGCGCGCTGCACCTAAGGGTTCAGTGGCCAGAATAAAGTTATTGATGGGCATCTGATATTTGCCCGCCTGCCGATCCAGCTTACCCAAATAACCGTTACAAGCCAGCACCAGGTATTTCGCTCTGACCTCGCCGGCTGCGGTCTTGGCAAGTACTTGATCGGTGACTGGATTCTGATAGTCGAGCACGGCAGACCGTTCGAATATTTGCACGCCTAATGTCTTCGCTGCACGAGCGAGGCCCAATGCCAGATTCAAGGGATGAATATGGGCTGAGCGAAAATCGAGGGCACCACCATAAAATGAGTCCACACCCAACATGGCCCGCACTTCTTCGCGGCTCACATGGCGGCGTTCGGTATATCCGTAGTGCTCAGCCAAGTGATCATTATAACGCCGCAGATCATCAACATAACGTTCCCTATGAGCCACATGCAGTTCGCCATCAGTCAGGTCGCAGTCAATTGCATAGCGCTTGATACGGTCTCTGACTAGCCCGTTGGCATCACAGGCGACTTGCCACATTTGCTTCGCCACATCGAGGCCGAGCATAACTTCAAGCTCATCCTGATCCTTGCGTTGCCCCATACCCAGAACGCCACCATTGCGACCTGAGGCACCCGCACCGACTCGATGGCTTTCTAACACAACAACCTTCAAGCCTTGCTCCGCCAACTCAATCGCCGCCGACAATCCCGTGTAACCTGCGCCAACAATACAGACGTCTGCATCGACAGATTCAGTCAGCTGCGGATGCTGCACCAACCCCTTGGCAGTGGCGTAATACCATGACTCATCGTAACCAACACGAGGATCACTGCCTTGCCGCCGAGATCCCATGACTACAGAGACTCACACAGATAACGTTGCTCCCACAAGGAAATTTCCGCCTGAAAGTGATCAATCTCCATTTGTTTGATCGATACAAATGAGTCAATGAAATCTTTACCTATCAGGTCAATGATCGGCTGACAATTTTGTAGCTCAACCAAGGCGGCGCCCAGGTCACGAGGGAAGGCCGCTGGCAGATTTAAATAGTAAGCATTACTTTCCACCGGCTCGGTCGGCTCAAGCTTCTCGCGAATGCCCAATAGCCCGCAGGCTAGCGTCGCCGCAGTAAACAGATAAGGGTTGGCGTCAGCACCAGCAATTCTATTCTCGACCCGACCATTTTCATCGGTGTCATAGGGAATCCGAAAGCCCGTCGTTCGATTATCATAACCCCACTCCAGATTCACCGGCGCAGACAGGTCAGGCACGAATCGCTTGTAGCTATTGATGGTAGGTGAAAACAGTGCAAACGCCCGCGGCAGGTAGTATTGCAAACCCGCAATGTAATGCTTGAGCATCACAGTGGCTTGGCCATCCTGCAAGGCAAACACATTGTTGCCATCAGCATCGTTCATGCTGGTGTGAATATGCAAGCCACTACCAGCCGCCTCTTCAATCGGTTTCGCCATAAACGTTGCCGTCATACCGCACTTTAAGGCGCACGCCTTAACTGCACGCTTCAACAGGAATAATTGATCGGCTTTATCCAACGCATCGCCATGACCCACATTAAGCTCTATCTGCCCGGGCCCCATTTCGTGAATCAAACCCTCTAATTGAATATTCGCTTTCGCACAGGATTGCCGCAGAGTCGCAAAAAAATCTTCAAACTTATCCAAGGCATCGATACTGAAAGACTCACCGCCCGATTCAAGCCGACCATCCTGACCAGTAGCTGGCACCAATGCATTTCGCGGATCCTTCACGGGCTGCACCAGATAGAACTCAACTTCAGGCGCTACAATGGGAAACCAGCCCACCTGCGCATATTGATTAAGCACCTCTATCAAAATATTTCTGGAATCGACGGTAGTTGGCTGGCCATTTTTGCTCAAGGAACGGCAAATCACCTGACTATGATCATCCTCTTTCCATGGCGTTGTTCTGTAGGTAGACCAGTCTGGCTCTAACAGCATGTCTTCGTCTTTCGGGTTGAGTCGATCAAGAATATCTGCATACTCGCCGGTGATAGTCTGAAACAATACCGACAATCCCATATGGGGGCGATACCCCGGCTTCAAGGTGGCGCCATCAATCACTTTGCCCCGAGGAACGCCGTTCATGTCAGAGAAAAGCAACTCAACATGGGCTGATATAGGGTCTGGTAACGCTGACATAAAGATAGTTCCTATAAGTTAAAGGTATGAACGGTGGTTAATTTGACAGATAACTTTCTGCTTTAATTGCGCCTTTATTTAACGGTTTGTGGCGAAGTGTCGAACCGCCTGACCAAAAGCCGCGAAGATCGCCTTGGACTGGGGATTGTCGGCAAATGCCCATTCGGGATGCCATTGCACGCCCAACAAGAATTGACCATCCTTTGAGACGGCCTCAATGACACCATCTTTAGAGATCGCCTCTGCACGTAAACCTGGCGCCAATATCGCGATCGCCTGCGCATGCAACGAATTCACTGCAAAGCATGGCGCATCGACAATTTTTTCGAGCAAACCCCCAGCGACAACATCCACATCATGTGCTGGCGCATACAGCTCTGCTCTGGAGAGGCCGTCCTGCTCACGATGATCGGCATAGCCCGGTTGCTCATGCACCGCATGATAGAGCGTGCCTCCGATCGCGACATTCAGCTCCTGGATACCTCGACAGACGGCGAGTATAGGGATTTTGCGCGCTATCGCTCGCGCCAGCAATGGAAAAACTGTGGCGTCCCGCTGGTGGTCCTGCTTGATATCAGCGGGTGCATCTGAGTTGCCGTATCTGCCTGGTTCAACGTTACTCACGCTGCCCGTCAAAAAGAGCCCCTGAGCAAGATCGAGCAAACCGTCAATATCGGTATCCTGCTCCAGTGACAGAAGATCTTGCCCCGCGCCTATGCCAGGCACCAACAGGGCTTGAACACCGGCACCATGGCTGACCGCATTGATATATTTTTCGCCAACACCATGGAAGGGGTGACCCTCCACGTGTTTGACATCACAAGGCACCAGAACCAGAGGTCTCATGCTTCATTGATACCATAATGACGGGCAGTTTCATCCAGCGCCTTGGCCAATCGATCGATTAACAAATCGATTTCCGCTTTGCTACACACATAAGGCGGCGCGCTGATCATCGTGTCTTTGACTGCACGCACCATTAACCCATGATCAATTGCCCGATCTCGACAGAAACCAGAGGCAGCTGAATCTGGCGCCAGACGTTCGCGAGAAGACTTGTCACGGACCAGTTCCAAGGCGCCCAACATGCCCTGGGTTCGAGCTTCACCGACAATCGGATGCTCACCTAACTGCCGCCAGCGCTCATTAAAATAAAGCGCCAGGTCTTTACTAAGGGTTCCAACAATATCCGTCTGCTTGTATATCTCCAAGGTTGCCAGTCCTGCTGCACAAGCAACTGGATGACCGGAATAAGTAAAACCATGAGCAAATTCGACACTCTGCGACTGTAACACCTCAACGATCTTGTCTGACACGGCTACACCGCCCAACGGCTGATAACCATTAGTCACGCCTTTGGCGAAGGTTAACAGATCGGGGGTGAAACCATAGGTTTGACAGCCAAACCACTGACCCGTACGTCCAAACCCGCAGATCACTTCGTCACTGATAATCAGGACATCTCGCTCACGACATATTTTCTCAACCGCTGGCCAGTAACTCGCCGGCGGCACAATCACGCCACCGGCACCTTGGATGGGCTCGGCAATAAACGCCGCGACGGTATCAGCGCCCAGTTCGTCGATCTTCGCTGCCAGGGCATTGGCGGCCACAAGCCCGAACGCCTCGGCATCCATGTCATGGCACTCTTCATACCAATAAGGCTGCTGCACATGATGGGTATAAGTCAAACCAACAAACTGTTCATGCATATAACCCATACCACCAAGGCTGGCGGCGGCTATCGTACTGCCGTGGTAACCGTTATGCCGGCCAATAATATTCTTCTTACCGGGCTTGCCCAAAGCATCGAAGTAACGATGTACTAAACGGATATTGGTATCGTTCGCTTCACTGCCGGAATTGGTGAAGAAGATGTGGTTCAAATGATCCGGCATGATTTCTACCAGCGCATTAGACATATTTATCGCGGCATCGTTACTGCAATTAAAGAAACTGTTGTAATAGGGTAAACGCTCCAACTGCTCTTGAATCGCTTTGTTGATAGTCGGTTGGCTGTAACCCAAACTGCAACACCACAGCCCCGACATGCCATCGAGTAACTGCTTGTTATCAGAGTCTGTAACATAGATATGTTCCGCTCGAGTCACCACCCGCCCGCCTGTCTTGGCGTATTGCTGATAGTTAGTAAAGGGATGCAATAAAGTCTCGCGATCCATCTCCTTCAGCTTTTCACTGGGAAACTTTGCACTAGAGATATCAGTCGTCATTTCGAAGTCACCCTATGGTCGTATAGCGTTGTCTGGAAAATTCAAACATGACATTATGCCCTGATTCAGGCCTTACCCACAAAGGGTTGTTGCAACCATGACTGTCAACGAACAAGATCTAAGGGAGCTGCTGCGTACGGGTTTTCAAGCCCTGACCCAAGGCAATATTGACAGGGCATCGCAGTGTTGCAGACAAGCCCTCGCGATCCAGCCAGACCTACCTCAGGCCCACTTTCTCGTGGGGCTCACGGCCCTGCAGGCCCAGGATCGCAAGACCGCGTTTCAAGCGTTCGGGTCTGTGACCACCCTCGACCCCAACCATGGCGCGGCATGGGCACAGCTGGCCCGCCTGTTTATGAATGAAGGTCAGGTCGTGCGTGCCGATGCTGCGCTCACAGAGGCCGTCAAAACCTCCAGCAATGACCCGATGGTGCACGATCTGATCGGCACCGTGTATTCCCTGATCGGCGAGTTTGATGCAGCCGGCAAAAGTTTTGAGACTGCTGTCAGCCAGCAACCCAGGCACCCGCCCTTTCTGCTGAACCTGGCCAACAACCTCGTCTATCGAGGCTATACCGATAAGGCCGTCGCCACCATAGAATATTTACTATCGATACAGCCCAATAGTCCACAAGCACACTGGGTCCTGGCCAATACACGGCGAGCCCGTGATGACGCGCATATTGCCACCATGCGGCAATTCCTTAGTACCGACCAGTTGTCGCCGAGAGCACGGGCTTTTTACGCCTACGCTATCGGTAAAGAGCTCGAAGACCTGGAGGAATGGGAAGCCGCCTTTGACGCCTTTGAAATCGGCGCACGGGATCGGCGCAGCACCGTGGAATTTGATGAAGCAGCAGAAGTTCAGATGTTTGAGGATCTGCAGAAAACCTTCACCACCGATTGGCTCGCCCAAGCCGGGCCAGGCTGCGAGGCATCGGGGCCAATATTCGTGGTCGGCCAACCTCGCACCGGCACCACCTTGATCGAACGCATTATCAGCAGTCACTCCCAGGTGAAATCAGCGGGGGAACTGCAGCAACTCAGCCTGGCCGTTCGCCGGCTCAGCGATTACCGAGATCCCAAACGTTTCTCCAGCGCCTTTTTTGCCAGCGCTGCCGCCCTTGAGCCCGCTAAATTGGGCCAGCTGTATCTCGACACCACGCGCAAACAAAGAGGTGACGCCGACTGGTTCGTGGATAAGTTGCCGCAAAACTATTTGATGATTCCACTGATCCTGGCGGCATTACCTAACGCAAAAATTGTACATATCCAACGAGACCCCATGGACGCCTGCTTTGCCAGCTATAAACAATTGTTTGCTGACGCTTATCTACACTCCTATGACCAGCAGGAAATGGCGCGCCATCATGCCCGCTATCTACAATTAATGGCCGTCTGGCGCAGGCGTTTCGGCGATCGATTTATTGATATTTCATACGAAGATACCGTGCAGAACCTGGAACCCAACGCCCGCCGCTTAATCGAGTTCCTCGGCCTTGATTGGCAACCCGCTTGCCTGGCGTTTCACGAGCAAAATAGCGCCGTCTCAACAGCCAGCGCAGTCCAGGTCAGGGAACCGGCCCATAGCCGTTCTGTTGGTCGCTGGCGCCGCTACGCCCGGCAGCTGACACCTATGGCAGCCATATTAACGGAATTGAACGATACACCCATCGAACGCAAACACACTGATTTTTAGTCGGACAAAAACAAATTCATCGAGATCTATACCTGCCGCGTCAAATCGTTTAATTTATCTCCAACAACCGAACTATTTGGAGGTTATGTGACTCGTATTGATCCTAAATCGTTTCAGCGTCATCCAGGCTTGCGCTTCAGACCTTCGCCCTTGGCACATGGCATCGCCATGGTCATCGCCTCGAGCCTCGCAGCTCAGGCCAGCGCCGAGAATCGAATACTCGAGGAAGTGGTTGTTACAGCCACCAAACGCAGTGAATCGGTACAAGACGTACCCTTGGCGATTACGGCATTAACTGGCGATTTCGTCAGAGACGTTAACCTGAACGACGTCAAGGATCTGGTGTCATTCACCCCAGGCGTCTCTGGCAATAGTCAAGACAGCTTTATCGATGCCATCAGTGTTCGCGGTGTACGTACCCAAGACTTTGGCGTTGGCGGCGACCCCTCAGCGGCTTTTTTCAAAAACGATCTTTACGAAGGCCGGAATGGTTCAGCGGTCACCAGCTTGTTCGATATGGAGCGAGCAGAAATCCTTCGTGGGCCGCAAGGCTTTTTGTTTGGTCGAAACTCTATCGGCGGTGCCTTCAGCGTCTATACCGCGAAAGCCAAGATTGCCGATGAAATGGATGGCTATCTTGACCTGGATGCAGGCCAGAGCAATCGGCTTAGAGCTGAAGGCGCTGTGAATATTCCTGTCAACGACAGCTTTGCGCTGCGGATTGCTGGCTATCATTCCGAGCAAGACGGATTTGTCGACAACCTATTTGACGGCAGCCAACTTATCGCCCATGACAAGTCTGCCCTGCGCCTATCGGGTACCTTTATCGGCGACAACCTCACGGCTCGTGGCACCGCCGAATATGAAGACCGGGAGCAATCGGGCTCAGTTTATCGAGCGATAGAGACCGGCGTAATTTGGGAAACCTTTGAAGCCGCCTTGGGTGACGTCAACTTAGGGGGCGGGGAGCAAGACGCGAATGTCGATCGCTCTGGCGGTGATCGAGATGACGCCGAGATTCTGACCCTGGGCTTGCAACTCGAATACGACCTGGGCTTTGCAACAATAACTTCCAATACCGGCTATAAAGATCACGAGTACTACTACACCGAGGATTACGACGGCACACCGTTGAACATCAACAACTACGGGCAAGACCAAAAAGGCGACTACTTTCAACAAGAAATTCGCCTAGCGTCGAACAGTGACGGCGCCTTATCGTGGTACGCCGGCGCGTCCTACTACAAAGAGAACATCGACACCTTGTTCAAGTTTTCTGGTGCGGAAGACTACTTCTGCCAGTACTACGGAGCCTACTATAACTCTGGCACGACCTTTACTGGCTGCGCGGATTTATATGCTTACTACGGCTCTGAGTTCTCACCTAGCGCTGATGGCAACCTAACAGAAACCGGTCGCATCATTGGCGACTACTCTGGCTGGGGCGCTTATGTCGACGTCAATTACGACCTCTCGGAACAGTGGAGCCTTGGTCTTGGCGTTCGTTACAGCAACGACAAGAAAGACTTCGCCATCAATGTACCGACACCGGAAAGTGATCTGGGCCCCTACTGGGCCTATACCTTTGCCACAGACGGCGCCATCTCTGATAGTAAATCCTGGAACGACACTCAGGCCCGGGCCATCATGAAGTTTCAGCCGAACAATGACACTCTGTTGTATGCCAGTTTCACGGAAGGCTTCAAGTCTGGCGGCTTTGGTAGTTTTGCCCTGGAAGATGCAACCGGCGTTCCCGTCGGCGGCGGCGCAACCGATCTGACTCAGGCTGATGGTTATCGACCGAATGCATTCGATCCCGAGACAGTCGATTCATGGGAAATTGGCTATAAAGGCAGCTTGTTCGATGGCAGGACTGAACTCAATTTGTCTGCGTTCCTCTATGACTATAAGGACCTGCAGGTGCTGGTTTTTGACGGCGGCGCAGCAGCGGTCAAAAATGTCGGCCAGGTTGATGGGTGGGGCTTTGAGGGCAGTGTCAGAACCATTTTGAATGACAACTTCGACCTCTACCTGGCACTGTCCAGTCTAGATACAGAGGCCACACAGCTACAAAGTATCTGCGGTGGCGACACAGAAGACAGCTGTGAAGGCAGTAGTCTGTTTTGGGCTCCAGAATTCACCGGCGCAGCGGTACTTAACGGCAACTTTCCGCTCGCCAGTAACGGCGCAATCACCACGAGCTTAGAAGTCTACTGGGAATCAGAACGGGGCGGTGGTTTTGAAAACCTGCAGGAAACCAAGATTGATTCCTACGCCGATGTCACACTGAGGGTCAGCTACGAGTCTGACAATGACTGGAAGGTCGGGTTGTATGCAGAAAACCTAACCAACGCCGAGACCTTTGATGGCCAAAATAATAACGGCGGCATTCTTCCTTCGCACTTCTTTGGACCGAAACGACCTAGAGTATTCGGCCTGAGATACAGTCTCGACTTCTAAACCAACCCCTACCGGGCTTGGTCAAGTCAGTAGTAAACCCCTTCCAGCGGGTTTACTGCTGACCTGAAGTCTTCGCAGCGCTATAGCGTGTCCAACGCTGCATAGACCACCAGAAAACAAACGACCCCACCAAAATCAAACCCACAAAAATCGTTGCCAAGGCATTAATCTTAGGGCTGACACCCAGGCGAACACTCGAATAGATCACCATCGGCAGCGTGCTTGAACCCGGACCTGAGACAAAACTGGCGATCACCAGGTCATCCAGAGACAGGGTGAACGCCAACAACCAGCCCGATATCAGCGCTGGGCTGATCAGTGGCAACGTAATCACGAGGAACACCTTCAGCGGCGTCGCACCCAGGTCCATTGCGGCCTCTTCCAACGAGCTGTCCATTTCTCTAAGCCGCGAGGTGATCACGATGGTGACAAACGCGACACTGAACGTCACGTGGGCAATCCAGATTGTCATGGCACCCCTCGACGCGGGCCAACCTAACCAATTGCCCAGACCGACAAACAGCAATAACAAGGACAGACCGGTAATCACCTCAGGCATTACCAAGGGCGCAATGATCATACTGCTGAACAGGGTCTGACCTGGAAAGCGCCCAAACTTCACCAGCACATAAGCCGCGATGGTACCCAGTAATACCGACATAAAGGCCGTGGAGCAGGCAATCTGCAGGCTCAAGAAAAACGCGTCCATCAATTGCCGATCTTCAAGCAACTCAAGGTACCACTTCACGGAAAACTCGGTCCAGATCGTTACCAGCCGTGACTCATTGAATGAGTAAATGACGAGCACCAGCAGCGGAAAATACAGAAACACCAATCCCGCCAACAGTAAGTAGCGTGAGATCTTCATTCCCCCACCCCCAATTGCTTCATCTCTAAGCGGCGGTAGAAATAGATCGGGACAATCAGGAACGTCAACATCACCACGGCGATCGCCGAGGCGACAGGCCAGTCTCGGTTGACAAAAAATTCTTGCCAAAGCACCTTGCCTATCATCAGCGTATCAGGCCCACCGAGCAGCTCTGGAATGATAAATTCACCTACTGCCGGAATAAATACCAGGAAACATCCCGCCACCACGCCACTCATCGACAATGGCAGGATAATCGTCAGGAACACTTTCCAGGGTCGGGCGCCCAAATCATAACCCGCCTCAATCAGCGAATGGTCCAGCTTCATCAAGTTGGCATAAATCGGCAGAATCATAAACGGCAGGTAGCCATAAACGATACCCAGATAAATCGCAAAGTCAGAATGGAGCATCGTCAGCGGTTCATCTACCAAACCCACCGACATGAAAAAGTGATTGACCAAGCCGTTGGTTTTTAACAAGCCTATCCAGGCATAAATCCGAATCAAAAAGGAAGTCCAGGATGGCAAGATCACCAATAACAGGAACAAACTGCGGTAGGGCTCCTCCATCCGCGAAATCCCATAAGCCATGGGATAGGCGATGAACAAACACAGCACCGTCGAGACCGCTGCCAGCCGCAATGAATTGAAGTAGGCGAGATAGTACAGATCGTCTTCTAGCAGGAACCGGTAATTGTCGAGTGATCCCAACCAGGTGAGGCGTCCATCCGACCAGGACCAGATATCGCTATAAGGCGGCATCGCAATCATCGACTCCGCCAGGCTGATCTTCAGAATAAAGCCAAATGGCAGGGCGAAAAACACCAGCATCCAGATATAGGGCCACACGATAACCCAAAATTTGTGGGCAAAGACCCCTTTCATGGCTGATCCGCTTTGATCAATACCACGGCATCCTGATCCCAAGACAGAACCACTGATTGCTCGAAGTCGAAGGTTTGCGTGGCATGACGGGCGAAATTACTGACATGCACCTGCACTACTTTACCCTGTCCTGCGCCTACATCGAGACGCACGTGAATCACATTATGGCTGCCTAAATAGGCAATATCATTCACTTTACCGGCGGCACAATTTTTCGCGTCAAGGTTTCTACCCGCTTCGAGGCGAATTTTTTCCGGCCGCAGTGCCACATAGCACGGCCCGTCGAATGCGGCATTGGCCTCACCTGCCACCACCTGTCCGGGCAACTCGTCACAGGTTAGTTCGCCACCAGACACCACTGCCTTGAACAGGTTGATAGAGCCAATGAATTCTGCGGTCAGCTTGCTGTTCGGAAACTCATAAATCTCTCGCGGCTGGCCCACCTGCATAATCCGACCTTGGTCCATGATGGCAATTCTGTCGGCCATGGTCATGGCTTCTTCCTGGTCGTGGGTGACCATCACGCAGGTCACGCCAACACTTTCAATGATATTAGCCAGCTCCAGCTGCATCTGCATTCTCAGCTTTTTGTCGAGTGCACCCATCGGTTCATCCAACAGCAACAACGCCGGCTTCTTCGCCAGACTGCGGGCTAGCGCCACCCGCTGTTGTTGACCGCCGGATAATTGGGCGGGCTTTCTGCTGCGAAACTTCTCCATTTGCACCAGGCCAAGCACCTCAGTCACCCGCGCGACAATTTGCGCCGCTGGCAGCTTGTCTTGCTTCAAACCAAAGGCAATATTTTGCTCTACCGTCATATGGGGAAACAACGCGTAAGACTGAAACATCATATTAACGGGACGCTGATAGGGCGGACTGTTGAGCACCGACACACCGTTGATCTTGATATCACCCAGACTGGGCTTCTCGAAACCCGCCAGCATACGTAGCAAGGTTGTCTTACCACAGCCAGACCCACCCAGCAGCGCAAATATCTCGCCCTTGTTGATTTTCAGGTTGACCTGATCCACAGCCGCCACATCATCGAAATACTTCGATACGTTCACAACCTCAACAGCACAATGCACTTTAGCGTCATTCATTATTTGGCGATTCACCTTTTACTCAGCTGTGGCGATAACTAACGACCGCTCTTGATTTTGGACCACATGCGCAGCGCTTTACGATCAATCTTTTGTGGGTAAGGCGGCAAGATAAAGTTTTTCTCGCTCATCTCTTTGGTGGGATAAATACCTGAATTTTCCAATACGCTCTTGTCTACAAACTCGTTAGCACTCAAGTTAGCATTCGCATAACGCACCTGATTGGATACGCCCGCAATAATCTCAGGCTCCATCAGGAAGTTGATGAACTTCAGCGCATTTTCAGGGTGCGGCGCATCGACGGGAATGGCCAGCATATCGAACCACAGCACCGTACCTTCCTTCGGCATATGGTACTCAATCGTGAACGGCAGATTCGCCTCGCTCGCCCGCCTACTAGCCTGCAGAATATCTCCTGACCACCCCAACGCGACACAGATATCACCGTTCGCCAGGTCATTAATATATTTGGATGAGTGAAAATAAGTGACATGGGGGCTGACTGCAGCAAGCACCGGCACCACCGCTTTACTGAACAACTCAGCATCTTGAGCAGTTGGATCCAGCCCCTGATAAGCCAGAACCGCAGGGAACAATTCGTCATAGGCGTCGAGGAACGAAACACCACAGGCCTTCAACTTTTCCAGATTACCTGGCTCGAACACCAGCGCCCAACTGTCCACTGGCGCACCCTCCCCCAGCATTTGAGTCACCAGTTGACGGTTAATACCCAATCCCGTTGTACCCCACAAATAGGGTATCCCATACTGATTTCCCGGATCAAAGCGCTCCAATTGCTTCATCAGCACTGGATCCATATGCTTCAAATTGGGCAACTTGGCATGGTCAAGGCGCTGAAAGGCACCAGCTTGCATCAAACGAGCATGGTATCCCGAGGTCGGCACGACCACATCAAACCCAGAACTCCCCGCCAGTAACTTGCCCTGCAAGACATCGTTGCTGTCAAAAACATCATAGGTGACCTTGATTCCCGTTCGAGCCTCGAAGATCTTGATGGTATCTGGCCCAATATAGTCTACCCAGTTATAGACATTCAGCAGCTTATCTTCTTCGGCAAGACCTGGCATGGCCAACATCAGGCCCATTAAAACACCCGTTAACTTTCCCATAAAATCTACTCTTTAGGCCGGCACTCCCCGTCATTGGGGGCTTAGATAACATCCCGCTAGGTGTAAATATAACACAATCAGAACGCCTCTAAAGGCCAGAATCTAGACCTGTCGCTCGCCTCAAGCCTCAGCGCCCATCTGCTACTGAACAATATAATTTCGCGAACCACCCCGGACACCTTGACTCAAAGCCCGGCCTTCGGTCTAATACGCGCTCGTTTGGACAAATGGCCAGATAGCTCAGTCGGTAGAGCAAGGGATTGAAAATCCCTGTGTCGGTGGTTCGATTCCACCTCTGGCCACCAACGTGTTTTGCGCAAAGCGCAAAATCACGGCCGACAGTGTTTTCGCCAACGGCGAAAATCACGAAAGGCACCCCCCCCCAGTAATACAACATGCGTCAACGAACTCCCCCGATTCCATCGGATCGCTGCCACGGACTACGCGCCCCGCTCTGGCCACCAACGTGTTTTGCGCAAAGCGCAAAATCACGGCCGGCAGTGTTTTCGCCAACGGCGAAAATCACGAAAGGCACCCCCCCAGTAATACAACATGCGTCAACGAAACGAATACAGAACCGTTGTGTATCGGCCTTAAGTCGCTATGGACTCAGCGGCCCCCTTTTTAATGACGCG
>Ga0206131_10004710_pt1 | contig 14797 bp, 10 predicted proteins | sample Helgoland_Spring_FD_148636 | JGI IMG/M metagenome (GOLD analysis project Ga0206131, IMG submission 148636) | Pelagic subsurface seawater microbial communities from Kabeltonne, Helgoland, North Sea - Helgoland_Spring_Bloom_20160517_1 | ecosystem: Environmental > Aquatic > Marine > Epipelagic ...
AGGGAATAAAAAAACCGCAACAGACTGTTTTAAAGACTATTACGGTTTTTGTTGGTGGTCCCACCTGGGCTCGAACCAGGGACCAACTGATTATGAGTCAGCTACTCTAACCAACTGAGCTATAGGACCTATTAATGAACGTTTCATTAATTAAAGTATAAAATTAATACATATTGTCAAATTTTCAGTGTTTAAACGAGACTCTTTTCAAAAACACTCTAAATGTTTCTTTTTCAAAAAAAGCCTTAATCGTTTTGGTCTAATTATTAAAACTTCCTTTCAAATTGTATTGTGAAACTAAATACTGTTTATGTGGAGATGTAAAGAGACTTTTTTTTACTCACTACAAAATAGTAAAAAAACATTATTTTTGCAGTATTAGATTTAGTAATGAAAAATAGTCTCTTTGTAGGCGCTTTGATGAGCCATTTATTTTTTTGTTCGTTTGTCAATGCCCAAACCTCTGCTGTTGCTCCGACACTATCAACAGAGTCCTCCCTAGCTCTAGATGTTAATTTAGACGGTGACCAAAGCGATTCAGTATATCTTATTTCAACTTTAGAAGAATTACTTTGGATTCAAGAACAAATTGAAAATAATTCTTCAACCAGTTGGTCTAAAGGAAAAATATTTCTTCAAACTGCCGATATTGATGCTTCACCCACAGAATTTTGGGATGACTCAGACGATGATAGTGTTGGAGGTTCGTATAATGATTCTAATGATGCTTCAGCAAATGGTAATAATGAGGGTTGGAAGCCTCTTGGTTGGGGGTCACAATATGATTATTTTGAAGGGTTCTACAATGGAAATTATCATAGAATAATTAATCTACATATAAATAGATCTACTACAAACTCTGATGATGGTTCTGTAGGCTTTATAGGCGAATTAAGTGATGATTTTTTCAACCCCTCAGGGGTTATTAAATTGGGAATTCTGAATGCTAATTATATTATCAATTCTGGATACAGTCCAACAACAATTGGAGGGATAATAGCCGGAGAGGCTTTGTCTCTGGGTGCAACATTTTTTCTTAGCGATCTGTTTTTTGAAGGGACCATTGACTTTTCAAGCTCAACATCTGGTCCAGATTATGTTGGCGGTATCTTGGGAAACTTTGTAATTTCTTCAGACTATAAATTAAAAAACACCTATTTCCTTGGGACAATTAAAGGTGAGAGTACGACCGTTGGGGGTATAGCAGCTCGTTTTAATGGGATGTCGCTTGAAAATACATATGCTAAAGGAAATATTATTGGAGAAGATTTTGCTGTTGGAGGGCTTGTAGGAAATGTTGTTAATTCGGTAAATAGCGGTACACCTACAATTAAAAATTCGTATTCTGCTATTTTATTTAAGGAACTAGATGGGAGTAGTGTGATTAATGCTCCAATTTCGAGACATAATAAATATACCGGTAATAATACACCTCAAATTGATAATATATATTGGGACAGTACACTTAGTAATTCTAAGAATTTTTACGAAAATATCGATACGGGTATAGTAACATCAACTATAAACTCAGAAGGTTTGCCTACTTCTACATTAGCTTCATCAGGCGCTCTAAGTAAAAGTGGGTTAGATTCCTCAACCATTTGGGGTCAGAATGACGCAATTAATGATGGATATCCTTATTTGAAAGGATGGATGGATTTTGGGCTTTCTTCTACAACGCTTTCCGATCAGATTTCAGCAAATGACAAAGTTGGAGATTTTGTTTTTTTGAATGGTGGCGTAAGTACAACTGTGGATAGTTATGTTATCAGTTCCACGCTCTATGATAATCAATATTTTGATATAAGTTCAGCCGAACTTACTATTAATTCAGCTGGGGTCTCTCAAATTGCTGGTGGCACTACTAGTTTTAAGATTTTGGTTGAAATAACTACGACGGAGTCACCACCAACCCAATTAAAAAGAACGTTTAAAATAGACGTACTTGACATTACTCCTCCAGAAGCAACGCTGAGCCAAAACCACAACGACTTAATTGTTAAAGGGGGTGAGGTTGTCAGGATAACTGCAACATTTGATGAGAGTTTATCCGCCGCTGCAACACTCTCTATAACCACTACCGGTACAGTAATCACGATGACTGAATCTGCTTCTACAGCCTCAAAAGTTTGGTTTTATGACTGGACTGCTCCTACGAATCATTCATTGGACGGTGCGGTTTATATTAATGCAGAGGGTAAAGACGCTGCTGATAATCGAGGTTCCAGCACTCAAAGTATTACACTAACGCTTGATAATTATTTCGATTTTAGTTTAACTGAAGATGACGCTGATGATGTTTTTGTCACTGGAGAACAAGTCGTTTTTACGCTGACTGCTACAGAAACACTTTCATCAACTGTTACAGGATCTGCGGATTATCCAGAACCATCATCTGGGAGTAGTTTTGATTTTACAAACAGTTATGCCCCAGACACGGATTCGACATGGTCGAGAACCTTTTCTCATCCACCCGGATTGACAGGAGTGGTGACGGTAACCGTAACCGCTTCCGATATTGCTACAAATGTTGTTTCTAAAGTCTTGACTTATCAAATTGACACTAAGGTGGCAACTATAAATACGATTACTCAAATCACACCCGATGGTATTTACACAGACGATGATACGAATCCTTCAAACTCCGACACAATCAGTCTGACTGTAGTGTTTGATGAACCAGTTCTAATCACGGGAACTCCAAGACTACCTTTGAATATAACCAAAATTAATGGATCAATTGCTTATGCGACTTATGTAAGTGGTTCAGGAACGTCCACACCCACTTTTGTTTATACTGTAGAGGATGGTGATATCACCGGTGCTGTAGATTTAAAAACAGATGGAACAGGACTGGATCTGAATGGAGGTACGATCAACGATACAGCTACAAATACGGCAGATGTTTTATTTGCTACGAACTCAGCAACGCTGTCTACTTTAATTGAAGTGAGGGCAACCGATCCTGGATTGTCAGTAGAACTTACTTCTGATAATACAGAGGATCCAACTGCTGTAAAAGAAGGTCAAGTTATAACTGTCAGTATTTTATCCGATTCGGCATGGGCATTAGATGCTTCAACAATATCTATGACTATTTCGGGTATGAGTCCCCAACCTACATTAACATTTACAGAAACAGGGACAAACCCCTATACCTTCACGGCTAGTTTTACGTTAACAGCTTCTAATACCTATACGCAAGGCGCCGTAGTTTTTTCATTAGAGGCTTCAGACTCTATTTCATCAACTAAAGTAACTACCCCAAATAAAGTAGTTACAGATCAAACTGATTTAAGCGGGAGCTTTAGCTTTGATAATACAGCACCCACAATTACTTCTTCAAATGCAGCAACCATCACTGAGGGTAGGACAGCAGGTCCTACTATCACAGCTAGTGAGCGCGCACAGTTTTCTATTGTCGGCGGAGCGGATCAAGGAAAAGTCTCAATTAATCCTAACACAGGAGCGATTACTTTTACAAATCCTCCAGATTTTGAAAATCTTGATGATGCTGATGGAAATGGGGTCTATGAAGTTATTGTTCAAATCTCAGATTTGGTTGGTTATACTGTTACTCAAACCCTCAATATTACCGCTTTAGAAGTGCCCTATGGAATTGAATTTACTGAGGTTGAAGCCAATCCTTCAGAAGGAGAAGCTGGAAGCTATACTGCAGTACTTACTTCTGCCCCTACAGCAGCAGTTACCATACCCATTTCATCCACCAATGGTAGTGTAAGCAACTTAGATCCAAGTACACTCACCTTTACTCCCGAAAACTGGAACGTTCCTCAGACCATAACTATCAATACCGTAAATAATGATTCTGCTGATGGAGATTTGGAAATATTAATTACTACAGGAAAACCCTCGTCCGATGACCCTAACTATAATGATTTAAATGCTGCTGATACCAATGACTTTACGATTACATTGATTGATGATGAAATCGATACAGATAATGACGGTTTCTTTGACTACGAGGATGATTTCCCCGATGACCCTGATGAATCTCTTGATACAGACGGAGATGGTGTGGGAAACAATGCCGACATAGATGATGACGGAGACGGTTGGTCTGATGCAATTGAAGAATCAGAGGGTACAAATCCTTTGGATGCCAGTGACAAACCTCTAGATACAGACGGAGATGGAGTCAGAAATTCGCAAGATACTGACGATGATAATGATGGTGTTTTAGACTCTCAAGATGATTTCCCCTTAGACAGTACAGAAAGCGTCGATACCGATGGAGATGGTATTGGAAATAATGCCGATACAGATGATGACGAAGATTCTTATTCTGATGCTGTAGAAATAAATGAAGGAACTGACCCTTTAGATTCGAGTAGCTTCCCAGAAGATCAAGACGGGGATGGCATTTCCGAACAAGATGAACTTTTACTTGGAACAGATCCAAACAATCCAGATACTGATGGAGATGGAGTCAATGACAAACAAGATGCTTTTCCACTAGATCCTGAAAATGCTTTTGATACAGATAATGATGGAATTGCAGACAGTCAAGAAGATGATATTGATAATGATGGAGTACTAAATGAAGAGGATGCCTTCCCTTTAGACCCCAATGAATCTTCAGATAACGATGGGGACGGAATAGGAGACAATGCTGACCCCGATGATGATAATGATGGTTACAGTGACTCCACAGAGCTAGCAGAGGGAAGTGATCCTTTTGATGCCTCAATTACACCTGTTGACAGTGATCGCGATGGTCTTTCTGATGAAGAAGAACTTGCTTTAGGAACTGATCCAAACAACTTTGACACGGACAATGATGGCGTAAATGATAAAATTGACGCCTTTCCTCTTGATCCAGACAACAACAGTGATCAAGATGGAGATGGAATCCCGGATTTACTGGATGATGATGATGATAACGATGGCGTTTTGGATAGAACAGATGTCTTCCCCTATGATCCATTAGAAAGTGAAGATACCGATTCCGATGGTATTGGAAACAATGCAGACCAAGATGACGATAATGACGGCTTCAGTGATCTTGAAGAGATTGAAGCTGGCACCGATCCCAAAAATAAATTAGACTTTCCAGAAGATATAGACGGAGATGGTCTCTCAAATGCTGAAGAACTCCTCATAGGAACTGATCCGAAAAATTCTGATTCAGATGGCGACGGAGTGCCTGATGGTGAAGATACCTTTCCACTAAATCCTTTGTACTCAAAAGATACCGACGGAGATGGTCTAGCCGATGCAATTGATATTGATGATGACAATGACGGTGTACCAGATACACAAGATGCATTCCCTTTAGACCCGAATGAATCTAAGGATAATGACGGAGACGGAATAGGAGACAATGCAGACCTGGACGATGATAATGATGGTTATAGTGACTTAGACGAAATTGTGGCAGGCACCAACCCTAAAAATCCAAACGAAAGCCCTTTAGATAGTGACAATGACGGCCTCTCTGATTTTATAGAAGAGTTAAACGGAACCGATCCCAACAATCCAGATACCGACGGTGATGGTGTCCTAGACGGTCAAGATGCTTTCCCTCTTAATGATCAATTTTCTAAGGATAATGATAATGACGGAATTCCGGATGAGATTGATGTTTATGGGGATAATGATTCGGATGCATTAGGTGATATTCCTGATATTGACGACGATAATGATGGAATTGTGGATGTTGCTGAAAATGTGTTTATCACCTTTTTTCAAGACCACTTCATCTCTATTAATAATACCACTGGCAAAAAGAGTCCGGTTGAGCCTAAAGTAAATCAAAGGCCAAGAACTGACAGAGGTGTTGGTAAATGGAAAATTAGAAAGAAAATTGTGGGAGGTGCTGATGCGTCTAAAATGAAAATAGTTGGTGGAGAACCTTCCTCTAGCGAAGGACAACAAAAATATTTTGGTGGCCCTTCTTCAAAAAATGATGTCAGCGAAGGATACCTTGCCTTTATCAATATTCCTGATCCAAATAATCCTGACGATACCAACAGAGATGGAATTTATGAAGTGGAAATCGCCTACATTAACACTACACCAGGTGATCCTCAAGTTCCTATTCCAACCACACCACAATTTATTGAAGCAACTCCCAACGTCTTAGAAGTTTTTGAATTAGAAACCGTGGAGACTCCTGTTAGCGAAGTCTCAGTAGACCTAATTATCTCGGACACTGACGGAGACGGAATCATCAACTCAAGAGATCCTGATGATGATGGCGACCATATTTATAGTGAGTTTGAAGGCTCTTTCCAAGGCGGCTTGATTGAAGATATCACTGTTGAAAATAATGCTCAAGATACAGACCAAGATGGCTTTGTCGATTTTCTAGATCCAGATGATGATAATGATGGTGTTTACACTTTATTTGAAAATCCTGATCCCAATCTTGACTTTAATCCAGAAGATGCAATCGACAGTGATTTAGATCAAATTCCAGATTACTTAGATAGGGATGATGATGGCGATGGAATCGATACAATTAATGAGGTTCCTGATCAAGATGGAGACGGTAATTCCGCTGACGCTTTAGATTTTGATAATGACGGAACCCCAGATTATTTAGATATAGATGATGACAATGATGGGCAACTTACCCGTTTAGAGCTCTCTAATGACACCAATATTATTCTAAAAGACACAGACAATGACGGCATCCCAGACTATCATGATACAGATGATGATAATGATGGTGTTCCTTCTCTACTAGAATTAAATCTAGATACAGACTCAGATGGCATCCTTAACCCCCTTGACCAAGATGACGACGGTGATGGTATCCTTACACTAAATGAAGACCTTAATCAGAATGGTGACCCTACCGATGATGATACCGATTTAGATGGTAAACCAAATTATTTAGAATCAAACGGCTTAGATGAAGACCAGGATGGTGTTATAGACCAACTTGATACGGTTGATGATGATCCTTATAATGATCAAGACGGAGATGGTTTTCCTAACCTAGATGAAAGCATTGCTGGAACGGATCCCTTAGATCAAAACAGTTTCCCTCAAAATTTTGATAATCCCGCGCTTAAAGCTTCGATAGATATCATAACGTTTTTCTCTCCGAACAGTGATGGAATAAATGATGCGTGGCAGATAAAAGAAATAGACCGTTACTTTAAAAGTGAGGTTTTTGTGTATACTCGATCCGGATATTTAGTGTTCCAAACAAAAAATTATCGGAATGATTGGACTGGGAATAGTAACGGCAGTCCTTTACCCGAAGGAAGCTATTACTACCGTATTGATTTAGATGGAAATAATACAATTGATTTTGAGGGCTGGCTATATTTAACAAGATGATCATGAAAAAATTAAATTACTTACTATTATTGTTGTCTTTTTTCTCGTTTGGACAACAAGAGAGCTATTACTCCATGTACCGTTATAACATGAACGTAATCAATCCCGCATTTGCTGGAGCAGAGGGTGCAAATACCTTTTCTTTTATTTCAAGACAGCAATGGTCTTCCATTGATGATGCGCCATCAACTCTTGCTTTTTCGTATTCTTCAGCACGCAAAAACAATGTAGGTCTTGGTCTTTCAGTTGTCTCAGATAAAGTCTTTATAGAACAACAAACCTTTGCATATATAGATTTTTCATATAAACTGGAGCTAAATGAAGGAATGGAGCTCTATCTAGGACTAAAAGGAGGGGGTAATTTTTACAATGCGGATCCAAGTGGATTGGCCTCTTATTCTTCAATCTCGGATCCAACCAAACAACAGCTTTCTCGTTTCGTCCCTAATGTAGGAGCGGGAGCATTTTTAAATGCAGAAACGTTTTGGCTCTCTTTTTCTATTCCTAGACTTTTCAATGTAGATAGAGATAAAGATCAAGCAATTGCTTCAAAAGATCGTGTTCATTCTTATTTAGCCGGTGGAGCCTATCTACCCTTGACAAGCAACATCCTTTTCAAACCTTCTGTAATGTTAAGAAAAGTCAGTGGTCTTTCAGCAACCACTGACCTAACAGGAATGCTAAGTTGGAAAAACACTTTTGACTTTGGGATTTCTTACCGAACTAGTAGTGCCCTCTCTTTAATGTCATTAATTTCTTTAGGAACTTTTGATATCGGCTATGCCTATGAAGTGCCTACAGAAAGTTCCCTCTCCCAACTAAACCTAAAAACACATGAATTGGTTCTTAGAATTAATCTTGGTGCTGGTGAAAGTTCCACTATTGAAACTCCTGCATCTACAGATAATTAATAAACGCTCAGCTTTTTAATAAGTACCTAATGGATTGGAGATTTAATTTTTTTAACTAAAACCATATCCATAGTATTCATCTGAGTATATTCATTACCTTTGAACCGTAGGGCATCACACCCTATTTTGTAAAAGGGTAGTAAGGCTATGGTTGGCTGGACCTGCCCTTTTATTTTTTTTCTTTTCCCCAATCAAAATCAAAAAAACTATCTTTATAAAAACAAATATTATGAGCAGCAAATTTTTTGGTAATAGTAAAGTTAAATCTACCCAAGGAGAAAAAAACAAAAAAGTGGTTACCCCAAGAGCTTCGAAAAGAACAACTGCTGTAAGAAAAACAGGAAGAGGGAAATAAAAATTTACCCTTTCAACACCCTCTATTACTGGCTTACAACCCAAAATGGCTATCTTTGTGAAAAATTAAGCTCTTGAAAGAGAAGAAACCTGATGCTGTCGTTTGGGATGAAACCAACGAAAGTTATATTGCAAAACTATTGCCTTATGCTAGTAGCATAAGCGGCCCCATCATAGAGGTCCCTAATGTGGATGCTTTCAAAAAGAAAGGCGTAGACAAGGTTTCCAAACAGTTTCAAGCTGAACTTGACGACCTCCAACAAAAAATCAAATCCTTTGTTTCTTTAGCAGCAGATACCCAAAAAGTATATTCAGCTCATTTTAAATTTGAACCTATTGTGGGTGAAACCTATCATCTATATCAAGGAAAAAAAGAAGCCTTTCTCTCTTTAATTCCTCCAGAGCAGTGGAGCAAAGAACATTTAGGAACCTTCCGTCTAAATGGGGATTATAAATGGGAACGCGTATAAGCCCTTTTTTATACGTATTTTTGTTTCATGGACAAACTAGAAACTCCTCGACAAAAAAAAATAAATACTATTTTGCAGCAAGAAATTGCCACCCTTTTACAAGGAGCAATTAGGCAGCAAAACGTGAGTAACCTCATGATTTCTGTCACTAAGGTCCATGTTACTGCAGATCTTACTTCAGCCAAAGTTTATCTTAGTATTTTCCCAACACAAGGGGCGCAAAGTCATTTTGAAAACCTAAAAGAGAATAGTTTCAAGTTACGACATGATTTATCCCAACGAATGAAAAACCAATTAAGAAGAATTCCTGAACTCCAATTCTTCTTGGATGATTCCTTAGATTATATTGAATCGATTGACAACGAACTAAAGCAAGGAGAAAACCCTATAAAAAATCCAACTGCATTAGAGCCTAGACAAAAAAAATAAGCGCGTTTGATCCCTAGAAATTAAGCATGACCTATTCCTTTAAAATCGCATTTCGTTATTTTTTTTCTAAAAGTCAGCAAACGGTAATCAACCGGATTAATGCTTTTGCTCTTTTTATGGTTGTGATTGCAACTGCAGCCTTATTTATTGTTCTAAGTGCCTTTGCGGGACTTAAAGATTTTGGACTTTCTTTTACAAATTCCTTTGATGCTGATTTTGAAATTCAAGCCAGCCAAGGAAAATACCTCAGCCTCAAAGACAGCACTCTGTTTCAAATTGAAAGCCTTAAGCTCATTCAAGCCGCAGCACCTGAAATCGAAGAAAAAGTATTTCTTTCCTTCAATGAAAAAAATCAAGTCGCTTATTTAAAAGCTGTTGGGCCCAACTACACAAATGTTGTTCAAGTAGATCGGCTTGTTGCCTTGGGAGATTGGCTTTCCTTTTCAGGATTAGAAACTGTTTTAGGTTTTGGGATTGCCGGTAATTTAAGTGTAGGTGTTTTTGATTACAATACTTTTCTAAACATTACCGTTCCTAAAAAAAACAAAAACACTCTTCTAGGACAAGATCCCTTTGTGACAAAACCTAGTATCGTTGTAGGCTTATATCAAATCAGTGAAGATTTAGACAAAAAATATGTGTTTTCCAATCTTGAATTTGGACAAGAGCTTTTAGAACTTAATCCTAACGAATTTTCTTCTGTTGTATTAAAAACGAAACCTGAGACCAAAAAAGCAGACTTACTTCCCTTATTGGCTCCTCTTTTTGAACAGCCTATCCGTTTGGTTTCCCGTTCAGAACAAAATGCGGCTCTCTATAAAATGCTGAATGTAGAACATCTGGCCATCTATTTTATTTTTACCCTAGTCATGATTATTGCATTATTTAATGTTGTAGGTGCTTTAATTATGATGATTTTAGATAAACGTGGACAACTCAAAATCTTATTGGCAATGGGAGCGCAACCCCAAGGAATTCATAAAATCTTTTTTACAATTGGCTTGTTGATTTGTGGGGTTGGAGGGCTTGTTGGTTTGGTTTTAGGGATACTTGTTGTTGTGATTCAAGCACAGTTTCCTTTCATTTATGTTCCGGGAACATCCTTGGCCTATCCTGTTTTATTTCAAATGAAAAACATTGTAATTGTGCTAGGTACACTCTTTGTGCTTGGAACGATTAGCACCGCATGGGCAACAAGAGGGCTTTCAAAAAAAGTAAAAGCTTATGCCATTTCTTGAGCAGAAAAATGCTCAATTATTTCATCAAAAACTTCAAATACCCCTGCTGATTCATTGGAAGTAACCATGCGAGTTCGTAAGGGCTTAAAATTTGGAATCCCTTTAAAATAATTGGTATAATGACGTCGGGTTTCTAAAACTCCTTGAATCTCTCCTTTCCAATCTATTGCCATTTCTAAATGCCTTCTTGCCACCGCTACACGATCTTCTATGCTCGGAGGTGTGGCATGAGTTCCGGTTTCAAAAAAATGCTTTACTTGATTAAAAAACCAAGGGTTTCCTATACTGGCTCGACCGATCATCGCTCCATCCAAACCAAATTCATCCCGCATCAGTTTTGCTTTTTCTGGAGAGTCAACATCCCCATTACCAAAAATTGGAATTTGCATGCGTTGGTTGTTTTTCACTGCTGCAATGAGATGCCAATTGGCATCGCCCTTATACATTTGAGCACGGGTTCTCCCGTGAATAGAAATGGCTTTAGCTCCTGCATCTTGAAGGCGTTCTGCTACTTCTACAATTTTAATAGAATCATCATCCCATCCCAAACGTGTTTTTACCGTTACAGGTAAATGCGTATGTTTTGCCATAGCTTCTGTAAGCTTAACCATTAAAGGGATGTCTTTTAAAATTCCTGCACCTGCACCTTTACTCACTACTTTTTTAACGGGACAACCAAAGTTTATGTCAATAATATCAGGTTTAGAGGCTTCTACAATTTCTACAGAACGCAACATGGAGTCTAAGTTGGCGCCAAAAATTTGAATACCCACTGGACGTTCCTTTTCATAAATATCCAGTTTTTGTACACTCTTTGCAGCATCTCTAATCAAGCCTTCAGAGGATATGAATTCGGTATAAACAACATCGGCACCTAGTTCTTTACATAGTGCCCTAAAAGGAGGATCACTCACATCTTCCATGGGGGCAAGTAAAAGCGGAAAGTCGCTTAATTCGATATCGCCAATTTTAACCAAAATTCTTCTTTTGGCAAAAATAATGAAAAGGAGTGGGTTTTTGACTAATTACTTTATTTTGAAGGTGGATTTAAGACATTCCCTAATCCATGATCCCAAAATTCTGTGACCTTTCCTTCCATTAATTTATATAAACGCGGTGGACGATCTCCAATCAAATCGAAAAAGGTGTTTACATCAATCATATGATATGGAAACTTTGCCTTTGTCAGGTTTTCAAAGTCTTTTACCGAAAACTCCCTCTCTATGTAATAGAGAGCGTAGACTTCTGGAAAAGAATCCCCTAAATCCCTTTGAAGTTCATCCATTTCTATAGCCGCTTCTTGACAATGTTCGAGCTCTAAGTTAAAAACAACTATCCATTTCTCCCCTTTTGAAAGGTCTCCACGCCCTAGATTTTCAAAGTGTGTATATTAAGAAAACGAAATTTAATTGTGATTTGGAATTGTAAGAAGTAGCCTTTGACTTGAAATGATGATTAAAAAACCGTACCCAAAAATAAGAAACCCTTTTTTCTTTTGGGTACTTTTAAATATAAGAGGATCCCAATCCCTAATAAAACAATGTTTTTTATGATTGACTCAACTGGAGTCATAGCTATCATTTCACCAAAACAACCAAAATTTTCAGTATCCCCTATACTACACAAATAAACGAGATGTATCGTAAAACGACCAAGAAGAATTAATGCTAAACTTACTAGTCTACGTGTATAAATTGGAAAAAGTAACAGCATTCCCAAGCCAAATTCCAAGCCAATAAAAAGCGTGTCAGTTGAGCTGCCCAAACCATGTTATTTGCAATATTCTGATCCATAAGGGTGATTTCAAAAAAGCCAGGAGCAACAAATTTGGTATAGGCTGAAAAAAGAAATCTAATTGCAAAAAACACACGTAGGATAGAAGTTTGAAGAGGCATTGTACTACTTTTTATATCGAATTCTACAAAACTTCCAGAATATCCCAAAAACAGACCGACCAAAGCCGTATATTTGCGCTCAGCCAAGAAATTTCTGAAATGAAAAACATTCGAAACTTCTGTATTATCGCCCATATTGATCATGGGAAAAGCACTTTAGCCGATCGGCTACTGGATTTTACTGGAGCAGTTACTGAACGCCAAAAGCAAAACCAACTTTTGGACAATATGGATTTGGAACGTGAACGCGGAATTACGATAAAATCACATGCCATACAAATGGAATACACACATGAAGGAGAACAGTTTGTACTCAACCTTATTGATACTCCTGGCCATGTGGATTTTTCCTATGAAGTTTCTCGATCTATTGCCGCCTGTGAGGGTGCGCTTTTAGTAGTAGATGCCGCACAAAGCATACAAGCACAAACGATTTCAAATTTGTACTTGGCCTTAGAAAATGATTTAGAAATTATTCCCGTACTCAATAAAGTGGACCTTCCCTCAGCCAATGTTGAAGAAGTTACCGATGATATCGTCGATTTGCTGGGTTGTAGTCCTGACGAAATTATTCCGGCTTCGGCCAAAACGGGCATAGGAATTCAAGAAATTTTATCCGCTATTATTTCAAGAATCCCTTCACCAAAAGGAAAAATAGACGCCCCTTTACAAGCATTGATTTTTGATTCTGTTTACAATCCTTTTCGAGGAGTGGAAACCTATTTTAGAATATTAAATGGCTCCATTCGTAAGGGTCAAAAAATCCAGTTTATAGCAACATCAAAAACCTATAATGCCGACGAAATTGGTACACTAAAATTGACTCAAGAGCCCAAACAAAAAATCAATGCAGGCGACGTTGGATACCTCATTACTGGTATAAAAGAAGCAAAAGAGATTAAAGTAGGAGATACTATTACAGATCCAGACTTCCCTACTACGGGAGCTATTTCAGGATTTGAAGAAGTAAAGCCAATGGTGTTTGCGGGAATTTATCCTGTAGATACTGAAGAATACGAAGAGCTTCGTGCTTCCATGGAAAAACTACAACTTAATGATGCATCATTGGTCTTTTCTCCAGAAAGTTCTGCAGCTTTAGGTTTTGGGTTTCGTTGTGGATTTTTAGGAATGCTCCATTTGGAGATAATTCAAGAGCGTCTTGAGCGGGAATTTGATATGACTGTCATCACAACGGTTCCCAATGTTTCCTATCATGCATTTACCAAAAAAAATTCGGATGAAATTTTATTGGTCAATAACCCTTCCGATTTACCTGATCCTTCCTTTTTAGATCGTGTAGAAGAACCCTATATCAAAGCAACGATCATTACCAAATCTGAATTTGTAGGAAATGTAATGTCCCTATGTATTGAAAAAAGAGGTCAAATTACCAATCAAACTTATTTGACTCCTGAAAGAGTTGAGCTGAGTTTTGACATGCCTTTGGCTGAAATTGTATTTGATTTTTATGACCGTCTAAAAACCGTTTCCAAAGGCTATGCTTCTTTTGATTATGCACCCATCGGTCTGCGCTCGTCCAAATTAGTTAAAGTAGATATCCTTCTCAATGCAAGTCCCGTGGACGCGCTCTCTGCATTGATTCACACCGACAATGCCTATACTATCGGAAAAAAAATGTGTGAAAAATTACGCCAACTTATCCCAAGACAACAGTTTGATATTCCTATTCAAGCCGCTATTGGAGCAAAAATCATCTCTCGCGAAACCATCAAAGCCTTGCGTAAGGATGTAACCGCCAAATGTTATGGAGGAGATATCTCACGAAAGAGAAAACTCCTTGAAAAACAGAAAAAAGGAAAAAAGAAAATGCGACAAATTGGAAATGTAGAAATTCCTCAGCAAGCATTTATGGCCGTATTAAAATTGAACGATTAAGTTTCTATTCCTTATTTTTAAATTTCAATAGCTTTACTAAAAGTTGTTTGAGTTTAAACGTTGTTTTTATGTCACAAATTAAAGATCTTATCTATCGAGAGGCTATTCTTGATGACCTGTCTGTTTTAAAAGAATTTGAACAGGCGCTTATTGACTATGAACGCCCTTATGCACCGAATTTAAAAGAGGGTGCAATCTCTTATTATGATATCCAAAGTTTCATAGAAAGTCACGATGTCCTTCTTTATGTGGCGGAATTTAAGGGGAAAGTTGTAGCTTCTGGCTATGCG
>Ga0206131_10004712_pt1 | contig 14794 bp, 14 predicted proteins | sample Helgoland_Spring_FD_148636 | JGI IMG/M metagenome (GOLD analysis project Ga0206131, IMG submission 148636) | Pelagic subsurface seawater microbial communities from Kabeltonne, Helgoland, North Sea - Helgoland_Spring_Bloom_20160517_1 | ecosystem: Environmental > Aquatic > Marine > Epipelagic ...
CGTTGAGCTAACAAACACAGCATCATCACTAGGCAACGCAGCAGATTACGTTTCAAAAATCGCTGTATCAAACCTAGCATTCGTATAAGTTTTACTTAAACGACTAAAATAATTAGACCCGGGAGAATTCTCCCGGGTTTTTTGGTGTCTGTATTATGTATATATTATATAACTGATAAATACAATTATATAAAACATTGTATTAGGAAGTAAAGATGGCAGAACAAATTAAATTTGGCGACAGACTGTTTTTGAGCGGTGAAAGAGTTATTGCACAAGAAGATGTGCAAATCAATAGAGATTTAAAAGTTAATAGAGATGTAGTAATTCAAGGCAATCTAGATGTTAACGGAACAGTAACTACAATTGATACAACTGACTTATTCATAGCAGATCCTATCGTAGGTATGAATTATGATCATACCGGTGTTCCTACAGAAGATGTAGGATTTGAAATATATCGTGGCGATGAAGATAATGTATTTTATGTTTGGGATGAAACTATCGATAGTTGGAGTACACGTGGCACTGATTTAGTTGTACGAAATTTTCATGCAACCGGTGATACTCTTATTAATGGCACATTACATGTTGATGGACAGTCAACATTGGCAAGTGTCAATGTAGAAGATTTAACTGATAATAGAATTGTTATTGTTGGTGTCGATGGCGAGATAGAAGATGATGCAAATTTTACATTTGATGCAACCGAATTTAATATAGGACAAGGTAGCTTTACTGTACAGCAGTCTAGTGGAAATACACAAATACTAGGAACATTGGATGTTGACAGCCAATCAACATTAGCAAGTGTTAATGTAGAAGATTTAACTGATAATAGAATTGTTATTGTTGGCGTTGATGGCGAATTAGAAGATGATGCCAACTTTACTATGGACGCAAGCACATTTAACATAGGCCAGGGTAATTTTACAGTAGATGTTGCGACTGGTAATATGTATACATCGGGAGACTTTGATGTAGATGGTCAATCTTCTATGGCATCTGCTAATGTAGAAGATTTAACAGACAATAGAATTGTTATTGCTGGAATAAATGGCGAATTAGAAGATGATGCTAATTTTACATTTAATGGCACTACATTTGATATAGGTCAAGGCAACTTCACTGTAGTACAGAGTAGTGGCACTACGCAAATAGCAGGTAGTACTGATATTGATGGTCAACTAACAGCAGCAAGTACAAACATCGAAGATTTAACAGAAAATAGAATTGTTATTGCTGGAATAAATGGTGAATTAGAAGATGATGTTAATTTTACATTTGATAGCACTACATTTGATATAGGCCAAGGCAACTTTACTGTAGATGTTTCTTCTGGAATTACGACTATTCAAGATTATACTAGTATAATTAGTACTAATGCGTTGAGATTGCCAGTTGGTACTAGTGCACAGAGACCAGGAGAAGTTGGAGTTCCTATAGCAGTTGCACAAGGACAAATTAGATACAATACTGGAGATCAAACATTTGAAGGATATGACGGAAATAATTGGGGAGGTCTAGGTGGTGTTAAAGACGTTGACCAAAATACTTACATTATTCCAGAAACATCGCCTGGCGCTGACAATAATCAATTAGATTTTTTCACTGAAGCAGTACATCGGCTGCGTATAGATGTTAATGGTGATATATTAATAGGTGAAAATTTAGATAAGTTCACAATTGATTATCTTACTGGTGATACTATAACGTTGGGCGATCTTACTGTAGCACAGAACACAACTATCAATGGCAATTTAACTGTAAATGGTACAACTACAACTGTGGACACAGAAACTATATTATTGGCAGATAATATTATTACTTTAAATAGTAACTACACTGGTTCAATTCCATCTGAGAATTCTGGAATCGAGATAAATCGAGGATCTTTGTTTACTCCTGCGATTAGATGGAACGAAACTAGTGATATATGGGAATTCACAAACGATGAATCAAACTATCGTCCTATACCTTACACAACTAATGACTTAACTGAGGGCACAAATAATCTTTACTTTACTACGCAGCGGGCAAGAGACTCTATAGCTATTGGCGCAGACAGTTCGGAATTAGAATGGGATGCAACAACTGGACTGTTAACATATGTTGGTGCTAGTGTTATTCTTTCTGACAATGCTCCGACATCGCCTGCTCCAAAAGAAGGAGATATATGGTTTGATACTTTGAACACTGGCAGAGCGTATGTATATGCTGGACCAGTGGAAGCCTGGATAGACTTATCACCCGGAGTCGTTGGTCCAGACGGATTAAGTGCTTATCAAGTTGCAATTACAGAAGGATTTAATGGAACACTAACTGAATGGTTAGATTCATTACAAGGTATACAAGGTATACAAGGTATACAAGGACCAAAGGGTGATACCGGCGTTCAAGGACCTCAAGGCCCACAAGGGGAAACAGGTTCAACCGGTGCAGATAGTACTGTCGCCGGTCCACAAGGGCCACAAGGGCCACAAGGGCCACAAGGTATACAAGGACCAAAGGGCGATACTGGTGAGACGGGTCCAGCCGGTTCTTCTGGCGGTAGTACAACATACGGTGCCGTTGGGTCTTATGCAATAGCCGTATACCAAGTGCTAAACTCGGTCTTAATGGGTGGTGACACAGTAGCAGGCTCGACCTTGAAGTATAACTTTGATAACAACGCTACGTTCCCAACAGCGTGGCCTATACAACCGAATTCTAATCCTAGCGCCTCAGTTTCGTCAGGCTTTTCTGGGACTTGGCGTTTGATGTCGGGGCGACTTAGCACCTATCCCGACCACACACTATACATTACGGCTCTTTGGGTAAGGATTTCTTAAAATGAATATTACAATAACACAAGTCCGCAATGCGGCATCACTACAAGCGGATAACCTTCGCATGGACGTAGAGATTAACCATCCACAGTACGGCTGGATACTCTACACAATAGACCCTTCCGACACTGACATGACTATCGACAACGATGCAGTCATGGCTTTGATCGGTGATGACTTCGCAGCATATGTTCCGCCCACACAGGCAGAGTTAGATACAGCCGCAGCCACACAGGTTCGTGCAGAGCGTGACAGTATTTTAGCCAGAGTAGTTGATCCTATCGCGTCTAATGCTTTACGCTGGGCTGATATGACAACTGAGCAGCAAAATGCGTGGTCACAGTACCGCACGGATTTGCTTAATGTACCACAACAGAATGGCTTTCCATATGATATTGTGTGGCCCATCAAACCAGAATAATATAAATTAATTTAACGGATAATCAACATGTTGATAATATACCGCTAGTAACAAGGATAACAAGGATATAATCATGGCTAATAATTCAATGAATTTTCCAAAAAATGCTGCACAAAATGCAAAACATCAAAAATATGGATATGAATATACATACGATAATGTGAATGATAGATGGATAGCAGAAGAGCATCCAATGATAATAAGAGATGATGCAAGAATATTACCCAAAGATTTTGAACCTGTTATTAGAGATAATGGTGAAGCATTACAAAATGGCGATACATATTATAATATAACAACCGATACTACATTTACCTGGGATGAAGATGCTGGATATTGGAGAAGAACATCCGCTGGTGTTGTGATATCAGATACAATGCCAGTTGATTTATATGACGGACTTTTATGGCAAGATACTGTTGGCGGCGGTACATTTATATATAATCAAGTTGGCGATACGTGGATCGAAGCAGGTGGATCAGGTGGTGTTGCTACATTTGATTCATTGGCAAATAAACCAACAACTATTGCTGGATATGGTATCACTGATGCGTTCGACGGAGCATACTCAAGTCTTTCTGGAAAACCAACTATTCCAACGAAGGTAAGTGAACTATCAAACGATGCAGGATATATTACATCTGAAACAGATAGTCAAACATTGTCATTAGATGGATCTCAATTATCTATTAGTAGTGGTAATACCGTTAACTTAGGTATTCCAACGAATGTAAGTGACCTAACAAACGATACAGGATATATTACATCAACAGTAGCAGATTCTATGGCAATAACAGGAAATCTTGGAATTGGAATTGATCCTGCAGTTGAAAAATTACATGTTAATGGTAATATTGTTGCAACTGGTGATATAACTGCATTCTATTCTGATGAAAGATTGAAAGATTTTGACGGCAAAATAGATGGTGCATTGGACAAATTAGATAAAATTAACGGATATTACTATAAAGGAAATGATATAGCGGCTGAATTTGGATATAACACAGATGAAAGACAAGTAGGCGTTAGTGCACAGGAAGTAGAAGCAATACTTCCAGAAGTGGTTAAAACTGCCCCTATTAGTTTAAATGGTGAAACTGACTATAAAACTGTGCAATATGAAAAAATGGTACCGCTTCTAATTGAAGCAATCAAGGAATTGAAAGCAGAAATTGAAGAACTTAAAAAAAAGTAATAATTATGAAATGAAAACCGTAAGGCTCACACGATATGACAAAAAATAAATTTATAAATGGTGTAGCAGATCAAACCACTGTACGAACAAATGACAGTTTGTATAAGTATAATGCTGAAAAAAATATTTGGTTAATAAATCGACTTAGTAAAACGGTTGATATATCTGATTATAAAGATGATATTATTAATGATATAGAAAATAAACTTGGCACTGTTACCGCATCATCATTGGGTTTATTTGAAGGTGATGCATTATTGGTACCTGAAGATTTTTGGGTATGGTCAGATTATGCTGGCGGAGCCGCAATTAATATGGATGTTGGAAATACTATATTATTTAATTATGGTACCATTATAGGAAAAGGCGGCGCTGGCGGTGTTGGCCATCATGGCGAACCTGGTGGTCATGCCGTCAATATAACGGCAGACTTTGTTCAAGTAGAAAATTATTCCACTGGAATTATAGCTGGTGGTGGCGGCGGAGGCGCCGGCTCTGCTTATACATCAGGTGGTGGCGGCGCCGGTGGCGGTCATGGTGGCGGATCAGGTGGCTTCTACGGCGATGAACAGGGCCCATACTATGGTGGTATTGGCGGATCTTTAAATCGGGCAGGCACTAATGGCACAGGTCTCTCGGACAGACTGGGCTACGGCGGTGGCGCTGGCGGCGGAGGAGGCGGGTGCGCTGACACTGGATCAAAGAGTAATGATCCTAGTGGTGCTGGTGGCGGTGGCGGTCGAATAATACCCGGTGTGGGTGGCATAGGTACTATACGAGGCGAAGCTGGAGCAGGTGGTTCTGGTGGTAATGCAGGTGGCAACTCTACTGGCGGCTACTGGTGGGCCGGCGGTGGCGGTGGCTGGGGAGCACCTGGTGGTGCCGGTGGTATTGGCACAAATACATATCGTGTTGGCGGCGCTGCGGGCCTTGCAATTAATTGGAATGGTAGAACTTCAACAGTACTGGATGAAGGTACTATATATGGAGGATACACATAATGAATGTAGATAAAGTAATTGCAAAGTTACGAGATTATGATTATGTGTGCGAAGAAGCAATCGTATATTTGCAAAATGAATGTTACGGTAAAGGATATACATTCAAGAAAATAATTAAAAAAATTGTAGAGGATCCAAATTTATCTGAACAAGATAAGAAAAATTGGGTTAAAATTGGCAGACGTTTAAATTCAGATGAAACTGCAATTAAATTAGGTATAGAAATAGTAGAAACTGATACATATAGAGTTGTAATAAATGACATGAAAGTTAAACAGGGTTCCTTGTCTGAATGTAATAAGTTTAGAAATAATTATGAATGGGTAAAATTTATAAATATAATAGACGGTAAAATTGAACCAGGTGATATTGATAATTTTAATAGAGCCGAAACAGTTATGGGTAATACTTATACAGCAAAGGAAGAAATAATATCTTTAAACGTTAAAATTGAACATTTAATAAAAGATATTTCGAATGAATATTCAATTTGGAAGGAAGTTAAGTAATGGCAAATTTTCCAAAAAACGTGCCGGATGGTACTAAAATAACCCTGCGTTCATATGTTTATATTTATTATGCAGCATCTAATAAATGGAAACTTGAAAGACTAGAGATCGAGTAATGTCAAAAAATGATTATACAAGAGAAGTGGAAAATGCCACTCAACAAATTACTGAACGGTATGACTATATATATGAATCAGAATATAACAGATGGCGGTTGGGATTATTAGAAGTTCCAGTAGATGGCAATATTCGTCCGATTGTTTCTAATCCAATTGCTGACATATCAATATATGAAGATGCAGCCTTTACATTTCAATTTGCAGATAATGTATTTACTGATGGAAATCCTGATGATATTATTACATACACTGCTACCAGATCAACCGGTCAATCTTTGCCGTCTTGGTTATCATTTAATGCAAATACTAGAACATTTTCTGGTACTCCGAGAAACGATGATGTAGGAATTCTTGCAATTAAGATAGTTGCGACTGATAGTAGTCTTGCCAACGTAACTAATAAATTTAATTTAACAGTTATTAATACCAATGATGTTCCAGATTCCCCCGACGTTCCGATCAATCAGTCAATGGAAGAAGATAGTACTATTAGTTTTATTATTTCTGATGCAACTTTCAAAGATCCTGATATTGGTGATTTTATAGTTACTTATGAGATGGCATTAATTGATGGTACTCCTCTTCCATCCTGGATGACATTTGATTCTACTACGAGAGAATTTTCAGCATCGCCGCTGAATGAACATGTAGGAACACATGGAATTGGTATTATTGGGTACGATAATTATGGAGCAAGCGCAGTTGCCACATTATATCTGACAGTAACCAATGTAAATGATGCTCCAACTGCAACTCAAATACCGAATAATACTGGATACGAGAAGTCATATCACGAAATTGATATTTCGAGTTACTTTACAGATGTTGATTATAATATTCCAAATTCCGCGGAACAACTAAGCTTCGCGGCTGAAGGATTACCAACCGGTTATACGATTGATAGCACAACTGGAATTATCAGTGGCACTTCGACAAGTAATGATATTGGCAATTATTCGGTTTCTGTCACAGGTACTGATTTGGAAAATGAGAGTGTAACTTCCACATTTACCTTACGTATTGAAAATGTAAATGATGCACCATTCGTAGTTGGTTCGCTAACAAATCAAGCATTAACTGATGCTGATAGTTTATCATATCAATTCCCATCTAATACTTTCTCAGATGAAGATTTAATACATGGCGATGTACTAACATATAGTGCAAGTGGTTTGCCAAGTGGTATAACACTTGATTCAAACAGTAGAACATTTAGTGGAACCCCTGTAGCAGGATCATATAATGTAACCGTAACTGCAACTGATACTGCTGGTGAAACCGCTTCTCTGAGTTTTAATATAGAAGTAGAAAAATCTTCTGTAGAAGCCACTTCGGGTCCAACAATTGGTGGGTTACAAAATATAACTGGAAATATCTATGCATCATCAATGACAGGAACACCAGGCACTGATAGTGTTTTGGGTGATCAAGGCGGCGGGACCGCTGTAAATACGGGCGGTACTCTTGAGATACCATCTAACTTCTGGATCTGGTCAGATAATCCATCACAGCCAGCCCTTATAATTGATGTTCTAAATATGACTCTTACAAATAATGGTTATATCATTGGCAGAGGGGGCAACGGTGGTAGTAAAAGTTCGTCAGGTGGCGCAGGCGGAACAGCTATTGGTGTAATCGCCGGTGGTGTAACAATTTTAAATAACGCTGGTGCTTACATAGCAGGCGGCGGCGGTGGTGGCGGCGGCGCACTTGATAATACAGATTCAGATGGTGTTGGTGGCGGCGGCGGAGCCGGTGGTGGCATAGCTGGCACTAGTTATGGTGGCGCAGGTAGTACTCCAGGGAGCATCGGACAATCAGCAGGAGATGGCGCTAGAAAGTCTAACTCTCCTACTAGTATTGCAGGTATTGGCGGACCACACGGTGGCTTCGGTGGTACACTTTCATCACAAGATGGTGGTGCAGATGATTGGACTACTGCTATCAGTGGTGGTAGAAATCCAAGTAGTTCCGATACGGGTTCAGCACCTTCGGGCGGTAATGTTAGTGGTGGTCATGGAGGATTCTGGGGGCAAGCAGGCGGGTCTGGTATTGGCAGGAATTCGAGGACAGGTGGATCAGGCGGCGCGGCTATCACAGGTAGTCATACATTAACAAACAGCGGCACCATTTACGGAGCGACATAATAAAAACTAACCAGAATTAAAAAAATTGCTTAATGTATTAGATAGCCAAGATTTTGTTTCATCCGTTTTATTTTCTAAGATCCAGTCTGGAAATCTTTCGAATAGTTTTTTCCATTGGATTAATTGATTATGCATCTCGAAAACACGCATAGCATATTCACTACTATTAGATATCGATGAAAAAGTGGAGATTGATTTTAGTTGCTCCTTGCAATTATGCAAGGCTGATATATCTTTATCAATTGCTAAAATTATATTTTCGAAATCTGAACTATTAGAAAATTTTTTAATTAAGAATTTGTGATGTTCTTTTTTAGGTTTACCATCATACAGAAACATTATCTCTTGTAAATCATAATATAATGCTTTTACTGGATTTATAGTATCTCTGTAACGTTCTATAACTTCTGGTATGATAAATGATTTATCTAATGTACTTAAATTTTCAAGCGCACTAATTGCTAGAATATTTATTTTTTGTCTTTGTGAAGTAATATTTTTTTTAAATACACTTCTAATTTTTTTAACAACAATATCAACTATGTTTTTTTCATCTACTGCCATGTCAGATTTTAGAAATTCTATATGTCCAGGAGTTGAATTATTAATAGTCACACGTAATGAATCAGATACATAACCGTTTTTAAGATATGATCTGCATTCTTTAAGAAATTTTTGTTTTTTAAAATCAATGATTTTCAATAATTTTCTCAACTAATTAGTTGTTTCACATATATTTATAGAGAATTTATGATTGATTTAAGTATATTTAATTTCTTTTTCTTAAAAAGGGTTCTATGTGCACCTGGATGTAAGGGTCTGGGAAAATAATCTGAATTTATCCAAGCATACCCACCACTTTCATCGTTTATCGCAGGGACAAATTCTTTATCTATTATGACTACAAAAGTGTAGTAACTGAATGTTTTGTCTCTCGCATGATATTGATCTAATGGGTAAACTTTTGTAACGCATTTTTCCACATCAATTCCAATTTCTTCTTCTAATTCTCGCAGAAGTCCTTGTGAAACATTTTCATTATCTTCAATTTTTCCACCCCAAAAGGCCCAGTTTCTTGAATATGAACTTTTAAGAGATCTATTCTGTAATAAAATTCTTTGCGTATCTTTTGCTACAATACAAGCACCTGCTGCCTTAATCATCTTCATTGTCATTTAATAATTCTAGTCTCCAGTAACCACCTTCATACAATCCTTGAAACGTATCTACCCATTCATTGTTTATAAGTTTGAATTGTTGTGATGTGAATACGTTTGTTACATAATGGGTATCAGATGTTTCACTTGCATCCATGCTTACGACCCAATTATTGCCATTATATTCAATTATATCATTTGTGGATATATCGATTCCCCATTGTGATAATGCTGATTCTGTATTCAAGCATAAGTAACGTTGGCCCAAATTAGCAAATGGTAAGCCATCAAATCCTGGACTAGTTTTTGATGGATCGATTACTCTATCTATTGGATTTATTGTATTTCCAGGCAAGGTATCTACGTCAATTTGCAATGATAGAACAGTTGGATCACTGGTTGCTGATAGAATTCCTATAATATCTTCATCTATATTTTCTAACATACCATGATACTTCAGCCGCATACGTGATATGCCATCATTAAATAATCCATATTTGGAGATTACTTTTTCCCAACTATTAGTATCATCTTTGTAGTTTCCATTTTCTAATAATTGTACTGTCACGTTGCCACTATTATTTGTGACTTGTATGGCATTGTTTCCTGGCGTTACGACAACACTAGTTTGTGCCTGTAAATCAGCAAAGAATTCAAATGCGTTTGGATCGTAATCCAATGTATCGATTTCATTATATTCATAAATATTATGGATGATATTTCTAATAACATTTTGTCTAGTAACAAGCGCAGGTGGATTAATCCAAATTGGTATTTGAAAGAATAAACTAGCAATATCAATTTGATCCTCTATGCCTGATGGAATCGATCTACTGGTCCATTGAATATCAGTAAGTTCTACAGTAGTAATTGTAGTCCAGTCAACGGGATTGTCATTTTGTTGGATCTCCAGTGCTGGATTAAATAGAACTAATATTTGTTCAAGTAGTTGTAATTTCTGATCTGTATTTGATGTCCATATATCAACTTGCATATTTAATAGATATGGGACTGGCATTAATCTGCCTACGCTGTATCTATTTCCCTGTTCATCATTATAGGAACTACTTACAGGATCCCATTGTCTTTCATTTACCTTAACAGTGTCACTAAAAAATGGCTCTTGTAATCTTTGTCTGTCAGGTTGCAAACTTTGGATATATGAAGAAATAAATGGTGCAGAATTTACGATATTTTCACTATTGCCCTTCATGATAGTTGCAGCCATACGCGATACATCGCCATACCGACTTGGCACCTTGATATAGTAATCACTTGTACCGTCATTTAATTTTTTGCCAGTTTTGACATTAAAGCCACTGAATATACGAATAAACTGAAGCAAGTAGCGTCTTACTTGTTCATCATAAAAGTGTAGTTGTCTTAAATCTGCCATTTTTAATCCAATCCATATTGTAATTTGTGATTTACAGTGAATAATTTTGTCATACTATTTTTCTTAGTCTATTTTGGGTTTAATTGCTTTAGACAAATTAACACGTGATTTGATCTCTGTGCCATCATCTAATGTAACTATTCCATCATTATTAATAAATTTATGATGTAGATAGTTTCCAACTTGCCAAGAACCATCGTCGTCTTCTATTTTGTACCATTTATTATCCCTGTACTGAAATAATCTCTGTGGTGAATAATCTGTTCTTAGAAAAAATGCGTTATCATCTGGATATTGTGGAAAAGATATTCCTGTATCAACAGTTGAAAAATCTACATCGCTAGGATGTGCCGAGCCTTCTACTGCATATTCCAAATTGTTCTTTCTATAATCATAATATTTACCAGGAACATTTTCTTGAGCCTCTTGAATTATAGCTTCATTGATGTTAAGCTCTTTATTGTACGTTGATAATAAGTTTTTTAGATCATTTACTTCTTCGCCAGTTCCGAATATATCAGAGTACTCTTGTGTGTCCTGTAATTGTTTACAGCGAATACGCCAAATGTGTGGCCACCAACCTGGATCAAATCCCTCAGATGATTTTGATCCTTCTTGGACTACCCAATATTGATTTACTGCATCTGCTTCTTCATCAAGTAATAAATCTTCCCGCATATGCGGAAGTTCTATGACATCGCCTGTCATTAATTTACGCCCTATACGTTCTACCATGTCATTGATATGTACTTGGAATATACTTTGGTCAGTTCCTAAGAACATACCAAATTGTGATAAATCAAAATCTTGGTCGCTAACTGTATATGTGCCTCGTAATTCGAATATTGTAGTTTCATATTTTCTATCACGATTTTCCATAAACAGCAGATCCTGTATAGGAGGATTTGCTGGATCATAGTTTGGATCAGTTTCATCTACTGATCCTACATATTTGTGCACAAGTAATGCTGTACCGCCATGTTCAAAATGTGCTTTCACCATTTTGTCAATGAACTTATAGTCATTACCTTTGCGTGGGTTCCATAAACTTAATCTTGGCATCATTTTTTCCTTGACTTCTAATTGTATTTATCATATAGTAGTACTAACACATGGAGAATTTAATGATATATGATGGAACACTACTAATACGAAACGTAATCAACCCTACGACTATTGCGCAATTTAAGATGTGGGCTACTAATCCAGAGCGTTATCATCGTGGCAATGGAATCGATGGTATATATTATAGCGAGCATGATGGCGAGCGAGAGTACGATGTGTGGTGGACAACCCAACCGCCTAGAGAAATGTGGGAACCAGTTGTTTGGCAATTATATGATTCGATAAACCGAATGTTTAATAACAAAGAATGGGATATACATGTAGTTGATTGTATTTCAACTCGCCCATCATCAAATAAAATATATGCCCATATTGATACTCCATATCGTTTTGCTGAATTCGCTGAAAGTAATGAAACTCTTGGTGTACAAATTATTATTCCACTAGACAAATTCACGTTAGAGAATGGAGGGACTTCTTATCTGCCTGGTTCTAGTCTAGAGAGAATAAATTATAAAGATATAGAAGAAAATCGAGAACATTATAATCAGAGATTAATAAATGAAGGACAACAATTACTTGCAAATCCCGGAGACGTATTGATGTACGATGGCAGAACTTTACACAGTACCATGCCCAACAACTCAACTGAATTTCGTAGTGCATTACTAATAAATGTACTCAAGTCTGATATTATTCCAAGAGTAAAAGAACTCGACTGTAATACTGATTTTGTTAAAAATTAATAAAAAACTTGACAAATCATTATAAAAGTATATACTAATATTAAATAGGGTTAAGGAGTGATTCGAAATGGTAGCAACTTTAAAACGTAAGAAATCTAAGCCTACAAGAACGCCCAAGTTTGTAGATGAAAAATATACTGGACCAGAACCAGAGTGGCTGTATGCAGAAGACATGACAGCAGAACAATATTATAAGGAGCGATGCCGGACTGCTTTTTATTATAACTATTTCTTTACACCTAAAGACGGAAAGCCTTGGATAATTGATTGGATGAAGCGTAACGAATATACAAAAGAACAAATTTCCGCTATTAAAAATCTGGGTGATACTTGGATTCCAATGACAGTGTGTTCATATGCAAGGGCACTAGTAAAAGGTATGCCCATAAATCATGATGGTATTTCTGATTATCTAGCAACATTACCAGGTGTGGGCAGTAACGTAATGCGTGATGCAGATATTTATGTTAAGGAAAAACTAGAATTACTTATTGAAAAAGGTATGCAAGTCAAGATTGAAAAGCAAGAAGTAGCAAAAGCAAAAGATATTCCACGCCCATCAATACAGCAATTATTGCGTGACAAATCGGCTCAAATGTCAGAAGAAATTGATAAATTTGTAGATTATTTTGATTACAAATCTTCCACACTTAAACAGTTTGATCCACTTAAAATACTAAGAAAAGCAGAAGCAAAAGGCAATCATGCTAAAGTAATCAAGTCATTTTATGAAGCAGAATATGAAGAATATGATGAACTTCTTAATCCTCCGAAACGTATGAATGATGCAAAAAAAGAAGATTACGAACAACTTAAAGAAGGATTCAAGCATCTTAAAAAAGATCAAATAAAAAACATGTGGTCAATGTATCGTAATATTTTAGATGCGTGTGATATGATCATTCAGGAAAGTAAAGTAAATCGTGTTCCTCGTAAAGCCAAACCACAGAATAAAGAAAAGATCGTATCTAAGGTGAAGTATTGCAAGCAAGATACTTCAACTAAGAGTGTGAGCCAGAAACCATTGGATTGTTTAGATGCACAGGCAATCATGGTATATAATACAAAGACACGTAAGTTGGGTATGTATTATCCTGCAGATAAAAACTCATTGTCATTTAAAGGAACAACACTTATTAACTTTGATGAAAAAAAGAGTGTTCAAAAAACTATGCGAAAACCAACAGAACAGGTATCTATGTTCAAAAAGGTTGCAAAGCGATCACTACAGAAAGAGTTTAGTGCAGTTAAGAGTGTTGAGACAAAAATGAATGGACGATTTAATGAACAAACGGTGATACTACGGATTTTTTAGTTTCTGATAAATACTGTATATCGGAGATAAATTATGCCTGAAACCAGAAACAAAATTAAGAATGATGTGATTAAACAAATCAGACTATTGCTTGGCGATGGAATGATTGATATAGAATTGGATCCAGAGCATTATGATGTTGCATTGGATATTGCCCTTTCTAAAATAAGACAACGCTCGGAAAATGCAGTTGAAGAAGATTTTTACGCATTAGAATTAAAGGAAGATGTAGCGGAGTATACGCTACCGGAAGAAATCACAGAAGTAAAGCAAATATGGAACCGTTCGTTCGGCAATGGAGTTTCTGGCGGTGTTGACATGGATCCTTTTGAATTAGCATATGCAAATTCATATTTCTTTCTTAATAACCATATTGGTGGTGTTGCAACATTTGATTTCTTTACTCAGTATCGTGAAACTTTAAATAAAGTAGCAGCAACTGATATTATGTATATTTGGAATCCAGTTACAAAAAAATTAAAACTATTAAGAAAAATGAGAGCCGATGCATTAGTTCTTATTCACGTACATGTTGAACGTAACGACGAACAATTATTGGTTGATCCATATTTAAAATCTTGGCTGAGAGACTATGCACTCGCATACTGTAAACGTATGTTAGGCGAAGCACGTGGTAAATTTTCATCATTGCCTGGCGCACAAGGTGGGGTGACGTTGAATGGTGCAGAAATGAAAGCAGAGGCAGATGTTCTAATTGATAAACTTGAATTAGAACTTGCAACTTATGTAGACGGATCAGCACCACTTGGATTCATAATTGGATAAGTGTTTAAAACAGGCATTCAATTTAAATATGAAAAATATCACAAGTTAGCGATAACTATAATATATCACAATAAATAAATTTGTTATGACATTAGATGAACTTAAAAAA
>Ga0206131_10004720_pt1 | contig 14783 bp, 20 predicted proteins | sample Helgoland_Spring_FD_148636 | JGI IMG/M metagenome (GOLD analysis project Ga0206131, IMG submission 148636) | Pelagic subsurface seawater microbial communities from Kabeltonne, Helgoland, North Sea - Helgoland_Spring_Bloom_20160517_1 | ecosystem: Environmental > Aquatic > Marine > Epipelagic ...
ACTTGTCGTGAGATAAAATCCTGTGTTTGATATGTATGATTGGTAAAAATAAAAGGTATCTTAAGATCAGCCAGAGGAGTCATGATGATTCTAAAAATAGACTTTAGAACTTTAGATCTTGTCATGTCCGCTTTTTCAGAACCTGATTTAGCATCTTCAATTTCTTTTTGAGTTGCTAAGTTACCTGCCGAATCAAGAATCATCATAATCTTTGGTGTTTTACCACCAACTCTCTTGATCTCTTGCATTTTACTAGTCAAAGTAGTAACTGAAGTTCTAAATTCTTGAACAGTGTTAATTGGCTGATAATTTACTTTAGTAACATCGATACCAAACTTTTCCATTTGATCTTTATCTACTGCAGCTTCACTATCATAATAGATCACATTATATCCCATATCGATTGCTCTTTTTACAGAATTCAATACTAAGAATGTTTTACCAGTTCCTGAAGGGCCTGCAATTGAACACGTTCTACTGTTTGGCCATCCACCAAATAGAGAACCGCTAACACATGCATTTAGGTGATAATTACCAGTATCAATCCACTCTGTAACTTCACTAAATGTAGAGTCAGCCATAACTGATCCCATAGGATTCAGCTGTTTCAACTCTGCATTTATATCATCAAAACTAAAATCTTTTTTTGCCATAATACTTTTATTTTTTTATAGAGACTGTTCGTAATCTCTTAATTGTTGTAGTTCTTCTATTAATACTTGAGAACGTTCGGTTAGTTTCTTTATACTTTCTTCAATCGAAGACAATTCATCATGTATCCCTTTGTATTTAGATACAATTTCTCGTTGTTTAGGAGTTAATTTGTTGAGATCCATTGAATAAGTTTAATTGATTATTAATCATTCGTTGACTTTCATTAGTCTTTTTAAGATCATAGTAAAGCGATCGTAATACTTTTCCTAGTTCTTGATTGTTAGGGTACTTAAGTACCAACTCTTCTAATTCTTTTATATCCATGGTTAAAATAATGCTGAGGCGTAAATTAAATTTGTGTCTAGTTTTTGTAGACCTATTGCTTTTAAAACTCTATTCAGAGGATCAATCATACATTTTTCAAATTGTACATCATAATCAACTGAAGGTGCAAATTCATAAGGATAGTCACCTGGTAAATAAGAAAACATATCACTTAAAGCAGTGTCTGCACTATGATAGATTTTAAGCTTTTCACCGTTAGCAATCAAGCGATACTTATTCTTATATTTCTTATTCTGATTAAGAAGATAGTTATAATATCCTGCAGCTTTCACGTTTGGTGGGCACTTTAAACCAAACTGAAGTTCTATTTGATCATCTACAATATATTTGTCAATATTATTAGTTCTTTTATTAAAAGAAATATCATCTACGTTACATAGCTTAAATTGCTTTTTAGTTTCTTTCATAAATTGAACCAATTCTTGAAGATCTTCAGGTGAAGGTTTGTCAGGCTTCTTGAATAAGATCTTAAGAGCTTCTACCAATTTCTCTCTGGCAAACTTAGGCGTAGAAGATTGTATGGTATCGTATCCAATTGTTTTAACCTTCTTCAGTGAAGGATGCCTATCGGTGGTTTCGAGTTTATCATCCCATGCAATATTTTGAATATACTTCTTTTTTGACATCCAAATGCCATTGTAAGCAATAGTCTCTAATTCGAATGCAAGGAAATTATCAGTATTTCTTAACTTAGCGTATTTTTCCATACACTTAACGATGTAGTCCCTAAGTCTAAAATCATATATTTCCAAAATAAACTCATCAATTGTAAGCTTCTCTCCATTCCAGTCAATTGCGTTATACATTTCTTCAAACTGAACATAGCATGAATCGGTATCAATATAAATGACAGAAGGTCTTTCCAACTTATACCTAACACTTATGTCTAAGTGATCATGTACGGGTTTATCTTTATAAAAGAAATCATGAAAATACTTATTAAGTATAGTTTCAGAATAAAGAATTGCATTTTGACCTTGTAGAGTAATAGATTCTGCGATATTAATATCGAAGAAGTGAAACCACTTATTACCAAATGCTCCATAAATACTGTTTAGTGAAAGCTTTACGGCTTGCTCATATGCTGTGTATTTAGCAGCTAATTGTTCATAGTGTGCCACAAGAGCTTTCCCCTCTTCAGGAGAAAGCTCTTCAAATGGTCGTTCTTCTAGTAGTTTTAGATCCATATTACGCCGTCTGACAAGTGGAGATTGTTAGTAGTGTCTCCGACTCGTTAGACGAGAATACAACCTTTGAGTCAGATACGTAGACGTTCTGCTCTTCTTTGTCAAGAAGTGACAGGTATTTCTTATAAACCGTAACATCTCCATTACCATCTGATTCTGGATTAATGACTACGTTAAATGTTTTTCCTTTAACGTTAACACCACCTCCATTTGCATCAATAGAGAATGTCTCGTCTTTATCTAGGCCAAATAAGTTCTTAACTTTACCGATCATGTGCGTATCTAGTTCAAAGTTAAACTTACTGCCATCTTTACTAAAGATAGCTGAGATCTGATCTTTTGTCAAATCCTTATAGCCAAGCGATGGTTCAGAACATGAAAGCGTGATTTCAAGTTCATCGTTAAAGATACGAAAGGTGGACGCTACAAAGTCTTCTTCATTTTCTACGAACTCAATTTCTCCTTGAATTGCATCATGGTCGAAGTGCTTAATAGCTTCAATAACTTTACCACCATCGAAGAAAGCAATCTTCATTTCCTTATCAGTATTTGTCCAAGAATCATTTTCAATTTGAAAGACATGATTAGTTTCTACTGAATGGTACTTAACAGCATCTCTCTGTGGGAGATAGACTGCAGATGTTGTACGGTTTTGATCCATCTTCATATAGATGAAGGAGTCAATGAGCTTTACTCGATTAATAAACGAGGAAAGTGCATGTTGGTCAATGCGATTTACTACTAGTTTCATTTTTTTTAATAATTTAGTATTTATACTAAAAAATAGCTATTTGTTTCAATAAAAAAGGGGGACCAAATTGGTCCCCCTTATACGAAAAATCATTTATAGATTTATAGATTATTCAGCACCTTCTTCGAGCTGTGGCTCAACTGGAGCTTCGTCTTTTTTAGACATTGCTGACCAAATGACGCCGATTAAAGTAACCAAGGCACCTACGGCCTCGGTAAGTCCAGCTTCATCAATAACTCCTTTCGCAACTAGTGCACCACCAGCTGCAGTTAAAGCGTGTCTGACGATACCGAAAATCTGATCTTGTGTTAAAAACATATCTGATTTATTATTTTTTCGTAGAACTCTTATTGAGTCTTATTTATATATCTTTAGAAACTAGTGAGGCCAGGAAGTAGCGAACTCCTGGCCTCTGTTTCCGAGAACTATCTCGGTCCTAAGAAGTGGTCTTCAAACCACAACTTCGTTAACCATCACAGCTTAGACAATCTGGGTCTGTAGCCATGGTGGCAATATCTCCTCTAAGTACTGATTCTGTTCTCATGTAGTAGAGTGTCTTAATTCCTTGATCATATGCTTCTAAGTGAACTTGATTAATAAACTTAGGACTTGCTTCTTTTGGAAATGCCAAATTTAAAGATACGGATTGATCAACATACTGTTGTCTAACTCCAGCCTGTTTAACCAGTTCTAATTGATTAATCTCTTTAAACGTTTTAAATATATCTAACACTTGAATAAAATCACTTTGAATTTTTTCAGGAGCTTTACTTACTTCATCTTTATGTGTCGGTTTTCCCCAACCATCCTTAGAATTAAACGATTCACCAATATGTACATAATAGTTCTTTAAAAATTCAATACCTTGAACTGAACCTCCATCAATTAACATTTGATCCCAAACCTCTTTCGTGTTTTTACCTAAATGATTTAAAATAGCTTCTAAAGATTTATTCTTTCTAATAAATGTACCTTTAGCAGTTTGCTCAGTAAATACATTTGCTGCCCATGGTTCAATACCTGGTGAAACATTACCGCTTAATTTAGAATTAGAAACAGTTGGGGCCACTGCACGTAGGTGTGAGTTTCTCATACCAGTTCCAACGCACCAAAGAGGTTCACCGTATTCTTTTGCTAAGTCACGGCTTGCTTTTTCGGTTTCAGTTTTAATTTGACTAAATATCTTTCTTGTTTCAAACTGAGATGTAAGTCCTTCGAATGGGATATTATTGTCTTGGAGATATGTGTGCCATCCTAATACACCTAATCCAACTGCTCTACCCTTTTCAGCAGAACGTACTGCATTATCAAAACCTCTCATATATTTGGCCTTAGCAATAAACTCTTCTAAGACTCCATCTAAAAACCAAGTTGCAGTATAGATAAGATCTGTATCTTTCCATTCATCATATCTGGCTAAATTAACTGAACTTAAGCAGCATACGAAAGAATGTGATTCATCAGTATGCAAAGTGATCTCTGAGCATATATTAGTCATATAGACTTTAAGTCCATTCTTTTTATATGCATCGGGGTTAACATTATTTACATTACCCTTAAACATAATATATGGTTCTCCGGTTGATCTACGTTTTCTAAGCACCGTAGCCCAGCGCTTTCTAGCTTCTTTATCGCCAGCTTCGATTCTTTGCATAAATCCGTCTGAAACTACAACGCATTGGTGCATATTTAAACACTGTCGATTAACATCGCCTTTAGGCTCTCTAATCTCTAGCCATTCCCAAAAATCATCATGCTCAATATCAATATTAACGCTTGCTGCGCCTCGTCGTACTGATCCTTGATTTGTAGCCAAAATAGAAGAATCATAAATCTTACAAAAAGGTACTACACCGTCTGAAGTGCCATTTTGTGAAATAGTGGTGCCGGCTGGTCTAATTTGATTAACACCTATACCAACTCCACCTCCATGTTTTGCCAAAAGCATCATTTCAAGGTTTTTGTTACCTATATCGTGAATAGAATCAGCAACATCAATACCAAAACATGAAATAGGTAATCCTCTTTCAGTGCCGGTATTTGATAAAACTGGAGATGCCAAGTTTAACCATCCTTTCCAAATGTAGTCAAAAAACTTACTAGCCAATTCTGGCTTTCTTAGTCTTTTAGCAATTGCAGTGGCTACTCTCCAATAAGCATCTTTAGGTGTTTCTCCTTCTAAAAGGTAACCTCTACTGATTGTTTTAACGTAAATCTCTGTATTACCCCAGGTTGGGAAATCTACTCCTATTTCCCAGCCTAGTTCTTCTCCATAATTAATTATATCTTCCATGTATCTTGTATATTAAAATGTTAATTTGTTTAGAAGATGTCATCTTCGTCCCAATTTTCATCTTCCCCTGCTTTTGAATAATCAGTTGGTCTAACTGCAAAGAAATCTGTATGTGTATGTCCACCTGTTAGATGATAAAACCAATCTAATTCAGCTGCTGATTTTTCATCATACTGCATTTTAGGTTCATATCCCAATTCAACCAGTTTTTCATTAGCTCGTTTTAGAATGAAATTTTTTAAATCCTCTGCTTTAAGATTATCTAAATCACCCATTTCAAACATTTTATCAATAAACTTATGTTCCATTTGAACCATTAATTCGGCAGCATGTTCAACTTCTGGGCGAACTAATTCTTTTAACTCTTCATATTCTTCGCACATATGTCTAAATAATTGGCATCCCATTTTAGAATGTAAAGACTCGTCACGAACTGACCATTTCATTTGTTGACCAATTCCCTTTAACATATTTCTCATTTGAAACGAGTAAAGAACAGCAAATGAAGAATACAAAGATACACCCTCTGCAAATGCTGAGAAAATAGCCAATGATCTAGCAACGTCTTTTCTGGCTCTAGCATCTTTTGCAAGATCTTCGTGTGTCCAATCTGCTTCAGTAGAAGTAAGCATTTCAAATTTATCAGCAGTAGCTGGTTCATGTAAAAATGCTGAGAAATCTTCTAAACCAAGAGTTTCGTTTAAATATGAATACGCAGTAGCATGAATAGTTTCTTGAGAACCGAACATCATTGCCATTTGTTTAATCTCGTGTTTAGGAAACCATTTAGTAACCATTGTTGTCCAGTAGTCAGACACTGCACATTCTGTTTGGGCAAAACCCAAAAGAATATTACCAACCAGATGTTTTTCATGCGGTACTAAATTTTCATTCCAATCTTTCACATCCCCTTGCATAGAGATCTCAGTGTGAAGCCAAAAAGCTTGAGCTTGTTTCAACCAACCTTCTGTATAATATACAGGGTACTCAAATGGTTTAAATTCTATTCTTTCTTTAAACAGTGACATTTTTTATTTTATTTTTAGTATAAAAAAGGCCATCTAAGTGATTGGCCTTTCTTTATTAGATTTAAGAAGTACTACATCATATTGTAGTTACTCTATATATTGTGTTGGTTAATTTATTTAGTATCAAGAGCTTCTAACTTTTTTTTCAAATCTCGCGCTTTTTCGTAGTAATCATAAGATGTTTTCTTATATTCTTTACGTTGCGAATATAAATCGCTTAGAATCTTTTTAAGAATAGAATCTTCTTTTTGATAAACAACTCCGTTTTCGCATACAATAACACTTTCATCTTTTCGACGACTATTTATCTGTGAGGCAGGTATCATTTCGACAAATGCATCTGGTGAAATATTAAATTGTCTCATAATCGATGGATACAGGGATGCAAAGTCAAATGCACTAACTCCACTGTAGTATCCTGATATTGGTTCTTTAACAAAAGCACCAGCGTATTTACCATCTTTTTGGCTATCTTCTTTGTCATAATCCATGCCTACTCTTTTATTTTGAGGAACCAATTTCCTGGCAATAAGAGCTTCTGTCATAGCAACTGGAGATGCTGCCTTATAAAGTGGCATTTTAGTAATTGTTGATAGTGTTAACAATACTTCCATGCTTCTAAGTTGCATATCAATATAATAAACCAAAATAGAGTCAACTACATTATAGAAAACATATTTCTTAAAATCGTTCTCATATAAATCTTGTAGACCGCCTTGATACTTAATCTTACTTACATTAAGAACTTGACTGGACACAAAATCAAGCGTATTAGATTCTTTAACAGCAACCGAGCGATCATATTTATCATATAGCTGCATATAATCTAGAATACCCATATGCAATGGTCGACTATCGTTTCTATCTAAAGATCCCGTAATAGCTACATCGGTTAAATCAATTTGTAAATGCTTACAACGATTTACTATATATTGCCAGTCATAGTTAATGAAATTCCAGCCAGTCATCATAGGGAACTTAGGCATAAATTTATGTAAGAAGTTGTACAACATGTCATACTCATTCTTAAATTTGTAATAACTAAATTCCCAATCTTGATCATAGTTTTCAAAATGATCATTAGTCTCTTTTTCAATAGAAGCAATCTGGTCAGATGAAAGATCATCTAGACCTAATACTATAGCCTTTCTCTCGGGTGTGATTATAGAAAACGTAAGTATTCTAGATTTAGCTTCTTCTGGTTTAGGGAAGCCATCTACAATCTCTGTTTCAATGTCAACAAAATATGTTCGTGGAACATTAAATTCGAAAATCTCTTCACGATCCTTTTCAGGTAAATTGTCCATAAAATAGATTAGTGAAAACTTATTATATGTCCTTGATCTATTTTTCTTAACAGGTCTTCCATCCCAATTCCTAATAGTAGGGTGTTTATACCTGTCATCTTCATTCGTTACAACCCAGTTTTCAAATTGAGAAATAGGATATCTTTTAAATGCAACTTTACCTTCTTTGTTGTAATAGCTAACAATTAACTCTCGATCTGTTTGTTCAATGTCAAGTAGCATTAATACCCTCGGTTTTGGCGGTCGTGATTCTCTGCGTTCTTAGCCATGTAAAGGTTGACTATATCCTTTGAAGTCATGCCAATTGAAATGGCGAAGTTCATATAAAAATGAAGACCATCAATCCATTCATAAAACAGCTCAAGCTTATCTTCTTCTGTTAAATCAGCCACTTTCATTTTAGCTGCTTTAGCATTATCTGTCTTCCAATACTTCCAAGCTGCTGCTGCAATGCCATCATTAACTCCACCTAAAGCATCAAACATTTCATTAAGTTCGTCACTCATTGCGTGTTTGTTAACCATCCAGAAATCAGCGATTTCTTTTAGCGTTAGTCCTTCAAAATTAAAACCCAATCGCTCTTGTAGCTCTTTTTGCTTGTTATACACCAAGCCTAGTGTGTCTGTTGTGCCTGTGTAAAAATCCTCTACATCTAGGTCAGCACATTTATTATCTGTATTTGCCATGTATTTTGTATTATAAGTTATATGAATGTTTCATTTATCTTGTGCAAGTATCTCGCCCCATTCTCTTTTTGAATTAGTTTTTTCTTTAGTTTCTTCTGATTCTGGGTAAGGTTGTCCACCTACATTCCAAAACCAAGCTCCTTGATTTCCATGCTTAACCATAAATTCCCAAGCTTTTGCATCATAATTCATTGCTGATGGAAACGGAGGGGCAAATTCTGGTTTTACATCTGATGCGAACGCTTTTGGATGTGACCAAACTTTAGCTCTGCCTAATTCACCCGTTTGAATATTTCTAGAAACTGCAACTGCATTAAATTCTGCATCTGGCCATGCAATTTGTAGTGACCTAGATAAAACACCAGTAGATATTGCTGACCATACTTCTTCCGGATATCCATGTTTTTCTGCTACATCATACGCTACTTTAACAGCTGCAGCAGTTACCAGTTCGTGTTTCAGACCTAAAGGAATAAATGTAGCGTTGTTATCTTCTGCCCATTGTTTTGCAATTCTATTTAAGTTAGGCATTGCTGCGATTCTTCTAAATTTAGGTATTGCACCTCTTTCAATACATATTGCTTGGTGATCTGATATTACTTTACCAGATGGCATAAATAATACTAGTTTCTTATTGTATTTTTTGGCTAAATATGCAAGAGATATTCCTGCAAAACCGAATCTGGGTTGTACATATACTAATGTGTCGGTTGGTGCTTTCTGTACTAAGATATCTCCAAATCTACATTTAGAGCCAAATCCCATCATGTCATCTCGTACTACATTAAATCCTTCGTGATTCATAATAATTGGATCATCTAGCGGATCTTGCCAATCTCCTGCTAAATCCAACCATGCTTGTCTATTAGGCATCATTAGATTTAAATCTTGATTCATTGAACTTGTCGTGTGTTTATCGTGTGCCATGTTATAATTCTTCTGGATAATCTTTAGCCCATAAATGACTAGTGGTTTTAGCGTTTAGTTGAACTGATTCACTTGGATGTTTAGCCAAATCAAAATCTCCAGCAAAAATCCAATTATATGGAATTCTTTTTGTAGCTGATTTAATATCATGGCTAATAGCAATGTGCTTATAAAAGAAACACGTCTTATCTTCTAAGTTCAACCACATTTGTTCATTAATTGGATTAGATGGATGCGATTCTAAAGTTTCCATCTGTCTAATCCACTCTTCAGCGTGTTTATTCTCACAAATAAATTGACCATTGTTATCAATAGAGTACTTAACTTTACCGTTAAGATATTGGCCACCGAAAATTTGATACAAACCGTCAAAATGGCCTGTTCCTCCAAACAAAACAGAGTTAGGATCTACTAATTCAGGCCAAGTCATTGCCAAATATCTTGCGGTATTTTTACAAGGGTACAGTGGACTTCTAAACCCCTGTTTCTCCTTAAAGTATTTTTCCATAATCTTGGCAAACTCCATCATGGTGTATGGTCTATCAAGATTCTCTAAGACATGATACATATCTTCAGCTGCTTTCTTGGGACCTTCTAGGATCCACTCCTTAACGTTTGTTCCTTTAGGATAGTATATCTGAAATAGATCGTTACGAGCGTGCCTGTTGTTCTTAAAACGTTTAGCCAAAGCTTCTTCACCCTTATCTACCAATGTAGTCAATGTTTTCCAATGCTCGTTAGTAAATGAAAAAACCAAAGTATACCATAATCGCTCTTTATTGTCAGTGATCTTTTTCATAAAATCACAATAAGAGTGCTCGTGCCAATGTAAACGATGTGAAAAGATTTGATAATCAGTTCTCAATAACTCATCTTCTCTAAGGTCGAATACACGACAAAACTCAAAGAATTTTTCAATACGTTCTTCTTCTGTCCAGTTTTGCATCCACAGTTCCTTAGGTTTACCCTTTTTTAAAGGAACTTCAACTGTATTTGGATACTTAATGTTATTGGTAGGAAATACATTAATACCGTCTTCTTCAAACAATGGCATCATCGTTAGTTCTTTTTGTTTTACTTCACTCATCATACAATTGTTTTACACGTTGCTTATATTCTTCTACTGAAACTCCAGCCTCTGAGATAATTTTATCATCGGATGGATGATTAGTTAAACCATTAAATGTTTCAATTAAACCTAAATCAAGCATTGCCTTTTGTCGACCATAAGGATGATCAATAATAGTTGACGAATTCCATAAAGTATCCATATTAATATGATTATAGTCTGCACCTGGTCGCATATAATTTTCTATCCATCTAATAAAATCGCATGCTACATCTTCAGCATTATATGGTAAAGATCCGGTTTGCTCATAAATCTTAGTCATAACTGCATCTAAAAATGGTTCAGACTTCTTACCCTTACCTTCGACAGGGTCTGCGAGATAACCAATACATTCAATTGCGTTAGTTCCATAATAAAACATAGATTCTCGATTTATAAATTCAGGAAACCAATCACAGACATCTGCTATGACTGCAGCATACTGAAATCTATAAGCTCTCAAACCATTATCAGCATTCCATTTAAACATCCATTCACCAAGCTCTCTTAAATCTTTTTTTGGACCCTTACGTAAGTAGTTTGCCATATCTCGAGCTAGCTGAGGAGCAAACTCACATAAGAAATAATCACCGCCTCTTTTATATGTAAACGTAGGCGCTTCAAACCCAGACATACCAACAAATACGTCTTCTTGGACTTCAGGTTGAGGTGGTTTTGGAAAGGCAGGAAATTGATAGCCAACTGAAGTATAGAACGGAGTTGTACGAGATTTAACTTGCTCGCACATCTGTTCTATAGTATCAGATTGCCATAGATCAAACAAAATAGTGTTATGATAACCACTTGGTTTAGTAGCATAGTTAATTGCAGATCCACAAACCCGATGTAGAATAAAAACATACAACCATTCTTCTAAGCCAAATACATCTTGTTTGCCCGTCCAATTTTTAGCAACTTCAAGTCTTTGAGAGGTTACTAAGCCATCTTTCATTCTAGACCAATATGGATGGTCTTTTGTCCATCCATAAAATATATCGTTAACGATTTGACTAAACCCTGCAAACTTTCTTTCTACAACATCATATAGTTCTATTTGCTCCATCAAATCATCTTTCATATCAGAATCTTGATGTGATATGTGGCCTAAATTACTTTTCTTTTGCTGATCTAGTGCTAGTTCATAGTATCTGATGAATTCATCATAATATTTTGTAGTTATGATCTCCATTAAAATAATGCGCTTTGTTTAGGTTTTTCAACCTTTAATTCCATGTTTTGTGTATCATTGATTAAATCCCAACGATAAAACTGTCTGGCGATGTGTACCGATTTAGGCTTTTCCATTACATCAAAACTGAGCTCTTCAACATCGTTAAAGAAAATAGAAGGATGTTCATAAAATGTATATCGATTACGTTCACACATTTCTTTAATTAAAACATTTAGCTTTTTAGATATAGCATTGCGTTCTTTCCATGTACCAGCATATGGTTCGCCTTTATAGTAGCCTGTTTTTGGAATCTTACGTGATTCATTTTCAATTGGTAAAACTGCAACAACCTCTATAGGGCTTATACGTCGAACCTCTAATTTCTTAAGTTCTTCTTCATATGATTTAACCAAACGTTCTACTGCTGCATTTGGATCCTTTTGTCTCATTAAGTGGTGACGAACATCAATATTACCTAAGTAAATTCTAACTTCATCAATCCAGGGCCACACGTATTCTTCAAAACCACGAGATGTTGCGCCATGTAAAGTTAGTCCATCGTGGCGACTACACATAAAGCCAGGGCTATATTGACTAAAAGAATGACTGTCACCAAAACAAAGCCTTTTAGTCATTTCGATATGATCAACTCGTTTAATACTCTTGCATATCTCTTTAATTGTATCGATCTTGTGTTCAAGCGTCTTAAATAAATCAGATCCTGTTTTAAGCCTAGTTTCTGTAAGTTGACCGATACATGGCATGTCAACATGTAGAGAATATATTCGAATACCTTTTGTAAAAATACGATCTATTTGATGATACAAATCATCATTAGATCCTCCAAAGATATTAAAAGTACCTTTAAATTCCATACCATGTTCAAGAAGAATTACATCGTAGTCAGACCATTGCACTTCTGTATTTGTAATAACTTCTGAATTTTTATAACCAGCATGCCAAAGTTGGTTACAAACCATATAAGCCCATCCTGATTTATGAGAACTAACTTTAGGACTAAGTTTACCGACGACAGGACAAATACCTATTTTTACATTAATGTCTTTTTCAAAGTCAGTAAAAAAATTAAAGCTCTGCATCTGCGTCTGAATTTTTAATTGGCGCTTCAGTATCTTTATAACCAAATTTCTCTACATAATTATCAAGAGCTCCGAGATAAGCTACTGCATCAAGTAGATTATCTTGTTTATAGTTATAAGAATGTCTGCTCAATTTAAGCGCAACGAGTGCAGCATACATATCTGATCCGTTCCACTCTTTGCCTGTCATGCCTGAACAAATCATGGCAGCTCTACGCATGCCTTCTTCGAAAGGACCATATTGGCGTTCTTTTTCTTCTGATCGTTCGTTAATAATCTTATTTGCTTGGTCTAAAATATTACTCATTACATATTTTTTTTATTATACTAAAAAAGCAGCGAAAGTTTCACTGCCTTTAACTTAAACATAATGTTAATTGTCACGAATAATATTCAGCGACGTAGTTCTCCAAAATAAACTGGTTTTTACCGTCGAGTTGTGCATAAAAGGTGTTCATTACACCTCGACTACCGGCTCGATCGTAAGCTGCATCGAATTTTTCTTTAAGGTGATTAACCATTAAAGATCCTTGGCTTTCAAATGCTTTCTCAACAAAATTCGGTGGAAAGTTAAAGCCAAACATTACAAAGTCTTTTACTGTACAATTCATAATTTTTGTTTTTGTTTTTGAATTTGAATTAACTGAAGAGTAACTGATATTTTAACATTAAAATCTTCATATTGCTCTTCATAACTCCTCATAAATTCTGCGAGCTCGGCTCTTGATTTACGAAGAGTTTCTAGCTGATCTTGAAGTTCATCAATTGATTGCATTTGCTGGAAACTTAAAGGTCTTATTATTACTGAGATTCTTAGCCAAAACCGGGTACTTTGAACTTCGAGGCTTCAAGCCTACAATTTCGTAAGTATCGTAACGGAATTCAAAGGTATCACCAAGCTTTTTCGTGATTTGGAACATACTCGAAGCGTATCGGTTAAAGTCTACAGCTTCTTTTGTCAATACTTCACCGGATTCAGCTACAGTAGCGATCTCGATCTTAGTTGTACAATTGTTATTAGAGAACCTAGAGTTGCCTACTTTAATGGCTACTCCGTATTTTTCAGCTACTACTTTCAAAGCTGACTCAATTTCTGAGTTGATCTGACGGACCGATGCGCGGTCGAGGGAATTAACTTTATTCATGTTTTTTTAAATTAGCGTTCAAGGACTACAAAGTCACCGAAGTAAGAGTCAAAGACTTTGATCAAATTTTCATAGTCAGACTCTCGCATCTCGTTACAGATCATATCAGCGTCGAGTCCGAGTTTCTTAGCATAGTTTTGTGCATAGCCGAGAAGGACAAAGGCGTTTCCTTCAGGTCCAGTGAGGTCGATGACGATCTCTTTAGTGGGTTGTTTTGCTCTAATCATTGTTTGTTTGTGATTAACGTTACAGGTCTAATATACGAAATTCTGGTCAACCTGAAAATCTGAAATGTTAAAAAGTGTTAAATTTTTTCAAGTGAAGTGGCCCATTCTGGAATAATAAAGGCAGTGAATTCTTCGCCTGCACGACAGACGTCTTTAGAGTCTCGCTCTAAGATATTCATAAATGTTTGACGACGAGATGCTTCTAAGAAACTTGTATTAGCAAAGCCAATAGGAATCGCAGGTCCGTTATATGTTGCGTTCAACTGGTCGATATAGCGACCCTCGGTTTTTCTACAAGTACACGTCTTAGTCTCATACTTGAGATTAAAAATATCTCCGCATTCTGTACACATTAAAAGCTTCATTGATCATCTTGATTTTTATGCTTCTTCTTACGAGTATAACTCTTCTTAGAAGGCACAGATTTTGTAATCATCTTACGGTGCACAATTTGAGCAACATGTCGAAGACTAAGTCCGTTTAAATCTGTTTTATTCTCTTGGTTTTTCATTACATATTCAATATACACAAAAAAGCCCAGATTAAAAAACCTGGGCTTAAAATATTTGTTAAAATTGTATTAATAGTTAAACTCCTGGAAACTGAAGTTTTCTTTCATCTTTAGCATGTTTCTTAACTTTAGACTCGGATCCATAATACCATATAAAAGAAGATAATATATCACTAACGCCTCCTTCTCCATTTATGTATGCATCGGCTGCATGTCTTCCAGCTTTAGAATTAACAAGTGCTAATGCAGTCCATTGATCTTTAAACTTAAAAAATGAAGTTATATCTTTAATAGCCTGATGCGTTAACTCCAAAGCTTTATCTTGCCCAAATTCATCAGATAA
>Ga0206131_10004721_pt1 | contig 14781 bp, 14 predicted proteins | sample Helgoland_Spring_FD_148636 | JGI IMG/M metagenome (GOLD analysis project Ga0206131, IMG submission 148636) | Pelagic subsurface seawater microbial communities from Kabeltonne, Helgoland, North Sea - Helgoland_Spring_Bloom_20160517_1 | ecosystem: Environmental > Aquatic > Marine > Epipelagic ...
GCATGGGTGCACCAGTAGGCTCAGACTGTCAGATGACCTGATATGACAACTATGATTGAAACAGCGACACAGAATAGAAGGGCAAAGTCTGCCCAGAATTCTGGTGATGACATGCGGTTGATAAGGTCTCTCATGCTACCTCTCCCAACTCTAACGCAATGTGACGTGACATTAGAATGTCATCAAGTTTTCTGAAGTCGTTAGCAGTCAGCGTCCAACCTTGGTTGTAAATACGCTCCAATGACACCTCTAAAGAGAAAAGCCTTTCAGCTGTTACCGCTTTTTTAATGAGGCTAACCATTGAACTATAGAAACACGATTGCACTTCCAGATCATAACCAATTGAAGTCAGTTCAGCCTTTAGGTCGCTGTATTCATCAGCTGTTGCTGGGGTTAAGTCGGCAATAAGACTGCTATGGGCATCCCCATGTTGTCCGATGTGCATATAAGACATAATGAAATGATTACCATCGGTTTCTTGACCTGTGGGCAAGTCAGGAAACAAGGCTATCACATCGCCATCTGTAAACTTTCTGAATGTTACTAAAGTGCTCATGCTACTTCTCCCAGACTTCTTAGCTGAAGGTAGCCGCTTTGAACGTATCGACCTGCTTGCATTCCATTTAAGAACTGCTTGGTTTCTTTAGCTGAACTGCGGTGCATAAGAATTGAAGAGCCATTCTTATATGTGATCTGGTAGCCACCATATGCAGACGAATAGTTAAGGTCTAAGTCTAGGTGTGATGCTTTCGCTTCAATTGCTACTAACTCTTCTAGGTGTTTCTGTGTAATTCTGTTTGTCATTCTGTAGTTCCTTCTTTGGTTAAGAAGGTCACTTGCTGTCTGACTAATCCCTCGGCCTTATGTTGGCTCTGGTGTTGCGATCTGATCCGCTTTGGTGGAGGGAGTTACAGTCCCCTGCCACACCTTGCGGCCTGTCGCCCATCTTTAGTCGTCGGGCAAATGCCTTCAGTGTACCCAAGGAATATCAAAAGATTGCTCCCTCGTCAACTACATATGGCAATTAATATCTAAAGAAATACTTGTGTCACCCTTTAAGACAGAAAGACACAAGAACACCGACGATAGAGACCACAGGCCAGACTATAAGGCCAGTGAAGGCCTTGGTTGAACTACAGCTCCCTCAGACTTCCCTTGAGTGGCTGATGATCCCAAGGCCGAGACACTATAGATGACTATAGACTACTATAGACTACTATAGACTACTATAGACTACCAAGAACATCCTCAACATGACAAACAATAAAGACTATAGAAAACTAAAGACAGGGACTAGGCTGACTATAGATAACTATAGACTACTATAGTAACCCTAGTCTGATTGTCTCTCTATTGATTGTCATAGATAAGGATGATGGTTGATGTCTTTAGATGTCTATTGTGTCTGGGGTATACTGGAACGCATAAGAACTGGTGTTGGCTTGGGTTGTCTAAGGATGTCCCAATGTCTGTCGAATAGTCGAAATCTACAGCCAGACAAATTTCACTCATCAATGTCTAATGTCATGGGTTTGTCTTTCGTATTTACTACCAGATACCGAGGGATACATCATCCCTGCTACTTGCTTATCTATAGAAAACAACAGGTTACACAGGATACCACTAGATTTTTTATAGGTTCACAGGATTTTAGACCCCCCGTACCCTTAATAATACATCAATTTCAAAAAGAAGGCTAAAGGTTGTTCTTGTTGTTGTTGTTGTTCGGCCTTCGAAACAAGAGCCTCCCCCAGAAACACAAGTCAGGAGCCCCAGATATGGCACTCGAAACAGGAACTTACATCAGCAGTCTCAACGCCTCAAACCCAGCCTCCACAGACGGCTTGGCGCAAGCTGATGACCACATCAGACTACTGAAGTCTACCATCAAAGCTACGTTACCAAACGTCACTGGTGCAATCACAGCTACCCAGCTTGAGTTAAACCTTATGGATGGCGTAACGGCAACCACAGCCGAACTAAACCTTGTGGACGGACTTACAGCCACTACAGACGAACTGAATGTACTCGATGGTGTCACTACAACTACAGACGAACTTAACTATGTCGATGGTGTCACGAGCAACATACAGACACAGCTAAATACCAAGATAACTGGAGTAACCGCTGGATCTGGTTTAGCTGGTGGTGGCACGTCTGGTGCACCCACAGTTACACACGGGGCTACCTCTAGCCAAGCATCTGTAGACAACAGTGGGTCTACTTTCATACAGGATGTAACCCTAGATACCTATGGTCACGTCACTGGTCTTACTTCGGTAGTTGTCCCTGCACCTACACCTACCTTAGAGATAATTGCATATGCTAGAGTTGGCAATGCTACAACTAATCCCCTTACAGTTGACTTCAGTACAGGCTTTTCAAGCATGGCTAGAACAAGCACAGGTAACTACACATTCACATTTTCAAGTGCTAGAAGTACAGTTGATTACATGGTTTTCTGTCAGTGTGCAGATGGAAGTACCTCCAGAACACCCTCTGTAAATACACAAGGTACTTCGTCGTTTAATGTTGATACAAGAGTTATATCTAGTGGTGGTAATGTAGATGAAGAATTTAACGTAATTGTTTATGCACTTCCGTCTTAACATAAGGAATCCATAGCCAATGACAAACCTACCTATCCGTGGGCTTGGGTCTGTTGGTGTCATTACTGATATCGACCCATACAGCCTCCCTATAAATGCCTACACACGAGCCAAAAACGTACGCTTTAACGAAGGAAAAGTAACTAGAGCACCAATATATAGAGGTGTGTCTAACAACCTTACAGTCAACCCTAAGTTTACCATGGGTATTGATGCCCTCACGGGTTTTGATACAGTATTGGTGGTGGATGATACCTTCGACATCTTTGAGTTGTCTAATGGTGCCCTATCACAAAAGTTCAACAGTTCACTGTCTGCATCGTCTATCACACCCGTGACAGCTACGATACTTGCAGACGTACAGTACATCAATAGAGCCAACACAGTGCCAGTACATAGGCTGTCTAGCGCAACTAACTTCACTGCGTTACCTAACTGGCCTTCTGGTACAACCACGACAGCGATAAGATCCTATGGTGACTTCTTGCTTGCACTAGGCACAGTAGAAAGTGGCACAGACTTTCCTAATAGAGTTCGCTTTAGTGACCCAGTTTTAGCTAACCAAGTCCCAGATACATGGGATGCCTCAGACCTTACCAACAGTGCTGGCTTTAATGACTTAGTGCAGATGAAGACCCCTATAGTTGATGGTGCTACTCTAGGCTCCAACTTCCTTGTCTACTCACAAGACCAAGTGTGGATGATGGAGTTTGTCGGTGGTGCATTCATCTTTAACTTTAGGAAACTCTTTGATGACTCTGGTGTAATCAACCAGAACTGCATCCAAGAGATCGAAGGTAAACACTATGTCTTTGACAGAGATGACATCTATGTAACTGACGGAAACACACGTCAATCTATATGTGACGGAAGAGTCCGAGACTACATCTTTAATGGCCTAGATAACACTAAAGCTGACCAGTGTTTTGTCTTGCATAACTCAATGCTCGAAGAGGTATACTTCTGCTACCACAGTGGCGACGACATGTCTGAGTATGCAGATGGTGACGCATGTAACCGAGCCGCTGTCTATAACTACAAAGAAGACATATGGTCATTCTATGATTTACCTAACGTAGTTTCTGGCACTGAAGCCAACGTAAGCACAGCGTCATCATATGCGGACGCTACGACTACCTATGAAACTGTAGGTGGATCATACCACTCTCAAGAAAGCCCATACCAAAGACACCCACTTGTCCTAGCTAAAGCTGGGGGTGGGGTAGCTAACAGTAAGGTCTATGGGATCGACTTGATTGAGAAAGGTAGTCTATCACAGGCTATAGACACCGCAGTATCTAAGCCGTTCTTTATAGAACGTGTAGGTCTCGATCTTGATGAACAAGGGATACCACTGACAGGCTACAAGGTTATCTCTAGACTAGCCCCACAAGTATCTACTGACAGTTCTAATGGTCAGTTTGAGTTTACCTTTGGAGCCGCAGATACACCTCATGCCACGCCTAACTACGGCAGTGCAGTAACCTTTGATGCTCTAACCGACTACAAAGTAGATGCCCGTATGTCTGGTAGATACTTGTCGTACAAGCTGTCAACTACAGCCGACAAGGACTTCAACTTCACTGGTATGGATGTTGAGATCACTGTGACTGGACGGAGGTAACTTATGGCTATCTCAGATAAAATTAATATGCTGGTGTCTACTTACGTTAGACGTCAAGCACCAACACTTACTCCAGAGTTTCTTCCTAACTACCTACAGGAAGAACTACGAGAAATAGAAGCGTCTATAAAATCATTAGCAGACGCAAGTACCCAAGTAACCGACAGAGAACCCACCAACCCAAGAAAGGGCATGGTGCGTTATGCTGTGTACCCTTGGGAACCATTAGGATCAGGCGTATCTAAACTTGTCGTGTACAACGGCACAGCTTGGATAGCCGTATAGAACATATAAAGGAATAATAAAATGGGATTACCTTGGGGTGCAATAATAGGTGCTGGAGCCAGCTTACTAGGCTCAAAGAAACAATCAGATGCACAAGATAGAGCAAACGCGGCTAACATGGCTTCGTTCAACCAATACAAACCATACGTGAATGCTAACTTAGAAGGTAGCCAAAGTGCACTTGATGGTGTCTTGAGAACTGGAGTCTACCAAGGCCAAACCCTAGCCGCACCTAACCAGTTCCAAACTGGCACAGCTAATACTATGGGCAACTTTGGTACTAACATGATGAACAGTGGTAATGCCATGATGGGCAATACAGCTGGCTTTGGTAACAACGCCAACGCACTGTACGGACAGTATCAAGGTATGTCAGAAGCGGCACAGCAAGACCGACTTAGTAATGCTATGAACTACGCATCAGCAAACTCTGGCTCTCTAGTAGACGCCGCAATGCGTGATGATCGTCGTAACCTAGAAGAAAACACATTGACTGGCATAGACATGGCGGCCTCAGGTACTGGTAACACGAACTCTAGTCGCGCTGGTATAGCGGAAGCAGTAGCTAACCGAGCATATGATGACAGACGTGCTGATGTATCTACAAACATCCAGAATAGTCTTATTGATCGTAGTCTAAACCAACAGGCACAACAGTTCCGTGACCAAGGTTCTGCACTACAAGGTGCTGGACAGGCCAACGATGCAATCCAAAGTGCTTATGGTGTCGGCCTGGACACACTAGGACAAGGTGCTAACTTTGGTATGAACGCTGGTAATGCCTTACAAGGCTACAACCAAGCACAGCTAAACGACGAGAGACAACGATACGAAGACCAACGTGACTTTAACTTAGACCAACGCAAAGACTATCAATCTGGTATCTTAGGTAAGGCTCCTCAAACCAATAATAATTTTAAAGCTAACATGAACAGCCCGTATGCCGCCGCACTTGGTGGTGGTATGGCTGGCTTTGGTTTCCAGCAACAATACCCAAATTTCTTTGGTGGTGGGTCACAGCAGACTAGCTTCGCTAGGCCACAGATGAATCCAACAGCCAACCCGCACATGAGATAAAGGAGGTTTCTAATGTCACGCGCTATACTATTAAATAAACGTAGAAAAAAGAAGAAACCAGTCTTATTACCTCAGAATACTTATGGTGAAGCATTGAGAAACCAGTACAACGGAAACCTAGACTTACTAGATAAAACAGATGCATATAAACTAAAAGAGGTGAACACAGGTACAGCTGGTTATATTGATAGCCTGATGCCACCAGTACTAGAACAGTCTGCCCCTAACCTAAACCTTATGGATGAAGACGAAGCATTAAGTATTTTTCAAAACCCAAATTCAACTGAAAACGATATACTACAAGCACAGAAATACGTTTCTGGCAATTTTCCTGACGTTCCTTCGTTGTCGAATAATAAAGTTATGGATGAGCAAACAGCAACGGGAATACTACAGAACCCGAATGCTGATCCTGTGGAACTTAACGCGGCACGAGAATACTTTTCTGGAGGCGCACTTAGTGAGCCTGTAGGCAGTGGTAGAGGTAACTATGGTATGCCTGCTCCAGCCCTTGATGAACTTAGTGCAACAGACACGGCTTTACTCCCTGCACAGGGGGAGATGCCCACAGGCGCACGTAAAGACCCTTACATGGCAATACCTTCTACTAAAGAAGGATACCATATAATGCCAGATGGCACTCTTATGGCTGACTCTGAGATGGAATCAGAGGGCGTATTGAATGCCAAGGGCGAGCCTAAACCTAAAGGTAATGGTATCTTAAATACTGATACTACATCTTCTAGTGACCGCAAAAGCAGTGCTGTGTCTTCTAATGCCCGTGGCTCTATGATGCCATTTGCTAAGATCAACAGAAACGAAGCACTTATGCGTATAGGTGGTGCTATGGTCGGTGGGTCATCTCAAGGTTTCTCTGGTGCAATGAAAGCCGCAACAGACGAGTTTGGCAACATCCAAGATGCTAACAGAGCCGCAGAGACAGCCGCATACAACAAAGCAGAAGCAACAAGGCTTGCTGAAGAACGTATAGCGGCGTTGAAGGCTAAAGGTAGTGGTAAATCATCTGACAAAGATAAAGAAACTTTCAATAACGTAAGTTCACAGCTGAACTCGTTTCAGTCTGGTTTAGATGCAATAGCACAAAGTAAAGCTGAAGGTGGAAACCTAACAGGTGTCGGTGGTATCTTTAAGTCATTTATTGACAACTATACTGGTAGCCCAGATGCGGCTAGACGACTGTTATTAAGCAGACTTAAAGTTGATGATGCCTTACTTAGAGTTGCAGAGACAAAGGGTGCCATTTCTAACAAAGAGATGGACTTATTCTTACAGCCAGCACCGAAGAACTTCCAAGATGAGAAGATTTGGGTGGACTGGATTAATGAAAGAATGGTTGCGTTACGAAATGTGCAGAACAGACTAAATGGCAATGCAGTCCTTAACGAGTCTGAGCAGTCTTTTAGGTATAGAGCACCTACTTCAAGAAACACAACAATATCAAAAGAAAGCCAGAGTTGGCTTGATAGCTAATAGAGGTAACTAATGGCTGATTATACTGTAGAAGATTACAAAGTAGCGGCAAGAAAAGCTATTGCTGGTGGCGACATTGCTTCAGCAAACGAATTGATTGCGGCTGGTCAGGCATTAGAAGCTAAAACCACAAAGACAGCTGAAGTAGACACCTCAGTTGGTGACGCGGCTAAATTTGGCTACGATAATGCAGGAAAACTTATAGGTCAGGGTATCCAAGGTGTTGGTGAACTGACAGGATCAGAAGGTATTGAGAACTATGGTAAGGAAATGGCTGAACGCAATGAACGTGAGATTGCGGAAGCGAACTATCAGCGTCCAGAAGGTGCTGATGGCATTATTAAGAACCTACGCGAAGGCGATCTTGCAAATGCTGGTAAATCTTTACTCTACGGATCAGCGGAAGCCGCCCCACAGGTACTAGCTGGTACAGCGGCATCTATCGGTGCTGGTCTAGCTGTAACTTCTGCACCGATTGTCGGTACAACTGTTGCTATCGGTGGTACAGTCTATGGTACTTTAAGTGCACTAGGCGAAACACGCGATGAGAACGAAGAAAAAGGCATAGACACAACTGCAACCATGCAAGACTTGGGTGCGGCTGTAACCTCTGGCCTCATAGAGCTACTGCCCGTCAAAGGCGGTGGCTACACTGTGAAGATACTGAAAGAAGGCATACAGGAAGCTGGTCAAGAAGCCACAATCATGGGTAACACTGCCATCAAAGGTGGTGAGTATGTTACTGATGAGGTCGTAAACCGCATGGGTGACGCTGGGCTTATTGGTTCTACACTAAGTGGAGCCGCTAACACAGCAATATCAACTGTTAGTAAGACTGGAGAGGTTGTATTTAAGCCAAGGCAAGAACTAGACCCAGAAGTTGACCAAGCGGCTGGTGATGTCTCTCGTATGATCAAAGAAATATCAGAAGACAGCGGATATAACCTTAAAGACATCGAACCAACCTCGATGAAAGGTGCAAACCAAGCAATGCTGAGTGCTAGAGGCCAAATAGCTGATGAAGTCAAAAGTGCGGCTAAAAGAATAAAAAAACAAGTTGTCACAGATTTAGACGACGTTGCACAACAGCGTTTTGATAGAATTATAAAGACCTCAAACCTAAAAGTAGGTGGCAACGTAACACCGGCTGACATTAAGTTTGTCAAAGACTTTGGTATGCAGTACCAGCCAGTACAACAGATGGTGAATGGCCTATATAAGTCAAATGTACTTACAGAACTTAATGCCTCTGGGTTAAAAGGTGGCTTCTCTAAGTTTACTGATGTGTTCAACCCTATCAACAATGTTGGCAAAGGTTACAACCCAGCGCGAGATGTTGCTGGTATGTTAAACTTTGGTGCAATAGCTGGAACAGGTGGTGCATCTTTAGCAACACAGATACCTTTAGTTGCTGGTGGACGTGCAATAGATGCAGTCACAGGCCGTAGGTCTAAGGTAAACCGCTTTGTCAAAAAGAATGCTAAGAAAAGTGGCCTTGCAACTCCTGTCGGCACATCTCTACCATTAAATAAGGCAGAAAAAGCAAAGGCGGCAAATGATACTAAAATAGCCGCCGCAAAAGCAGAAAGAGCCAAAGAACAGGCAGAACAAAATGTTGTTAAGTACAATGAGGGTTACGCCCCTAACTATGGAGACCCAAGACTTAACCAGAAGCCTGACCCTAGAGGCACAATGCACAACGCACTTGCACAAAAAGCCAGTCTTGGAGGTATGTCTATTAGAGAGATAGATACTGAAATACAGCGTATTATTGATGAGAGGTTAGCAGACAAACGCACAACTAAAGCAGAAAAGAAATCTCTTAGAACTTATGCTAATTTCAATAGTCTAGGCGCAATGCCAAAAGGCGACCAAACACTGGGTCTTGCAATAGCGGCAATTCGTGATCGTTTTAAGTTTCCTCAGTCTAACCCATCATCTACTACAGCCACTACACCACAACAGCGTAGTCCAGAGATACAACAAGGCATCATAGGTAACTTACAGAAACTATCTGAACTTAGGGCGTCTATGGAATCTGATATGTCTATAAGTAACAGAGACAAGGCTGTGATGGACAAGGCATTGTCTGATCTAGCTAAAGACTTGGGTTCAGACCCACAGGCAATGATAAAGCAGATAATCAAAGATGCAAAAGCAGACATGGATCAACCAAATAAAACAGATAGGTACTTAAAACCCTATCTAACCCGTGTCTCCATACAGCAGAAAAAACGTAAGTAACATACAGCCCCAGTGATGGGGCTTTATTATATCAAGGAAGCAAAATGATCGTAAAAACAGCGTATGACCTAGTGCCATACCTAGAAGCTATTGAGACCATAAAGGCATCGTCTTTAACTAAAGATCAAAAGTCACAGATACTACAGGAAATGGAGCATTCCTTCATCGACATAGTGTTTTGCAAGCAGTGTCCAAACACACACGCAGTAATCAAAAGTATACTAGGAGAGCACAATGGGAGCACCCAAGAACCCAAGAAAGAAGTCGCCCAAAAAGGAACTGACGCATCCACAGAAGGCGACACCAAAAGAAAACAACTACTTCACAAAGTTAATGCAAACCGAGGAAGGAAGAGCACTACGAAAGCAGTGGTCAACCAAAAAACGTAAGAATGGAGGAAGGCCAGTAGGCACTCCAGATGGCTACACGTTAGAAGCCATCACCCCCATCCGAAAACAAGCACAAAAAGACGCTGAAAGGATTGTGGCTATTATGGCTAAAGACAACAATATTGACGACGAATATGCGGTAGAGGCTCTTAAAACAGCTGTCGAGATCATGCGCGAACCAGCGCAGAACCGAGATAAACTAACAGCCGCAAGAATGGTCTTAGACTTCACTAAGACAAAACCAGTTGCAAAGAGCGAAGTTACCATTGGCAAAGCAGAAGCCTTCTTGGAGTCGCTTTTAGTAAGTGAACCAGAGGAAGAGCAAACTGACGATGGAAAAGAAACTTAAAGTAATACGCCGTAAACTATATGACGAATTTGACTTCTACTCCAAGTCAGCACTCAAGATCAGAACCAAAGATGGAGACATCAAGCCCCTCAAACTCAAGCCAGCACAGGTTATCTTACAAGACGCTGTAGATAAACAAATGGCTACTGAGGGCAAGGTTCGCATCATCATCTTGAAGGCTAGACAGCAGGGTCTATCGACGTATGTAGGCGGCTATTTATACTTTAATGTTTCCCAGAGAAAAGCATGTAAAGCAATGGTGGTCACACACCACTCTGACAGTACAAGAGCACTGTTTGACATGACTAAACGCTACCATGAGAACTGCCCAGAGCTACTCAAGCCACACACAAAGTATTCATCTCGACGAGAGTTGACCTTTGATGTCCTTGATAGTTCTTATGTAGTTGCTACAGCTGGTGGTGAAAGCATTGGACGTGGTGAAACATTGACCCATGTTCATGCATCAGAACTTGCGTTCTGGCAGAAATCAACTGCCCTAGAAAACTGGAATGGTATGACGCAAGCCGTACCTAACAAGAAAGGCACAGCTGTATTCGTTGAGAGCACAGCTAATGGCGTCTCTGGTATATTCTATGACCTATGGAAAGGTGCAGTGGATGGCTCTAACGGCTACGTCCCTGTGTTTATCCCATGGTATGTAGACCCAGAGTATCGTGAGCCTGTACCTGAGAACTTTAAGATAACTCCAGAGGAAGAGGACTTATCTAAGAAATACGATTTAGACAATGAACAGCTGATGTTTCGTCGGAGAAAGATTGCCCAAAACGGCATCGACTTGTTTAAACAGGAATACCCAGCGGAGCCCGAAGAGGCTTTCTTAACCACTGGGCGTCCTGTGTTTAATCCAGAGTCATTACAAGATGACCTAAAGACATCAAGAGATGTTGAAGCACGTCTGGCACTAGAAGGTGAAGACTGGCTTGATAACATGCGTGGAGAACTGACACTCTATCGCAAACTAGATGATGGCGAGAAGTACACCATAGGAGCAGACGTTGCTATGGGTGTCAGAGGTGGTGACTGGTCGGTTGCCCAAGTTCTCGACAGTAAGAAACGACAGGTGGCGACCTATCGTGCCCAAGTTCATCCTGATTACTTTGCTACTGTCCTCTATAAGCTAGGTGAGTTCTTCAACTTTGCCTACATAATTGTAGAGAACAATAGTCATGGTATTCTAACGTGTACCCGTCTTGGAAAAGACATGGCCTACCCCAACTTCTACACAGAAGTACAAGTAGACAAACTAACTGACAAAGAAACAGTCAAGTTAGGCTTCACTACAACTTCCAAGACAAAACCTCTGATCATAGATGAACTCAGAGCCTCGGTTCGAGAGGGTAAGATCGAACTAAACGATAAAGTCACTATTCGGGAAATGCTAACATACATCGTCACACAAAGCGGTGGTATGGAGGCAGAGTCAGGATGCTTTGATGACTGTGTCATGAGTTTAGCCCTAGCCAATCATATTCATGAAGGTGCTTGGGAACCCATAGACGCAGTTGACGATTATTACATTGAGATGGTTTAGACATGAAATCAAATAAAGATTATAAAAAACTCGACGACGATCAAATCGTGTCCATAGTAGATACTAACCTAAGACGATCCATTGGATACTATGACTCTGAGTTGTCAAAAGAACGCCGACAGGTAATGGACTACTACAGTGCTAAACTACCACGCCCAGCGCATGATGGTAATAGTAAGTATGTCAGCCAAGACGTCTATGATGCTGTAGAAAGCATGAAGGCATCTTTGCTAGAGACATTTAGTACAGGCAACAAGACACTCAGGTTCTCACCACAGAACGCTGATGATGTTCCTACAGCTGAAGTATGCACAGAGTACACCGACTACGTTCTACATCGTCAAAACAACCTGTTTGAAACTATGCAGACTGTTATTCACGATGGTCTTATAGCCCGTGCTGGCGTAGCTAAAGTTTACTGGTGTATGCAAGACGAAAGTACACTTGAGTACGTCGAAGGACTTACAGAGGAAGAACTTGACGTACTGCTTGCGGAAGACAATGTAGAGATCGAAGAGATAACCGAAGATGAGTTTGGTATGTTCTCTGGTGAGCTACGTGTAACCCGTGACACATCACAAGTTAAGGTTGAGGCTATTGCACCAGAAGAGTTCTTAATTGAACCACAAGCAAAGTCACTAGATGACGTTAGCTTCTGTGCACACCGCACCAAGAAGTCTATCTCTGAACTTATTGAGATGGGCTACGACGAAGACTTAGTTGCTAAAATCTCTGACAATGAAGACACAGACTTTGACAATGACCCTGAGATACTCTCTCGCTTTGATGACATCGGTGCAGACCGAGGCTTCAATGCAAAAGGCTACCAACGTCAAACACGACAGGTAACTGTGGTCGAGGCATTTATTGAACTAGACCCAGAAGGTACTGGTGTTGCTGAACTCTACAAAGTAGTCAAAGCATCAAACATCTTACTTGAGAAAGAAATAGTAAAGCGACGACCATTCGTAGCATTTGTACCTTTGCCAATCCCACATGCTTTCCACGGCAACAACTTTGCTGAGAAACTACTAGGTATACAGAATGCACGTACAGTATTAACACGTTCTATCCTTGATCACGCTATGGTTACTAACAACCCACGTTATACAGTGGTTAAAGGTGGTCTTACGAACCCAAGAGAACTAATAGACAACCGTGTCGGTGGTATCGTGAACGTATCACGACCTGACGCTATTAACCCTATGCCTCAAGCATCATTGAACCCGTTTGTATTCCAAACTATTCAGATGCTAGACGAGGATAAAGAAGACACTTCTGGTGTCTCTCGCCTATCCCAAGGTCTTAATAAAGACGCTATAAGCAAACAAAACTCAGCGGCAATGGTCGAGCAGTTAGCTACAATGAGCCAACAGCGACAGAAGATCATCGCGCGTAACTTTGCGAACAACTTCCTAAAGCCTCTATTCTCAATGGTCTATTCATTAGTCGTAGAGAACGAGTCTGAAGAGAAGATTGTTGAGTTAGCTGGACGTTATGTCCCTATCGACCCATCGCAATGGGCTGATAAACGTGACGTACAAGTTGAGTTCCACTTGGGCTACGGCGATCAGGAACAGCTAGTGCAGAAGCACCTGTCGTTCCATCAGCTTTTCTCAGCTGACCCTACACTTGGACAAATGTACTCTCCGCAGAACAAGTTTAAGATGTTGGCCTCAGTCCTAGAGAAATCAGGTATCAAGAATGTTGCTGACTTCTTAACAGACCCAGCGATGATACCTCCACCGCCACCTGATCCAAATGCAGAGATGCAAATGCAGATGGCACAGCAACAGATGCAACTTCAAGAGCGGCAAACAGCTGTCGCTGAAATGAAGATACAGCTGGATGCACAAATGAGGCAAATGAAACATGAGCTAGACACTATGAAGGCTCAACAAGCATTTGCCCTAAATTCTGACAAACAAGACCTTAAAGAGACTGAGTTCGAGCATAAAGAATATGTGAACTTAGAGGAGCTAGAGATAGCACGTAAGGCCGATGATGTCAGGGCAATCGCAAGTCCAAACGGATAAGCACAACACAATAAGGAAAGCACATGCCTACACAAGAAGAGCAACTTGTGATGGCTGGAGATGAAGCTGGAGCCGTACTAAGCGGTTCCGCTTTCAATTCAGTTATCAATGAACTTGTCGAAAGGACGTTTCAGACGTTTGTAAACACTGATCCAGCAGACAAGGATAAACGGGAGTATGCCTATAACCACTATCGCGCATTAGTAGACGTGGTGGATACTCTAAAACAGCGAGTTCAAGTGCGTGACAGCATTATTGAACAGCAGAACGGCGACAACAGCCAAGAGGAGCCAGCACCATGAACAACGTGCAAAATGACAACTCTCAGCCGCAAGCATTAGATATTGATGATGCGGCAGACGCAATCTTAGGACGATGGGACGACGGGGAAACCTTATCTGAAGTCGAAGTAGAAGATGCAACATCTGAAGACCTTGCCGAGACAGAGGTAGATGAAGATGATGAAATAGAAGATGAAGAGGACGATCAAGACGAGTTAGACCTTGAAGACCCTGACGAAGACGACACTGTTGATGAAGACGAAGATCAAGATGTTGAAGACGATGCTGATGAAGAGGAAGACGACGACGAACATACAGTCGCTTCTGATGATCAAATCGTGGACATCTCAGTCAATGGTGAGTCTAAGCTGGTATCTGTAAAGGATTTAAAGCGGCTTTATGGTCAAGAAGCATCTCTAACCAAAAAGTCTCAAGATTTGGCTACCCAGCGAAAGCAGTCAGAAGAACAACTGGCTCAAACGCAGATGTCATATCAGAAGTTATTGGAACGCGCAGAAGCAAGGTACAAACCTTACGCTGACATTGATATGTTAGTAGCGTCACGCGAGATGGATGCAGAAACATTCTCTCAACTACGCCAAGACGCGAAGCAGGCAGAAGACGACTTAAAGTTCCTACAGGAAGAAAGTGGTCAGCTTGTATCCCAAGCACAGCAACAGCACCAGCAAGCAACTAGAGAGGCCGCCGCAGATTGCGTCAAGGTTCTCCAAGAACAACTGCCTGACTGGGGCAACGAACTCTATTCAGATATTCGTGACTATGCTGTCAAATCGGGATTACCCAAGGATCAAGTCGATCAGTACACAGACCCACAGGTCAT
>Ga0206131_10004724_pt1 | contig 14774 bp, 9 predicted proteins | sample Helgoland_Spring_FD_148636 | JGI IMG/M metagenome (GOLD analysis project Ga0206131, IMG submission 148636) | Pelagic subsurface seawater microbial communities from Kabeltonne, Helgoland, North Sea - Helgoland_Spring_Bloom_20160517_1 | ecosystem: Environmental > Aquatic > Marine > Epipelagic ...
TAGGGGAAAACCCCCAGAAGAAGACCACAGAGAGAAAAGCGAATTGTTTAAGCGAGAGCAGAGAGTTAGAGAGAGAGTTTTTTATTACGATGATGACGATGACGGCGACGAGGGAGAGGAGGAGGAAGAGTCGTGGTCGTGTGCACTCTTGGTCTTCTTCTTCTGCGGTACTTTCTGCGTACGCGAATCAAACGTTAAAACCGATTGGGATTCGTATAAACGGCGAATGCACGTCGTTCCATCATCGCGCGCGAGAAGAACGCTCTCGCCTACTCTCGATCTTAAAAACGAACAAAACGACGTCATTCAATGGAAAAGTACGCGACGAAATCGCCTTGCTCGAAAAGCTCTGCAAAAATTCCCACGCGCAACACCGAAGGTCGAAATTGTTTCAAAGTGTACAAATGGTTGTCAAAGAGGTGCTGTTTTTACTCAAAACGGTCAACGCTCCTCTCGCTTTGGCAAAGTTGGAGAAGAGTTTACACGAACATTTTGAAGAGGAGAAGAAAGATAAAAGCAAAGAGAGAGAAACGATTTTAGTGCCGTCGAGAGAACAGTTGGCGGTGTGCGTGAACGCGTTGCGAGCGACGGCGTTTGGTATCGGCGGCGGCGAGGGTAGGGGCGTTCGGGAGAAGATTCAGACGTGCGGGATACACGCGACGACGGAGATTTCGAGGTCATTTTTTGTGCCGTTTGCGACGGTGGTTTTGAGTGCTCTCGCGCGAGTGCAGATTTTGGTGTTTCAATGGTGCGCGGAGTGCGCGGAGTTGCACAACGTGCTCGCCGGTTTTGGAGGGTGTTTGCCTTCGTCTTCGTCTCGTTCGTTCGGGGAGGAGAACGGGGTACCGAAAACGAACGCGTTTAAAGAGGAGTTGGTAGTTGAATGGGAAAAAGAAAAGACGAAGAAAAATAAAGAAGAAGAAGAAGATGAAGATGATGAGAATGATAAGGAAGAAAAAAAGGACACGAGTGGTCGCTTCAAAGACGTCGTACCTCGCGTGCGCGCGTTCGAGTCTGGCAACGATATTTTCGGATGGGACGAAAATTGGGCGCCGCTCCTCGTTTCCTCGCCGTCCCGCATATCTGCTGTTGTAGCGCAACGACGAGATAGTTCTATTACCACTGAAGCAGTAGCAAACGAAAAAGAGGACGATGTAGATCTCGGAGCAAAAGTCGATCGCGAGGGACTCACGAAGCCGCCGACGATGACGACGAAACCATCGCCGGCGACGACCACCGTGTCGTTAGGCTTAGGTGTCCCTTTAGTGGACGTCGACAAAGATTTGCAAAAAAAAATAGCGCAATCCAAACCTAACTATAAGGACGGTCAAGGCCGAGACGCCTCTGGTAAGCGTTCGCTCGACGCCGCGATGACGAAGAAGGAGAAAAAGTTAAGAAAGAAGGAAGAGATGGAGAAGAAGCAAAAGTTAGCTGTGGATCCAGTCGCGCGCTTGAAAGCTATATTCGAAGGATAGAGTATACTGAAGCTAGTTAGCATGTAATAATAGTAGATGTAATAGTAATCGTGTATATATTATGAGTATCAAAAATCGTTATGAAGAGTAGTAGTAAAAATACATCATCGCTGTGAGAACAAACCGCGCCGCCGCCGGTAGCGAAAAAGTCAAAGCGAAGCGAGACCTACGAAGTTGTTGGTAACGAGCCCTTTCGACACCCACGGAAACTTCGCCCAAAAGTCTCCACTCACGTTCTCCCTGAGCGTTATATCGTCCGCGAGAACCGCCGCGACGATTAAAATCCACATGCATACCCAAAGTTGGAGGGCTTTGGTGAGTATGGCGAAGAGTATTTTTACCCACCGATACTTCCCGTTCCTCTTCGAGGAGACTGTCGACGCGAACCCTGTTCCACTCCCTCCCCCACGCGCGGCCAAAACCATCGCGTCTTCGTATCCAACCTCCTCGGCAATCTGATCCAACGCCTCCTTCACGTATTCATTCCTCTTCTTCTTCCTTTCCTCTTCGTCCTCTTCTTCGCCTCGACTTTTGTGGTCAATCCTCTCGCCTCCGCCGCCGCCCGTACCGCTAACGTCCCGGTGGTACAAAACAACCCCATCCTCGGTCTCGCACGCCTCGAGCGTCTCTAACAACTTCACAACTTTCGCGTTCGCACCAACTGCTGCGTCCATCGCTCGTTTCGTCTCCTCTCGCAAAGTCTCTTTCACGTTCGCCAGTCGCGTCGAAAACAGTTCGAGCAGGTCCTTTTGCTCCTTCGTCGTCCTCTCCTCGTCGCTCTTTTCCTCCTTTTCCAACTGTTCCACGCGCATGCGAAGCGATCTGTTTTCCTTTTGAGATTCCAGCATCAAGAATTCGAGCCGTTTCACTCGCGCTTCCATCGTTTCCTTTTCTTCTTCTTCTTCTTCTTCTTCTTCTTCTTCTTCTTCTTCTTCTTCTTCTTCTTCTTCTTCAGGAGTTAAAGTCGTCGTCGGCGACGCGAAGTTCTTCTTCGTCTCCTCTTCCTCGCGAAAAGAAAAGGACGAGGAAGAGGACGGAGAGAGAGAGAAGGTGAGTTCGTCGTTCTCGGAGGAGGAGGACATCTTTTGGTTCGTCGTCGCGGAGAGGTCTCGCGAATACGCGCAGAGTAAAGTGTGTCAAGGAGTTCCGTGAAAAAAGAAGTGAAGACAAAGAGACAAGACAGGAGGATTTTCGTATAATTTAAGCGTCATCACGAATACATTATAATATGACTATTCTAGAAAGCTTCGCGTTGTATACGCACAAGAGGCGCAGTGCAGGGCACACCACGCAACTTTAATCTCATCGTCTCGACTTTTAGACAAAATCTGTGACGAAAGACTCGTACGATTTGTTGCCGTACCCGACGCCGCAGAAGAGCAAGCCGTGAGGGGGCGCCGGCGGAGCGGAAGCCATTCGGTCGCGGTTTCGGGCGAGATCGAGAAGCGCGTCTTCGTTGAACTTTTTTGAACTCGAGAGCGAAGATGATGCTTCTCGGCAGGCGGTAGAGACTATGCATCGGACCATTTTGCGAAGGAAGCGATCGGCGACGAGCTCTATGGCGATGCATTCGAGGGGTTCTTCTTCTTCTTCTTCTTCTTCTTCTTCTTCTTTTTCCGTTCTTGTCGCGCGATGAAAAGCGGTCTCGTCGAAAAGTAGCGACGTGTCTTTATACCGCCGGTCGCGGTATCGTTTCCCGTATTTACTCGTCGCTGCTTTCATTTGAAACTTTGGAATCGATATGGTTTTTGCTCGCGCGTAGAGCATTTTGCACTCCGTCGATTTACCTTTCGGCGTATCTCTCGCGTACGCGTAAAAGTCGAGAGTTTTATTTTCAAACTTCCGCAGCATTCTATCCAGCAAATCGCAATCAATCTCTTCTTTGGAATGGTGCGCGAACGCGTCTAAATCTTCTACATCTGTTTCACCTCCTTCTACTTTTCTCAGCTCTTCCTTCACTTCGTCGACGTCTAACGTTTTTTTCGGTATTATGTACACGTACCTTCTCCACGTCGCCGAAAACGTCGCGTGCCATTCCGCGTTGACTCTAAAACACTCCACCGCTTTCAAATACCCGCGCTTCCCAACCTCCGTGGACTCATTAATCGCTCTTCGAATCAACTCGCACTTCCTCTCCTCCTCTGTTTCGTCCACGTACCTCCGCTCCAAGTGATTTTTCGCGTCTCTAAATATTTGCACAATCTGCCCCGCGCCGGAAACGTTTCGATCCGTCCGTCCGCTTTGGTACACGACGGGATGCTTCTCCTTATCGAATCCCGCGCAGTGCTCGCCTAAACTTTCCCGTATCGTTGCCACAACGCTCGCATTTCCAGGTTGCCAGTTATCGCCGTAAAATCTCTCGCTGGAATGTTTACTCGTATCGTCCACGTTTTTATCCCACGCGAACGACGCGAACGCGTTGCCGAAATACTTCAATCTGACGCAATATTTCGCGCGTTTGCTGTGTTTGTTAAAAGAAGAAAGGTCAGTTCAAAACATTATCAACATCCGCAAAATTTTACCTTTCCGTCTGCGTTCGATGGCTCCTTTGTTTCGCATCCTTCGCCTCTTCTAACGTCTTTTGCACAGAAAAATTCCAAGGCAAATCCGGTTCCGCGTCGGCGACGTGTACGTCTGACAAGTTCTTTTCCTCTCTCACGATTTGGAGTAAAAACCGTTCCACGGATAACCAATCTCGAAAATCCATCGATCGCACGTTCGAGTCGTTTATGAACGTTTCGTTGGTAGAAGAAGAGGAAGACATCATCATTTCGTTCCGGGGAAAATCACCTCTCACACTCGTTGTTGTTTCTCTGATGCGCGGGCGATAAGAATAATAGTAATACCAATAACGTTTCAAAAAAGCGCCGTTTCGCGAGGAGGAAAAGGAGGAGAAGATGCGCGCGCGCGTGCGCATGTGAATGCGCGTTCGCTCTCGCTCCTTTCTCGCGCGCTTGTTTTATTTGTTAGTATAATGCCGCCAAAAACCGTTTAGATACGAGAGAAGCTTTTGGTTGGTTTTTTCCCTGGTGGCTAATTAAATTTATTTTTTAAAAATACGCGGGAGGAGAAAAACAGCAAAAATAACCACCAAACAAGTTTGACCGCACAACAACTGAGCGCGAAAGCGAGAGAGAAAAGAGCGCACTCATGGCAGAAGGAGCTCGCGGAGAAGAAGATGCGAAGGACACGAACCAATCGTCGTCCTCGAAAAGCAGCTCGAATTTGATGCTCGAACGACAACGACAGAAACAGAAACCGTTTTCCCCGACGAGAAGTACGACTCACAACGGGAGAAGTAAAAGAAGGAAAAAAACGATGATAGATGCGTCCGCGTTACCGAGCGCTCGTTTATACCAGTCCTTTTCGGATTGGAAATACATCGCCACGTTTGCCTCGGTCGCGCTCGTCGTGGTGACTGTATTCTTTATCTATCTCTCTTTAGCCGCGTGGACGAGGTGCACGAGAAACATCACCTCAGAGTTACAAAAAGAGAAAGGGCGAGAGGAATTGGTGAAGACGTGGTTGACGTGCACGTACGCCAGGGAAGTTGGAAACGCGTACAAGCCGTGGAAATGGGACGATTTCGCGGTGTTGTTCGTTCGCTTGTGCATGCTTTCGCAATTCGGCGAGGTTGTGTTTCACCAGATGGTCGGATGGCACGTCTCGAGGTTTCGAAATTGGCGAACGAAGACGTGCGTGTACTCGTTCGGTTTATATAATTTGACGTACTTCGGAACGATAGCTATTCTTGGATTTTATCATCAATACACGCAATACGCGTGTTATTATCTCTTTGGCATTCTCATGTGGAGTGGGTTATCGGCGTTTGATTTTTGGTCCACCAAAGGCATTTCCTACGGGTTCGTGTATATTTATTTGATGGCAATTATAGGAAAGAACGTGGTTGAATTTTTCTTAATCGTCATGAGCGACCAATCGGTATCACCGATGATGAAACTGTTCATTCGGTTTGGTTTAGACCCGATTTTCTGGGAGCTCGTGAGAGGAGCGGAAAGGCATTTCGCGCGTTTGAATCCATCGCCTGGGCCGTGTTTGCAAATTCCGTATTACCTCTCCTTCGCGTTGCAACAGGCGTTTTTTTCGAGGTACGTGATGTTCCTCTTAGCCGCAGACGGGACGGTGAAATCGATGGCTACCGTACAAACGATTCTTTCCTTGCACGAACTCATGATAGCACTGACGACGAAAGATCGCGACAAGTATTTAGCCCGCGCGTTTTTAGGCAAACAAACCGCCGAGGCGTTGTTGACGACGCAAAAGCAACACGATATTTTAGCGATGAACTCCATCATTTCCGCGTTTGCGGAGATAGCGGCTATCATCGTCATCTCTATTTACTTGTACATATTTCGAATGGCTAAAGTTGGGAACGAGTCCATCGTTTCTTTTAAAAGTTACGCGATTCAAGCGGTCAATTTGATTGCGATTGAAATCGCGTTGTCCTTTTTGACCGTGTACGTCCAACAACGTTTTCACGGCATGCGACATAAGAGCATGTTTCCGAAAATCAAGAAGGAGAACAACAACAACAACGATATAAACAACAATAACAACAGAAGGAGTATTAAAGAAGGAAATACGAAGAAACAACAGCGATGGTTTGGGGGCGTTCGAAGGTTTCTCGAGAAGCCGCCGTATGCGTTTTACGTCTTCATTTGGGTCGGCGTCATGCTCATCCATAAAATCACCACGTACTTGGTCGGCGGTCAATTTCATCGGTATTTGTGCCCGCGAGTGGACGAACGCGACGGGTCTATATACACGTTTCAATGCACCACCGAGGATCTGGATTTAGCCCCAGGCGGATTCTATTTCAACATGCGCGGGTTTATGATTCAAATGATTGACTTTCCAGTCGCGAATAACGAGGAACGGTTTTATCGAAACACTTCGCAAAGTTGGGCGTATAACAAGAACCACGACGGTTAACGAGGCGACGAGATGATGAATATGTTGTGGTTTTTTATTATATTATGAGAATGATTATTAGAATAAAGCTCGTCGTCGTTGCATCATGTTAATAAACATTTACGCCCACTCGATCGGGAACACTTCCGCTTTCGGGTCGTACTTCGCCGCGTATTCTTGCAACCCCTTCCACAAGTTCGGCTCGACACCGATCGTCCCTTTCTTCTTGTTTTCGGCGGCCAACGCGTCGCCTCTTTCACCCGGCAAGTTGATCGAACTCACGCCTTCCTTCCTCTCCGCGTTCTTCACGCGCTCCATCACGAACGCGCTTTGCTCTAAGAAATCGTCGTTACCCAAGATCTTCGGGTCAATGGCGAACACCAAGTTACCCCAGTTCTTCGCCGCCTTCTTATCGTTGTACGCGGCGCCGACCAACGGACCGGCTAACAACTCGATGCACAAGGACAAGTTGCTAGACTTGTACCCGCAATCAAAGGTCATGATCGCCCCACCATCCAACGCGGCGTTCGCATCCGTGGTCATGTTCCCGTCCTTGTCTTGTGCAACGTTCGGAGGTAACGGTTTACCACTCGTCTTGGCTTCCAACAACCCGAAGAAGGCGTACGCCGAAGTCGCCATGTCCAAAGTCATCGGCTCGCCGCCTTTCCTCGGGATCGAGCATCCGATTGGGTTGGTCCCAAAAATCGCTTGCTTCGCCCCAGCCGGCGCCACAAACTCCGGCGATTGCGCCAAGACAATCCCAACCATGCCTTGCTCGCCAATCTTCTTCGCGTAGTACCCCAACGCCCCGGTACTCGTAAACGTGTGGTTCGTCCCGACGACCCCGACCCCGTGTTGCTTGCACTTCTCGATCGCAATCTCCGCCGCTTTGTCCAAAACAATCATCCCGTGGTTGTTACCGCCATCGATTGCAGCCGATAAAGGCACCGGTTCGGTGATTTTGATCGGCGTCGCCTCCGGGTCTCGCGCGATGCCGTTCGTCGTCACTTTGATAATCCCTTGGTTGTTCCCACGCAGTTGGGCGTACATCAAAATATCCAAAATGCATTCGGTGGCTTTTTCGTCGTACCCGTAGGTTTTGATCGCTTTTCGCGTGGTTTCCGTGAGTTCGTCGATGGAGACCATGGTGTCTCCTGAAGCTTTCACGACGAAAGACTTCTTCGAAGCGGAGGAAACTCTTCCTCGTTTGAGAGGAGATTTCGATTTCATCATCGTCACCCCGGGGGTGATGGATGCAGATTTTAATGAAAAACTCATCTTTGTGTGTGTCTTATTTTATATTTGAAAAGGAACTACTTTGTGTGAGCAGTAATAAATATATACTACGCGTAAAATAATAATAACTTTTGCGATAACTTTTGTGTGTGTAAAAAGAAAGCGCGTCGTCAAAGTGTTTATTGTGATGCGATTGATTGATGTGATTACACAAACTCTCTCTCGATGAGAATGGATAGAGAGATATTTCCTCCTAATAAGCCACGGAAGGAACTTGACACGTCATCGAGATTTAAAGAGATTTAAAAAACCCTAAATGAACAGTTTTTGCTTTCCTCCTCTTGTCTTTTTTTTTTGAAGTTTTCTGGAGTTTTGGAGCAACTGAAGAAAAACTTTAGTAGGAGCAGCAGCGAGAGAGAGAGGACACAAAGTGAAAGAATGTCGAAGAAAGGAGCGGGTCCGTGGTGTTTACACATCGCTCTGGAGTTGAAGAAAGAATTCGTGGACAAGTTTCTTTTGAAATTTGCGGAGTTAGCGAGACACGTGGAAGCGAACGAGCCGGAGACACTTTCGTACGAAATCGGACGAAGCGACGAAAATGAGTGCAAATTTATCATCGTCGAACGGTATTCGAAGAAAGAATATTTAGCGGAACCGCACCAGACGTCGGAAATGTTTAAGAAATTTAAGCAGTGGATGAGTGCGAACGAGGAGATGTTTGTCTCGAAGGATGGGTTTAGCTTTTACGAACAGCAGATTGGGTACATGCACAGATGATGTGAATATATTTATCATTAGATTACATTTTTACAAATTTGTTTCTCTATTTGGCGACCGAAACAAACGCCGCCTGAAATCGCTCTTTTTTCATCGCGCGAGCTTCGTCTACCCACCTTTGAATCTCTTTGACTTCTAACAAACGCGCTCGTTTCACGCTCGTCGGGTCGTTTTTGCTCGAAAACATCAAATCGTTGTGATGCGCGCCTTCGTCGATTTTCACTAAAACGACGCGCGGATTGGACGTTTCCAAGACGCCCAGTAAGTGCCACGGGTCTAACATACCGTTTGAAAAGACAATGTTTGAGGCGAAGTTCTCGACCATTTTGCGACCGCCGTAAGTTTCTTGGGCGAAATACGGTCTCGGTTGGACGTCGTACGCGTCGCGACAGTAGCGAAACTCGTTGGTTTCGTTCCAAGAAGAGAGCCAGTACATGTCGTTTTCTCCGCCGGTCGTTTCCATTGGCATGAACATCTCCGAGCAGTACTGATATCCCCAGAGATCTTCGGTGGCTTTGGTGTCGTCGTTCGGTGACGGGTCGCCGATTGTAAAGCACTGCTCGGTTTTCGTGGCGTTGTAGTAGATGCTGACCGCCTCTCTCAGGTTTTCTAACAGCGCTAACGAAGTCGAGTTTGACGCGTTCGGATCGTCGACCATCATCGCGTTGCACACCACTTTCATCGGCCACGCGGGCAACGTTCCTTTCCCTGATAACATGTACCCACTCTCGACTGGGTAATCACCCATCGCGATGTAATCCAACGCCGATTGCGCCCACTCGGCGACTTCGTACGGCGACTCGATATCGTCGCACGCTCTAAACGTGTGTTTTAAAACGTCCAAATATATCTTATCGCTTTCATCTCCAGAGTCTATCAACAAAGTAAACGCGTCTTGTATTCTCTTTGGACACTCCGCGCCGTGTCCGCTAACCATGGCGGTATACGTCGACCCTCTGGCGAACGCGTTCGGATCTACCGGCGGATCTTCCCCGTCGAACGCATAAATAGGCGCTGATGCTGCAATCGCCCCGTCCACTACGTGCGGGTACTTCATCCTCATCCACGACGCTAACATGCCGCCATAAGACCCACCAAACGCAATCACCGCCACGGCGTCCTCGTACTCTTCTCTCAACTCTCTGACCAACGAAGCGTAATCCGCCAACGCTTCCATCGAGTTCAAATGTTTCAACGTATTCTTATTCGTATCCTCCTCGTCATCATCACTCATTGGTGACGATTTCCCGTAATATCGATGCTCCGCGAACACTAACAACGCGTTAAAATGTTCCGCGTTTTCCCACATCAAACCCGTATTTTCCAAGTAACTTTCCACGTTCGCCTCGTTTCCAGTGTATAAGAAAATGGGCGAATCCTTTCGATAAAATTCAGAACACACGAAATATCTCGTCTTAAACTCTCCTCCTCCTTCTCCTCCTCGTTCCTCCTCCTCTTCGCTGTTCCAAGAGAAGTGCGAGAGCGGCTGTTGAATCCACCTCTCCTCGCACCGCGAGACGTATTTGTTTTCTTCTTCTTGATGAAATCTCGTTAAAAGCATTCCTCGTCGTCGTCGTCGTCGTTCTCTGCTCGGTTTTGGTTGCCGTTTTAATGGTGGTTCCGTCGCCGTCGTCTGAATCGTCGAGGAGGAAGAGGAGGAGGACAAATGAATCGCGCGACTTTCAGCGATGGTGACAGCGTGTGAGAGCAGGAAGAGGAGAACGAAAAACATCATCATTTGCGCGCAAATGAGAAAAAAAGTGACGCACTGAAGTCTCTCGTTTCATGAAAACAAAAATTATTCACATTAAAAATTCACCCCCTGCCGGAGGATCGCTAAACTCTCTCTCTCTCTCTCTCTCTCTTTCTCTCGTCTCGTTTTATTATCATTATTGTTTAGGCGGTGTTCTCGGGGGTAATCTCGTCGGCGTCCCCGGTTGCGGAAACGCGCTCACGTCCGGTAAGATTTCCATCGATCCGAGCGGCGTCGTGCGCTGCGAGGTGGCGGACCCGGGGATTGAAATGTTCTTTCTCAGAGTACCTTGGCGTCTCGGCGTGGTCGTGCCCACCACGGAGACGTCACTATAGCTATCGTTGGATGTCATGCTATCGTCGTGCGATTTCGAAGACGTTGCTCGTTTTTTGAATTTTTGACCTCCGGCGCCTCCGTCGACTTCGGTGGTCACGCCTAAGCACTGCTTGCACGCACCGCGTTCTAAACTCTCTTCGTTTTGGACGAGTTCGTAAAGGCTTGGTTTGAATAAGCGTTTTAACGAGCTCACGATGATGTACGGTAACAAGCATAAAAACGTCACCGCCCAAAAGCCGAGCCAATATTTCGGGGTCAACACGGTCGATTCGGTGAAGATTTTGTACGAGTACGTGGAGTAATACACGTCCGTGTGACTCAAGACGACGTTTAAGATCCACCACAACGCGAAGGATCCCCAAATGGTTAAATGATGGATCCACGTCCAGTAATTTATGAACAAACCGATTTGTAAGTTCAACGTGAACACTAAGGAGGTATACATGGTCGTGCCAACTTCCCACAAACCAAAAACGTGGCCGTCCTCGTGATCGGCTTCGCCCGAGTGCACGGCTTTCATGATGGACCAATAGGTGACGATAGCGACCCAGATGGCGTTCAACGCCCACACGGCTTGAGATTTCTTGTTGAAATTTTTGTTCCATTGCGTTTCGGAGTACAACTCTGGGTGCTTCAAACTCGAATCCGGTCGAACGTCTTGGTCGAAGAGGCCGAGAATGATCACCGGATAACACACGAAGAAGATGTTAAACGAGGACATCAACCAATCGTTGTAGATGACTTGGCCACTCGCGGCGGCGTGTAAGTTGTAAATGAATATGGTCAGACCAAACGCCAAGTTCTTATAGAAGAAGTAGCACACCATTCGGGCGATTCTTTTATAAGAGTACCGACCGTGCAAAAGCAACAGACGTTCGAGAAATCGAAACTGAGCAAAGGCGAAATCAGACGCCATGACGGCTTGCATGCCTTCCTGTCCGGAAATGCCGACACCGATGTGCGCGGCTTGAATCATCCCGACGTCGTTGGCGCCGTCGCCAATGGCTAACGTGATTTTACCGGAATCTTTCACGAGTTTTGTCACCAACGCTTTTTGTAACGGCGAGACGCGACAGCAAATCACCGCCGCGCAAGACGTCCCCAATTTCAAAAAGTTATCCTTCAACTCTGCAGATAACGCGAACGATAACGATCGCCCGTCGATGACTAAACCCATCTCCGCGTCCACTTCCGCGCACTGTTTCGCGATTTCCAAACCGTCGTCAATTTGCTTCGAAACAGCTTCTAATCCTTGGGTTTTCATTTCTTCCTTGGAAATTTCGCCTTCGGATTCGAGCTTGACCAATTCTTCGACGTTGATTACTTTTAAACTCATTTGTGGGGTGATTAAAGAACACGCGGAGCCGATGTTGATAGCCGTGTCTTGTTTATCGCCGGTGAGTACCCAAACAGCGATACCGGCGCGCATTAATTGCTCAATACAGCGCGGCACGCCCATTTGGAGCTTATCCTCAATCGCCGTCGCGCCAACTAATTCCAAGTCTTTTTCTATGAGTTCCGCGACGGCGTCCAACTCTTCGTCGCGCTTCTTCATCGCTTGGGAAGCTTTGATGAATTTCTTGTTCCACGCTTCGTACTCGCTGGAAGAAATTTCTCTCTGCGCTAAACACAAGGTTCTCAAACCGCAGGCGGCGTAATCGTCGATGTGTTGTTGCGTGGACTCTTTAGCTGCGTTACCACCTTTGTTACCGACCGCTAACCGCTCGTAAATGACTGAATCCGCACCTTTAGTCATCAAAATGATTTTATTATCGTCTTTCGAGCGAACGACGACGGACATGCGTTTCCTCGTCGAATTGAATTCCAACAAGTTCAAAACCTCGTACGTTCTCACGGAGTCTTTTTCGCTCTTATTCACGGATTGTTCGAGAACTTCCACCGTCGTGCTCGTTCGGTTGTTGAAGAAAAATCCAAACCTTTTGGCGGCGACGACAAACGCGAGTTCATCCGGCGATTCCGCTTGGTAAACGACTTGCTCGGGAGTTCGTTCGCCTTCCGGGATGACGGTTTGACAGACGGCTAAAATTCGAAAGAACGAACGCAACTGTTCGCGATCGGGCGACGTTCGCCATTGACCGTCCGTTAAGCGGCTATCGATGAAGTTAAACGACGGCTCGATGGCTTTGGACGATCGCGCGGGTGGATTCCCACCTTGCCTTTTGATCAAAGCGTGTTCGATTTCGGTAATACCTTCGCCGTACGAGACGCCGTTGACGGACAATTTGAAAAACTCCATCGCGTTACAGGTTAACGTCCCGGTTTTATCGGATAAAACGGTGTGTACCATCCCGAGTTCCTCGTTCAAGTTACTCGTTCGTGCGCTCATCGGCGTGTCCGTTTCTTCGTGATACATCTTTCGGTCCCGATTTAACAAAACCATCGCTTGGAAAACTTTCACGAATTCCAACGAGACGTATAAAGAAATAGGAATCAAATATCCGTACAACACGTAGGAGGTAAAGAATGCAAACACACCGACAATGTCGGTTTTATTCACGTCGAAGGGTTCGTCCGAATTCGCGGTATCCAAGTACCAATGCTTTGGACTTTCGTTTTTCACCCACCAGGAACAATAAATTGCGGAAATCGTGGACATGGAGAGCAACAAAATGAGCATACCTAAAACGACATAATCCATCTGTTTCTCCACGTGCGACCGTTTCGATGGCGTTTCCGATGCGTTCATCATAACTTTTGAATCGTGTCCGGTGTAAATGACAATACCGTAAACGTATTCCGTGTTTCTTAACTGCGACCCTCTCAACAAAACGTTCGTCGGCGTCACGGCTATTTTCTTTTTTTCCGACACAAAAGGCGGTTTCAACTCCAAGTTCCCGCTGAACGTGTATAAAGAGTTATTCGGGTGTTCGCACTCGACCGTGCATAAATTGCCACTCAAGTGATCCTCTGCATTCGCCATCACGTCGTCTCGTTGAGAGTTGCGACACAAATTCGCCAGCTTTGCGTTTGAAATCACCTTGACCCCATCGCCCATATCTACGCTCCTTTTCAACTTCAAGTTCGTCTCGCCGTCTAAATTCTTCGTTTCCACGTAACACGTTCTCTCCTCGTTGCTCGATCCAATCATGATCAAATCGCACGGAAAAAACGCATCTCGTACCACCCTCACGACGTCGCCACACACCAAATCTCGCCACTCCTTATTCTCCATGCACTCTCCGTTAAACCGTTCAATCGGCGTTCGATTTTGCTCGTTATCTTGCTTGTGCCTCTTATAATCCTCCACGGCTTCTTTCGTCATGCTCAACGTGATGATAAACGTCAGCGGCACCCACATCGTGTACGGCTTAATCGGCGAAATGCTCTCGAAACACGAAATCGTCGCCACGGATAAAAAGTACAAGTTCGCGACTCTCCGAAACTGTTCGTATAAACCTTTGGGAAGAAACGTCACCACGTTATACTTCGACGTCGATATCGAGTTGCTCTTGAACTTTAACGGCGCGTTCGTCTCTCGGTCAGAGCTGATTGAAAACACCCGCGATATCGGTTTTTCCTGTTCTTTTTTAAACATCGACGTCGCTCGTTCGAGAACCGAAGGTGATTTCGTCAAGGATTTGTTCCTTTTTTGCAGCTTCGAATTCGACGAAGACGACGAGACCGACGGTCTCGATTCCAACGCATTTGCCGGGTCGACATCCGTCGTCGTTTGCGTCGTTTTATCTCTCGCTTTCTCTGCATCACCGCTGCTCATTCTTAGTATCAGATATCAAACTCTAAAACCAAAGCGCGCTTCGTTTACGCGCGCGCGTGTGTGTGTGTGTGTGTATATCTTTCCTCCGAAATGCGTTCGATTTTGACCTCGTCCCGAGACGATGATGACGATCCCAAATCGCGAACGGTTTTCGTTCTTCACGAACAAAAACACTCGGCAAAGTTTCTCCCGAAAATCCTCCCTCGATATATCCTTTTCGTCGGGGTCGTTCTCTCGCAAAGAAGACAAAGAAGACAAAGAGAACGTCTCCTTCTCCTCTTTAATCAACACGAGAGGAAGAATATTAATTTTCAAAGAATTTTGACGTTTTTTGGACTGCAGCTGGCAATTTACGTGAAATTTGTGAGATTTCAAATGTGTGTTGAGATATATAATACGCTTTCGCGCGCGGACGAGATGTGTCTGTCGTTTTATGCATCACAACGGTTTGCCTATATGTATATATACGCTTACGGCTTACTGTAGTGATTACAACTTTTTTTTTTAAATATATAGATTTTTATCTCCT
>Ga0206131_10004731_pt1 | contig 14752 bp, 11 predicted proteins | sample Helgoland_Spring_FD_148636 | JGI IMG/M metagenome (GOLD analysis project Ga0206131, IMG submission 148636) | Pelagic subsurface seawater microbial communities from Kabeltonne, Helgoland, North Sea - Helgoland_Spring_Bloom_20160517_1 | ecosystem: Environmental > Aquatic > Marine > Epipelagic ...
TTCTACTAACTGTCTTGATAACTGTGAGTATATTCTAGATTCTAAGTTACGTATAAATCTTGCAAGTGTTGTATTCTCTTTGTCTCTTTCTATTTGGTCTTGTAAAGCTTTTATCTCTGCTTTGAGAGCTGCCTTACGGTTGAACTCTTGGTTCTGAATGGTAAGATAATGTGAGCTAGTGTTCACACCACTAAAGCTAGGACTCTTAAACTTAAAAACTATTTCATCTGCAAAGAGTTTAGAGTTGCCCCAAAAAGCTAACAACATAAAACCAAACACTACTACTTGTACAATAGAGGCTATAGTAATTTGTTTTATAGGGTGTACATCTACAATCTTTTCTATCCAAGACTCACTTGGAGAAAGGTTTACTACTTGTAATATTTTCTTATCGTTTATTTTCATTGTAGTTGTTCTAATACACTTACTATAAATAAGAATATAAATATACTTATAACAGGTATTTCTAATTTAATCTTTTCTCTGGTCATCTCTATCTGCCTTTGCTAATCTATCGGTATGCATTAACTGTGGTACACCCAGTATAGTTTTAAGAAGTGTATCTTGTCTAATTATCTCGTTGTCTACTGACCTAACTCTATCTATAAGAGCTACTAGAATACCATGTTGTGAATCTAGTTTTGCTCCTAACCTTGATTCTATTTCAGATATTTGAGCAGATACTTTTTCATCGAGTACATCTACTTTAGTTTCCATACCATCAATAATCTTGTTTATAAGTTTCCAAATAAACATACCTAAACCTATAGCTGCTGCTATTGGAAAACCAACTTCATTAATTAATTGAACTACAGAATCCATTAGTCTTTAGAAGTGTTAGAAGCTCCAAAGTAAAAAGATATAACAGCACTTGCTAAACCACCAAGGTATCCAAGTACAAGGTTTATAAGAGCTTCAGAGTTCTGCTCTGGTGGTTGTATAGTAACAAGGAATATGTATCCCATGAATCCACCTACAACAGCTATACCCATGATACGGGCTGTCCAGTCTTTACTGAACTTATTTCTAGCGTCTTGCCCATCTTGCGTTTCTAATTTAAACACATCTACTTCAAGCTCTTTCATCTGTACTTCAAAAGCTTGTTCAGCTTTTTTAAGTTCTAACATTTGTTCAGGTGTAGCTTCAGCTAATCCTTTTTCTATAGCCTTTGGAGTATTAGGAACACCTAACACTTCTGATATCATGTTAGCTGCCATTCCTCCCATTGGTCCACCCAAGGCAGTTCCTAATGTAGGTGCAACAGCTCCAACTATATTTTTTAATAATCCTTTCATTTCAAGCTCCTAATACCATTTCTTGTAATTCTTTACTACGTCTACCAACTTGTCCATACCAACGACTGTCTTGCATTTGTACAGACATCTCTTTCCAGTTATGTTCTCTACAAGCTTTTAACATGTTACGAAACTTTGAAAGTCTAGTACCGCCTAGATTAAAACACATGTTGACTAACACTCTCTGTATAACTTCTGGTAGCTTTTCAAAGTCTTCCTCGCTACCAAAGACATGTATGGTTTCCTTATAATGCTTTTCAAAGTCATCTTCATAGTACATGTCTACAACTTCTTGTGTGACAGGTGTGCCAACTTCCCAATCATATTCCGGGTCGTTAGGTTGGCAAAGGTGTCCAACTCCTAGAGTTTTATAGCCTAGACTATCTTTATATATTTCTAATACTTCGCCTTCGTGTCTTTTAATTTGTTCTTTACATAGTTCTATGTTCATTTTAATCTACCTGTATATAATATTTATTATTTTTTAATTTAGTTAATAGCTCATCCTTAACTGGAATTTTATCTTTAAGCAATATGTAGTTAGGAATTTTATTTGGATTTCTAAAATTAGGAGTTGATTTAATTATGTCTACATTTTGTTTAGTTAAAAAATTAGTTGCTGCAGGACCTAAACCTGATATATAATTATCTTTATCTAATAAATCTCTTTTAAATGATTTTAATTGCCTAGATAAATTTAAATTATCTTGTTTTAATAATCCAGTTTTTGATGTCATTTCATATTTTCTAATCTGTTTATCTAAAGCTCTAATAATAGAGCTATTAGGTTTGTCTGCATTTAAAACTTTATTTTTAGAAATATTTAACATGTTTTTAAAAGAAGAAACATTTGATGTGTCCAATGCATATACAGCTCCTTTATTACCAGTAAATTTAACAGTGTTTTCTTTTAAAGGATTACTAAATATTCCCGGCTGGTTATAAACTTTATCAGGTAAATTTTTAGAAGGAATTAATTCTTTTAAATTTCTTGTGGGAGAACCATGATAAAGTATTTTAGGAACAGCTTTTTTTTCAATTATTTCTTCGCCTACTTCTTTTATTACTCTACCACTTTTCATTAAACCTACACCAGAAAACAATTCTATAATAGGCATTACTGGTTTTAATCCTTGGTCTTCATCATATATTCTAACTGCGTCTTTTGGTATACCCCCTTCTTGAAGACCTAGTCTAGCTATCTGGTCAGAATAAGGAAGTTTTGTATCAGGATTTTTTCTATCTGCAGGTATACTTGTAACATCGCTAACAGGATAATCTTCTGAAACTCCACCACCTTCAAAAAAAGGTTTTCTTTGATATAAAATATTTAATGCTTTTGTTTGGCTTTCAGTATATTCATCTCTTATGTCTAATAAAGGTAAGTTCATTAGTTCGTTTTTTAAATTTCTTAACTCTGTTTCTAATTCAAAACGATTAATAGTAGGATTCATTCTAATAATATTATCTATCTTTTCTTCAGACATTTTTAATGGTATAAAAATATCTCTCTTATCAGTTAATGTTAATTGTTTAATATTGTCTGCAGACATATTAGAATTTCTTAAAGTCTTTTCAATATCATTTATAGTTAAACTATATCTTTCTGGATTAATATTAGATAATTCTATTGCACTGTTTATACTTCTTTTTAAGTCTGTAAAATTTAAATAGTGTTTTTTGTTTGCCTGTAAGTATTGATGTTTTAATTTAGCTATAGTTACATTGCTTTCTCCATCATACTTATATAAATCTTTACGTTGAATAGCTGATGTTTTACTTGAAAAACCTCTACTTTTTTGAGATATACTTTTTAAGATAGTAGAATTATCTATAACTTTATAATTTATACCTGCAAGATTTTTAAATCTATTTAAGTCTGGGTCTTTTACAACCCCATATTTATCTGGTTGTTCTTTATTTATTTTTATAGTATTAGCAACGTTATCTACAGCTACTGGTAAGAAAGCAGTTTTAACAATATGATTTGCTCCTATAATAAAATTATTCCAATAAGTTTCAGCATTATCTGTAGTAGAATCCCAACCTTCTAAATCATATAGCTCTCCATTTGCACCCTCTACTTGTCCGTTTCTAGTAAACACATCCTGAACAGCATCGAATAAAATAGTTGTGTCAATAAACGGAGCTACAAAATTACCATATGCAGTTGATGCAGCTTTAAAGAATCTATCTTCAAATTCAGCTTCTGTCATTTTATCAGTGTTTAAATATTCTAACATTGGAGTTAGTATAACATCATTAATAGGAGCAGAAGGGTCGGTATATTTTGTATCTGCAAATAATAACTTACCAGACTTATCTTGTACATCATATAACCAATTGTTACCATGATAAGATTGTTTAAATATATTTTTTATATGACCATCTTCTTCTTTAGAAACTCCTGTGTGGTACATACTAGAACCAGCTACAATTAAATTACCAGTTTGTCCTATTGTTATTTGTCCTGATAATCTTTTCCATCCTCTTTGTTTTAAAATATCATTACCACTTTTAATTTCATTAATAGCTTGTTTATAATTATGAAAAGTATTTCTAAATCTTTCAGCATGGAACGCAAAGTAGTTACCAAATGGACTGTATCTTAACAATTTAAAACCACTAGGAATCATGTCATATGTAGGCATAGTGTTTCTAGTTATTCTAGATGCTTCAAGTTTTAATTTTTCTAACTGTTCTTTAGGGTATGCTTTTTTTAAAAAACTTAATTCGTTTTCATACACAGCTATTTTCCATAAATCATCTTCAGCTACATATGCCTTTTCTACTTGTCTTCCTAGATAACTTAATCCTGTTTTTGAAGCTATTTTATCTATAAAAGTACCTGTAACATTATTTTGCGACTCTGCTATTAATCTTTTTATATCGCCTAGTTTAGCATTTTGATTAGTAATACCTAATCTTAAATACTCATTATATAAATCATTTACTGCTTTGTTGTCTGTAGGCTTTACAGCACTCCAAGCAGTCTGTACAGCTTTATAAGTTTTTGAAGAAAAAGGATTTAAACCGTTTGATAACATTATAAGTCCACTACTTTGTAAGTTTCTTTCGTGTGTTATATTATTACCTACAGTTTTACTAGCTTGAGCAAAACCTTTTGCAGAGTATAAAAATTTTAAAGCGTCATAACCTAATCCTTGTCTTTCTGAAAGTGGCACTATAAAATTACTAGCCATTTCTGGAGTAGTCCACATACCGTCCAAAGCACCGTATCTTTTACCTTTAAGTTGTGTATCAAACTGACCAAATGGACCGTCTTGTTCTTTATAAAAATATTTACCTTTTAAACCTAACTCTCTAAAATCAGAAAGAGTTTGTTGTTTACTAATAAACTGACTAACGTCAGCCATAGTATTAAATATTCTACTACTTGCTTGAGTTTCTATACCTAATAAATTTTCTATTTCTTTTGCAATCTTTTGTCTTTCAGCAAAAACAACATCACCAGACTTAGCTCCTTTTACATTATCTATAAAACTAAAAAAGTCATCACTGTACTTTGCAGTTCTTAATATGTTATTGACTTGACCAATAGCCATTTTTTTTAAATCCTCAGAACTTTTATTTTTATTTTTTGTATTCTTTTTTAATTGATTAGATACAAAAACAACAGCCTCATCAAATACTTCTTGGCTTGGCTTGTAATTAGGATTACTAAATTTCTGATAAGACTTTCTTAAATATGAACCATATCCATCTATTATTTCTTTTTTTAAATCATCACTAACGTATTTACCACCTAATAATATTTTACTTAAAGAATTTATTTGATTTCTACTTTCATCTACTAGCTCTTTTAATTCAATTGGTAAATCTTCAGGAGTAAATTTAGTTTTACCAGCTTGTTCTTTTATAAAAGCATCATATTCTTTTGGACTAAAAACTGATTGTACTAACTTATTAATATCTTTATCAGGTTTTGTAAGATAAACTTCTATAATTTTATTTAAATCATCTTCAGTATATTTTCCACTCTTAACTAATTTTTTAACTGTGTTATCTATTTGAGTTTTTAACTGTACTCCAAGATTTTGATATGCAATCGCAGCATTTTTATTTAAGTTTAAAGTAGAAAACATTTTAGGAGTTTGTAATCCTCTAGATTTTGTTATTAAATTAAATAAATTAGATGCTCCTCTTTTAAAACTATTCTCGCTAAACTGCCAACTTGTGCCTTCAGCTATTTTATTGTTTAGTTTTATTTCTTGTTCTTCTATAGTATCTTTAATTGTTTCAGGTTTTTTTCTAGCTTTAGGACTATTAGTACTTGCATCTTCTATAATTAATGCAGCTTGTTTTTTTTGTTCAGATGTTCCGCTATTCTTAATTTCTTTAAAATAATTAAACATGTCTTTACTACTTCTAAAAACTTTACCACCTGCCCATATCACTCCTCCAATAGCTCCAGCAGCAAAAATACTATCAAACAATACAGCTACTCTATTTTCTCCTTCAGTTTTATCTGGACTTGAAGTTACATATTTTAAAACATTCTGTAATTGTTTTTTATCTTCTCCTACAGCATTGCCTAAAACTTGTCCCACAAAAGCATGTTCTGGCTCTACAACTAACTGGTCTGTAATTGCTGTAGCACCGTAAAGCTGTAACCCCGATGTAATTTTAGGCTTACTTTCTAAAAGTTTAGTTCCAAATTTTGTAGCTTGTGTACCTGCTTTTAAAGTTTTTAAAGCTCCTGTAAAAGGAATCATATATCCACCTATGTTCCTAGTAATATTTCCAGCAAAAGTTTTTTGAGGAATAACTTTTGTAGTTTTAAATTCTTCTTTTGATTTACCGGGAGTAGGAGTTCTAACTGTTTCTAATTTATCAGCACCTATTACTATTTCTTTAGTTAAAGTTCCTAAATCAGCTACAGTTTGACCGACAGGACCTCTAGCTTTTCCAAACGTTGTAAAGTCTAATGCAGTTCCTATTGCGTCTTGTGTATCACCAGCTATTCCTTCTACAATTGAAGGTTGACCAAAGCTACTAGGATTTATACTATATTTTAGTAAAGCTAAATTTTTTAAAATATTAGGACCGGCAGTAGATATTTTAGGAGAACCTACTTTTTTATATGTGTCTGAAATAGATTTTACAAATTGAGTATTGAAAGGGCTTTGTTGTAATTCTTTTTCTTTTTTAATATCTGTTGCAGATTTACTTTTTAAATCGAAAGAACTATACCACTCATCATAGTTCTTATATTTGTTTCTTATTTGTTTTGAAGATTTAGAATAGGCAGGACTATTAGAATAATAAAGTTCCATTAGTAATTCTTCATCATCTAAACTTAATAAAAAATCATTAGGATTATTATTGTAAATATCTTGTCTTAATATTTTAATGTCTTTAGCAGCCATATAAAATCCTGTTATAGTGAATCTGTACTGATATTATATTCTGTTAATTCTTCAGGGTCTACGTCATATTTCCCTGTTGATGGATTTATTATTAATGTGTCTAATAAAAATGCAGAATCATCTAAAATGTGTTTAGTGTTTATAAGACGATAAAGGTCTAATTTTGATGAAGGAGGAATAGGATTTAATCCTGACTGTTCTCTTTTTGCATTTAAATTTACATACCACCTGTCCATTTCATCTTGTCCTGCTGGTGTATATAAACTTTTTAAAAATAAATTCATTCTATCTTCTTGCATTCCATCTACATAAGACTGTATTTTATCTGTCGTACCTAATTCTTTTTCAATAATATTACTTATTGTGTTTTCTTTAAAGTCTTCAATTTTTTTATTATACTCGTCCTGAGTTATTTTATTTTCATCAAGCTGCCTTTTATTCTCTCTAAGCTCAGCTATGTATTCTATATTATCTTCAATAGCTAAATTTATTTCATCTGACCTAGTTATATCATAACCAGACGTTTGTTTAGCTTGTACATCTTTAATACTTCCTTTTGTATACGCAGCATCCACAGTTGTTTTCCATTGTTGATATGCTTGACTACTTTCATACATAGACCTAGTTTGATTTTTTTGTCTTTGAGGTTTTGCATTTACAAAATCAGGGTCGTTGTATTTAATAGAATCATATTTTCTTATTTTATTTTGTTCGTTTTCTAACAATTGAACACTTGTAAAAATGTTTAAAATTTCATAAGTATTATTTTTATCTCCATACTCTTCGTTTTGATTAAATAAATCTAAAGCTAATTTTTGTCCTTGTATAGATAACTTTTTAAACTCTTGTGTATTTCTAAACTCAAGTGTATTATATACCTCACCAGTCTCGTACATTTTTCTTGTTAATCCACTAAGAGGTCTAACAATATTATCTTGAAACTTTTTAGTGCCTTCTAAAGTAGAACCAAAAGTATCTCCTGTTTCAGGGTCTTTAGCAAATATTTGTGGAGTGTAGTTTCCTATTAAATAACCTTCTCTTTCTAAAAGAATATTCTCTTGTGCTTTTTTAGAAGTATCATATTTTTCTTTTAACTTAGCGGTTCTCTTTTTACCAAATAAATTCCACTGTCTTAGTATGCTTCTTTCTTCTGGTCTTTTAGCATACTCAATAGCATGTTTTGTAAGCTCTCTATTATTTGTATTATACTCATCAAATGTTAAAATGTTCTGGTCTATCTGGTCAAACTTGTTTTTATGTTGTGGTAGTAATACTTGATTAATATAATCTCTTTTCCAATCTTGTTTTACTTTATACATAGGACTATTTCTATCTTCAAATTCATCAGGGTTAAATGTCCAATCAGGATTTTCTTTTAATATGTCTGAATTTTCATGAGTTTTAGGATTTTTGAATACTGACTCTGCTTGAGCATCAAAAAATCTTTCTGCTCCTTGCTCATTAATTAATTTATTATTATCTAAAACTTTACCTCTTCTTTTCCACAACTCTTGATTTCTTCCAGTTTTTACAACTTCATCATTTTTAATGTTTGCTATATTTTCAGCCATTACATTATCTTTTCTATCAACAAATCTTTTTAAAACATCAATAGTAAAATAAGCTGCTAGTCCTTTTAAAGCATCACTATCCACAGGAGAATCTTCACCAACTTTATCTAATATATTTCTTGATACATTATAATATTCTTCATCTAACATTCTAGCCATTATTCTTCTCCTCTACTTAATATACTTTTTATTTCAGGTCCTTGCTCTTTAACTCTTTCTAACAAATTTTGAGGTATTGCATTTTCATTTATTTTTGTATTTACTGTATCCTTTTTAATTTTTTCTAAAGGACTAAGTTCTTGCATATCATCCTCATCATCAAACTCATCCATATCATCGCCTTCAATATTATATTTAATATCTGCTTCTTCTCCTATAGCCATAATTAAATACATAACTGGTTCTGCTAACAACATTAAAGTGTCTATACTTATAACACCTTGTACAAATTTACTATATAAAACTGCCATAGAAATATCTCCTACAGGCAATCCTCCAGCTAAAGCAGAAACAATATTTTTAATAGCTTCGGGCTGTAATAAATCTTCTACAACATTTTCTAATGCTTCATTTGGATTTGTTATATCAGGGGGAGTTTCCCAAGGATAAGGAGTGTCAGGATTATTAGTTAAAGACTGTCCCGGAATAGGAGAGCCTTGATTTTTTATATTTACTAACTCGTCTAAATTTTCTTGACTTGATTCTGACTCTGCTCTTATTTTAGGATTATCGTTTTCTATAATGTCATCTATAGTAAATCCAGCATCAAGAGCATCTAATACTGCTTCTTTTGCTGCATCACTAACATTTCCTTTTACAAATAATTTAGGATTTCTTTTTGGATTAACCATACATTTCTCCTGTTATAGGTAAATTAGTAGGAGTACCTATAGTGTCTTGACTATATAAAGCAGCGTTCATCATATAATTAGGGTCTCCAGTACCGTATGTAGGGTTATTATAAGCACTTGCTATATCTATATTACTTTCTGATGCCCAAACTTGTAAAGGAGTTAGAGGAGTTTTACCTTCTAAATATAAAGAATCTGATTGTCCTCTAGGGTCTTCACTAAAATACTTACTTGTCACTGCTGCACTAGCTAAATTAAATCCTTGATTAATTGCAGCAGATTTCATAATCTGTCCAGTTGTAGGTCCTTGAGCAACAGTAGAAGGAGTAACTACTCCGGCATTAGAAACAGAACCTGCTACAACATTTCCTGTAACTGGGTCTACCACTTTACCAATTCCTATAGTTCCTAGCTCACCAGCTTTAACTTCTGCAAGTGTTTGTCCTGATAAATCATCTGTAAAATATCCTTTACCTACATCTTGAAAAGTTTTTGAAGTATCAATTACATACTTACCTGTTGTTGGGTCAAGTACATATCCCATTCTACTAGCTTTATCTGTAATGCCTAATAAATCAGTTGCACCACCTGCCACACTTCCTACAGCTTTACCTGCTGCACCAAAAGGTTTTGCAATCATTTTACTAGCAAAGTTACCTGTTTGTTTTAATACATTAAGAAGAGGCTGACCAGCTTTTACTGTACCAAATAATGTACCGCCTAAAACTTTTTGACTAGCTCCAACCATCCAACTACCAAATTTAGTAGTAGCTAGTTTACCACCAAAAGCCCCGATGGCTGCACCTCCCGTGACTACAACAGCAGCAGCAATTGCTAAAGCTTTAAGAATTTTACTAGAGCCAATTTTCTTAACTACTTTCTTAACTCCTCCAACTACTTTTTTAACTACTTTTTTAATTCCTCCAACTACTTTTTTAAAAGCTTTTTTTATTGAACTAAATAATCCCATTTTAATTTTCTCCTATTAACCTACTAAATCTGATGATAATAAACTTACTAAATCTTTTAAACTTGATAATGCTGTAGAATACTTACTTGGGTCAGAAGCTACAGCAGTGTTTACTAATTGTGATATTCTATTTAATTGATTTTCACCAGCTCTAAAATCATAATCAGCTTGGTCTCTTAACTCTTGCCACATAAATGTTTGAGCTGTTTGCGTCATAGCAAAAGCATTCTGTGCGTTCTGAGCATTGATTTGATTCTGCATTGCAGTATTTGCAGTATTTAATTGTCTTCTCCACTGAGTATTAGATTGTTCTACTACTGCTTGATTCTGTGCGTTCCATTGATTTCTTGCAAAGTCTTGATTAGCGTTGAACTGGTCTACTTGTGCTGAAAGTTGAGTATTAAACTTTTCAACATCAGTAGCTCTGTTAGCATCTCTAGCTGCTGCAGCATTTGTTTGTGAATCATTAAACTGTGACATTGCATTAGCTTGAGCTACGTTAGATTGTTCAATCTGAGCAGCCAAACTAGCTACAAACTGATTAGTTTGATTTTCACTAGCAGCATTAAACTGTTTAGCAGCATTTGTAGCAGACTGGTCAGATAATAATCTTTGCTGTTCTTGTTGACTTCTCATCATATTAGCTTGTTGCTCGTTGTTCATATTAGCCATATCCATAGCTAAAAAGTTTTGTGCATTTTGTACAGCTAATCTTTCTCTTGTATTTAAATTAGCAATATCCATTGAAGCCATAGCTGTAGCATTTTGCATAATAGCTTGTTGCTCTGCATTCATATCTGTAAGAGCTACAGTCTGCATAAACTTACTATTAGTTAATTCTACTTGTTGAGCAGCATTAAACTTTGTTAAGTCCATATTAGCTTTAGTAGTAGCATTCTGTATAGCTGATTGCTGGTCAACATTGAGCTGAGCTATACCCATTTGCTGTGCTAACTGTGCTTGTAACTGATTAGTTTGCATAGTCTTATTAAGATTTGCAAGTTCTATTTTTTCAGCATTACTTAGTTTTTCACTAGCTGCTAAATTACGAGAAGATAAATTAGCTAACCTCATCTGTTGGTCGTTGCTAAGATTTGCAAGTTCCATCTGTTGTTTAAATCCAGCATTCTTAGATAAGAAATCTGCAGCTACTTGCATCTCTGCTATCTTTTCTTGATTTTCTGCAGCTTGATTAGCTCCTTCAACCTGTGCTTCTATCTGAAGCTCTGCCATGTTTAACTGTTGCTCATTACCAAGATTTTGCATTGCCATCTGTTGTTCGTTTTGAGAACGTATAACAGCAGCTTGTTGTTGGTTTTGAAGATTTTGTGTTCTTGTTTGTTGTTGTTGTTCAGCAGTTGTCATCACAGCTTGTTGTTCAAACTGACTTTGCATGACTTTCATTTGTTGAGACATTTGAGCTGTTTGACTTTCAGCAGTTTGTCTATTGGCTAAGTTTTGTAATTTTAATTGTTGAGCCTGAGAAGCTTGTTGTAAGTTTGCTTGTTGTTCATTGCTTAAGTTTTGTGTTGCTCTTTGTTGTAAAGCTTGTGCATTACTTTGTGCCATTGGTAAAGCACTTTGAATAATAGCATTAAATAATGAATCTCTACCAACAGTAGAAACACTAAGACCTCTTCTAGCCAAACCAGCATTAACCGCATCTACAGCAGGTCTAGCCCATGCAGGAATTTCACCGTCTTCCATTCCACCCAATAAGCTTTCCATCTGTGAAGATACTAAAGCTTCTGTAGGTAATGCAGCGACTGCAGCTTGAACTTCTACAGGTTCGTTATCTATCTGAGCTTCTACACTTGCAGGGTCTTGTACTATAGCAGCAGATATATCAGGTGGTAAATCTGCAGTTTGTGCTATCATATCTGCAGCAATACTTTGAGCAGCTTTACCTTTTACAGCTCTTTGTTTAGCAGCAGTATAACCAAGTGTTTCATTAATAGCAGCAGCAACACCATCAGGTGCTGGTTCTCCTAATATTGTTTCACGTTCTGACCTTTCTGCATCTGGAGTAGCAGCAACAGTTGTATCTTTTCCTTCTACTTCTTTTACCAAGTAATCATTATCTGGTCCTAATACATCGTCAACTGTTTCAGCTTGTCCAGCTTCAATTTTTAAATCATCGACAGTTGCAAATTTAATACCTGCTGTTATTTCACCCGGAGCTACATCTTCTATTTCTTTTGCTTGTCTTTCTCTTGCAGCTTTAACTTCTACATCTTTATCAGCTACTGTAGCTACGTCTTTTATTTCACCAGCTTCTATGTCTTGACCTACAGTTTCATCAGCTTGTGCAGCTTGTGAAGTTGCTACAGATTCTTTTTGAGTTGGTGTAGCTTCAAAAGTTTGTGCATCTGTCGGAGCTGCCATAGTTGTAGTTTGTTGAGGAGTACCTTCTTTAATTTTTATAGCATCAGGCAATTTAGCAGCTTCTGGAACTTCACCTCTTGCAGCAGCTTCTGCAGTATCTCTAGCTAATTTTTCTTGCCTAGCTTTTTCAGCTTTTGCAGCTTCTTCAGCAGCTTTTTTTTCTTCTGCAATTTTTTTTTCTTCTTCTTCTTTAGCTAATCTTGCTGCTTTTTGTTCTTCAGTTTCTCCACTATTAGCACCACCGCTAGTACCACCGCTAGTTCCACCGCCACCACCAGAATCATGTCCTTGATTGTATATAACCATAGCAGCTTGATATGCTGCATTTGCTTCTGCACCCGGACCAAACCTATCTCTAAATTCAGACAAGTTAGGTTTTCCTCCATGTGCTAAAGAAACTCTACCACCCTTAGACATATCTAACCTATCGGCAGTAACATACTTACCTTGATATTTTTTTAATCTTTTCTTTTGTTGTTTTTTTCTTGCCATAGTTATATACCTATTTTACTTGACTTCAAAGAGTTTGTCAAGCTTTTCTCCGATTTTATCTATTCTATCCATGAGGATTCCCATGTCATCTTTAACTTCATTTTTGGTTACGTAGTCTTTTGCAATCTCTTCACGAGTCTTGTTTAAGAGAATGTCTAATCTTTTGTTTTCTTGTGTATTACTTTTGATGCTATAAAGCACTGGAGCTAACACCAATGTTATGAAGATGTTCCAGAACAAGTAAGGTGTTAGTTCCATAGTGTGTTTATCCTATTGTTTTAGTAACGGATGTTGGTGTGATAAGTAATACGATTTGAGCATCTAATCCAGCTTTTAAATCTGTAACTGCATCACTACCCATAGCAGCTTCTACCCAGCCTTGTACGTCTGAAGCAGATAAATCTGCAAAAGCTGTAAAGCTTGACAAGTCTGAAGTATCTACAGATTGAGTTCCGTATGATGTAGCAGTCCAGTTGTTGCCATCAGCATCCTGATTAGCATCGTCTTCTGCTGTTAATCTCCAATGCACGTTATAAACAACGTCTGCATTACTTTCTAGTGTTGGGTAAGTATCAACTGTTGAAACGTCCCATGTATATCCTATTGCCATTTTTAAACTCCTGTGTTTTCGTTAGCGTTTCTTTTTGCAGTTTTAACTGCATCTGTCCACACTGCTGTCGCAATGCCTTGAACCTCTGTAGACTCTCCTGATACATCAGTATCTGTATGAGTCCAAGTATCGTCATCATTTTGTACAGAGCTTACACAATCTAATGCGTGTCTATGAAAAGACCTACTAAGCTCTACACCATCTTCTTTGATGACTGTAGCTGTTCTTACTTGAATAGTTTTGTAGTCTCCTACAACTTCTATTTTATCTTCTATTATTTCTTTTGTTATTGCCATTCTATTTTCTCCTTTTGTCCGTACCTAGAATCCACTAGGTATATTGGTTGTTATTAAACTGTATATGTAATTGTTCCTCTAAAAGCCGAGCTAGTGCTTATTTGATTTCCTGATAAACCTGAGTGTGTACCACTTCCACCAGTACTAACCAACACAATAAAAGTACTATTACCTATACTTAATTGAGAAAAAGTAACACCTGTAGCAGAACTTAAATTGTCTACCATTAAAGGATTTGGACCATAATTAGCTTGTGTAGAGTTAACAGTAAATGGTAAACCACCAATTGTTAAAAAGTTAGCATCTCCACTAGCAGCACTAAAGGTAATAAAAAATTTAATATGAACAAGATTTCCTATTTTTGTATATGTACAAGTATTTGTTGCTATTGTAAAAGTACCTCCATTTGTTATAGAAGCTGTCCAAGTACCTTCTTCATAATCGTCAAGTTTGTTTGCTGAACCTGTACCGCCTAGCTGAACACCGCCTGATAGGTAGAGGTCTTTGAACCTTGCTGATGAATCTCCCAAATCAACTGCTGCATCTAATAAAGCACCTGTACTACTACAAGGACGTATATCTTGAGCTCCACTAGAACCTTCAAACATCAGACCTGCTGAATATGTGCCTGTACTAGCTATGTAGATATCACTTGAATTAGCACCAATACTTCCAACTGTATTAGATTGTTTACGAAATACTAAAATACTTCCATCATTAGCGTTGTTCTTGCCAAGCTCCATAACAGCATCATTAGCATCTGTAGCAATTTCAACTTTACCTGTTGACGCTGCATAACCAAAACCTCTTATAGAAGCAAATCCACTAACAGGATTAACAACTGTGTTACCCACCAACAAGTTGCCTGATGAGTCTATTCTCATGCGTTCTG
>Ga0206131_10004739_pt1 | contig 14721 bp, 19 predicted proteins | sample Helgoland_Spring_FD_148636 | JGI IMG/M metagenome (GOLD analysis project Ga0206131, IMG submission 148636) | Pelagic subsurface seawater microbial communities from Kabeltonne, Helgoland, North Sea - Helgoland_Spring_Bloom_20160517_1 | ecosystem: Environmental > Aquatic > Marine > Epipelagic ...
ATTTAATGGAACTAATACAGACAGACACTGTTTCGCACAGAACAGAGGAATTAAATGGCAGGAGGATTTTCCAAATGCCGATAAGTTCGCCATTCAAGTTAATCCAGATAATTCAAGAGAAAAGTATTTCCCAGATAGGATTAAAAGAAACTTCAAGTCTAAACCCATAAACTACAAGTGTTTTAACAATACTTAAACACTACAATATATTTTTAATAGATATGAACTGTAAGCACTTTACAGACAATTTACTAGAGGCAGGGATAGATGAAGTAGCACGTGGATGCCTAGCAGGACCAGTTTATGCGGCAGCTGTTATTATGCCTCGTGACACACTTGAAGCTACACCTTACATTCTCAGAGATTCTAAAAAAGTTAATAGGGAGAAAAGAAATGTATTACGCGATTATATAGAGGAAAATGCTATAGATTTTTCTGTTGCCAGTGTTGATAATCACACCATAGACAAGATAAATATTTTAAATGCCAGTCACTTAGCAATGCATCGAGCCCTTGAAAATTTAAATGTAGAACCTGAATTTTTACTTGTAGATGGACATAGATTTGACCCTTATTTTAATGCCAATGGAGAATTAATTGAACACAAGTGTTTTGTAGGAGGAGATGACCTTTACACTAGTATATCGGCGGCTAGTATTTTAGCAAAGGTATATCATGATAATTATATAGACGCTCTATTGGAAGAAAAACCTCAATTAAAAATATATGAATGGGACCGTAATATGTGCTATGGAACAAAGGGACATTTAGACGCTATAAGAGAAAATGGGATAAGTGAGTATCACCGTAAGACATTTGGACTATGTAAAACGGCGAAGTTGAATAAAAACCTATGATTTTTATTTTGATTTATTATATTAAGAAATGGATATACCCGACTTCAAATGTAAAATAATATTTTTAGGTGATGCTGGTGTTGGTAAAAGTAGTATTCTTAGAAGATATCATCGAGACTGCTTTACTGAAATGACAGATCACACTATAGGAGTTGATTTCTTTACTACATTAATGACTAAAGACTCTAAATTATACAAGTTACAGATATGGGATACTGCCGGTCAAGAGAAATTTAACAGTTTAATTACTAGTTATTTTAAAGAATCTACTATGGCAGTTATAGTATTTGATACAACTGACCACACGAGTTTTTCAAATGTTCAAAAGTGGATTAATGATTATGAATTTATTTCTGAGACTAATAACTCATCTCATTTAGTAAAACCAATAATAATAGTTGGTAATAAATGTGATAAAACAGAAGAAAGGGAAGTCACTAAAAAAGATGTTGAGAAGTATTTGAATGACAATTTTATTTCAGCTGAATATATTGAGGTTTCTGCTAAAGACAACCTTTTTATAGACAAAATTTATGAAAAGATGCTAGAATTTTGCTGTAATTTAATAAATTCTCACGATACCGAAACATTGAAGAAATTCTACGCAATAAAAAAAAATGAGAAACTCGAACCGTTTTATCATTATAAAGTAAAAAGCAAAATAAATAAGTGTTGTATTATTTCTTAGAATTAGTTGAATATGTTGCTAATAGTGTAGCACTCATTGCTTCCAAATGTATGGGAATTTTGTAGGTTTGTGAAATTGCTTCATTAAACTTTACCAGTATTCTTACTTTTTCTATGTCCCCTGAAAATTCATTTGTAAATCTATGGAAGATTTCACTAGTTTCAATATTCAAACACAATATTTCGGCCAGTGTGTCTCGAATAATAGAGAATTTATTTATATTTCCAGTTCGTATGTTAGAAAATAGAATTTTAAAGTGGTTCTCTACAACATCAACTGATTCGCTGATTCCGTTTTCTTTCTCCATTATGAATCTTTCACAATTCATTTTAGTTTCGAACAAATCAGAAGTAATCATATCTGGTGTTATTCCATCCCCATAAGTCTCGTAGAAATATGCTTCTCTTATTTTAAATTCCTCAAGTGGAACTCGTATTCTTATAAAATTAGTAAGAATTCTACTTATGCGTGATATATTACAGCAGGTCATAATTATACGAACATTGTTACTATACTTTTCGCACAACTTTACTATAGCCTTAACTGCCAAATTGTTAAGAAATTCGGCATTTTTTATAATTATGACGTGATATCCATTATTCAAAATGTTTCTATTTTCTATTATATTAACTAGAATATTAATAACTGAGAACTTATCATTAAAATTATAACTATTGAGAGGTATTTCATGATGAACACTACTAGCTAAGATATCGAAATCTTTCATACTACCATCATTTATTCGTGTTCTGTATGTAATTGGATGAACAACTACCTTAATTTCTGGGAAGTGCTTCGCTATTATACTCCTTGCTAATGTTAGTTTCCCTGAACCTGGTGGTCCATACAAAATAGTGTTCAGTGTGTCTCCTTCTACTGTTATTGTGTCTAGTTTTTTCGCTACATTAGCATTAATTATATAGTCTGAGAAAAGTTTGACTTTATCAAACATATTTGCCTAAGTTTTGATATAAACTGGTGATTCAATTTTAAATAAAAAATATAACATTATTATAACTAACTCTTTAGCAATGAATCAAGTTTTTAAATCATTAATAGGAACCGGATTTATGTATGTAATTCTTACAGCGTTGGCAGTAACACTAACAATGCAACAATTTCTACCTGTAATGGCATATATTGTAGCATTCACTAGTATGCTAAATCTTTCTGGCATAAAATTCTTCAAAGATATTTACAAACATTCGCCCGATAATGTATTGTCTAGCATATGTACAGTTTTATTTAACTTATTAGCAATTTCAGGCATAATATACATTTCACTTAGTCATACTTTATCAAAAAGTAAGGAGCCACTAGTTGGTGTAATGTATGGAGTTGTGTTATACACTCTGCTATTCCCAGTAGCTAAATTTGGAATGAATAAAATTATGGAAGGAACCGAAGGAACCGAAGGAACCGAAGGAACTGAAGGAGAAAAACAGCGTGAATCTATATTAAATTTAATTAAAGGTTCATTGTTTATAGCATTATTGGTTGGCTTACATCTTGGGTTTGAGCATATTATGAATTCACTGGTAAAAACTAGGAAAAATTCAAATGGAGGATTACTAAATGAAATGATACGTAATCGTTATAGTTTAACCAACCTTCCAGTAAAAAGAAATACTAATTAAGCACTTATTGTTTAGTGCGTAACTATATAGGTTTTTGTTTATTTTAGATATATAATTATACATAACTCTAAAATGGTAGTATATGATACAATAGAATTAAAACAGAAAATGGCAGAATTTCAAAGAAACTATAGTCATTTAATTAGCAATTATAAGTGTGGAGTTTATAATGGAGTAGAGGTAGAAACTATTTTAAATCATATGGACAAGTTAAATGGATTATTTAAACCTATAAAGTCTAGGAAAATTACTATAGAAGAAAGGAATGAAAATAAATATAATAATGAAATAGTTAAAGCTCTAATACCTCTTGCCATTTATTTAAAAATGAATCAAAAAAAATAATTATAAAGTTTTCAATTCAATAGAGTTTTCAATTAATATATTTTGATTATTATAAAGTTCTTTTAAACTTTCCCCATTCTCTTGTCTTGAAATAGCTTCAGCACATAACCAAGAAACATCAAGTATTTCTATTTTTTCGCAATTTATAACATCAGTACGAGGTGTTATAGTATTAGTTATAACTACTTTTTCGAACTTGCTCTCATCTATTCTTTTTACAGCGGGAGATGAAAGTATTCCGTGACTAGCTAACATATAAATTTTAATAGCACCATTTTTTGAAAGTGTTTCGGCAGCTTTACAGGCTGTACCTCCAGTATCAATCATATCATCTACAATAATAGCTATATGGTCACTTACATCTCCCATAAGCCGCATATTTGCTACTTCATTTGCTTTTTCTCTCTGTTTGTAAATACTGGCAACGGCACAATTTAATTTACCTGCTATTCTAGTTGCTGTTTTCATTCCTCCTTCATCGGGTGCTACAATAACTATAGGACTACCCATATTTTCTATTATAATATGGTCTTGTATATATCTTATAAAGTATATTTCATTGTATAGGTTGTCTAATGGACATGTATTATTAAAGAATCCAGCTATTTGTCCGGCATGTAAATCATATGTTATTATTCGGTCAACATTAAGTGACATTAATGCGTTGGCAACTACACTGGCTGATATTGGAGCTCTTGAGTAGTCTTTGCGGTCACTACGAGAATAACAATAATATGGCATTACAACAATTACTCTATTAGCACTACCTCTTTTTAATGCATCTACAATAATTAATATTTCCATAAAACTATCATTTACACTTTTTCCATTTAAGTTACAGCAATTTTGAATAACAACACAATTTTGATTTCTTACATTTTCATTAATTACTACACTAATTTCATTATCTTTAAAACAAGATACATCTATTTTACCCTTGGTAAGTTTGAGATGATTACATACTCTAGATGCAAAATCTTCAGAGTGAGTTCCACAGAATACTTTCATTTGTGTTGTTAATACTCTATCACATTTTATTTAAATTTTTTTAATTTATTATAGTATAATGCTTGCACTTACCTACTTCTATATTTTTGTTATAGTCTTATGTTGGACATTGAATCCTTTTATTAAAAAAGCAATTATGAAAAAAATGGATGCTAATGAATACTTAATTATGAATCAAAGTGTTGTTACAATAATTCTGTTATTCTACTTAATTTATTTATTAAAGAAAAAGAAGTGTGATTTTAAATGTATTGAGAAAATGTCAAGGAAAGAGTATAGTTTAATAGTATTAGGAGGGGTAATTACTATATTGGCAACACTAATGCTATTACATTTAGTATCTTCATCAGAGGTATCATATGTAATTGGTAATGTTCAACCTATAGTTATACTATGTTCAGTAATACTTGGATATTTATTCTTTAAAGAATCATTAGGTGTAACTAAAGTGGCAGGAATAGGATTCATTATAGTTGGATTAATTTTATTAAATAAATCTAAATAATTGAAAAAAAATATTTAATTCCCGATAAAAAAATGTAAAATTACGAATTCCTGCCCCTCAAGCCAAAAGGAGCAGAAATTTGAAAAAATGAAAAAAAAGTGCCAGAATTAATTTTTTTTTTTTTATAAGAAACCACACCATAAAATTGTGATTTCGAAAAAGTAGTGATAAGAAACCGATTTCCAGTGCGAAAAACTGATACTTTTTTCCCTCATTTTCCCTCATTTTCCCTCATTTTTCCTCTTTTTCCCTCAATTTGGGAGGGAAAAAAGTATCAGTATATTCCTTTTCAATGAAACCATAAAATAAATTATAATATTTATTTTTATAAGAAAACTATTAAAACCCTCAAAAAGTATCAAAAAAGTATCAAAAAGTATCAGAAAAGTATCAATATAGCAGAATCTTTATGGTGCGAAGCAGTAATCCTACCATTTATTTCCTTTTGTTTCCCACCTAATACTCGGCATTGATAGTTTTATTCCTTATTTTCCTCAAAATAAGAGGGAAAAAAGTATCACTTAAAAATATTCAATTATAGTAGAATAATAGGCATGTGTTATGAGTGTAAGATATGTAACTACACTACTAATGTTAAGAGTAATTTTAAAAAACATTTGATGACAAAGAAACATCTAAAAAATACAGAGTTACCACTGGAAGCTATAGAGGCATCAAACGAAAAAGATAAATACTATTGTGAATTTTGTAGTAAGAGTTTTACAAGAAAAGATAATCTTATAAGGCATAATAGTCACCATTGTAAAAAGACTGAAATATCTATTAATTTACAAAATCAAATTGATGACTTGCGTAGTGAAATAGAGAATGGAAAAGATGCCTTCAAGGGCATTCTAGAAGAGAAAGATAAATGTATAAATTATTTAAAAGAGCAAAATAAGAATATGAACCAAACTACATTTCAAATCATTCAAAATAATATTATTACTATGAGTCCATTGAAGTTTCTCAATACCTTTTGTTCCAATAATCCAACCTTAAAAGAAGTATCAGAGGCAGTTAGAGAAATGGAATTATCTAAAGAAGACTTCAAGATGTTACAGGCTGGAATAGAAAATAACAATAAAAATATATTAGGTGCTGAAATAGATTCTTTTATGAAGAAAGCCAATAAACTAATAATATCGGAAAATGGAATAAATGGTGGAGTATGTGAGAATGTGCTATTTATTAATGATGGCTCTTGTAGGCGTTTTATTACCAAAGGTGATCCAGGCTGGGACTATTACAAGAATGATGACTTATTAGATGCCATAACTTGTAGTTTGATAGAAGATTCAATTACTGAATACAAGAATGGTACTCTAATGAATAAAAAAGAGAGAGACACAGTAAATAAAGTAATCAAAAGTAGGAATGACTATAATTTAAATAAAGAAGAAATAGTCAAAAGTATTACATTAGAACCCCTGGACTAACCAAGGAAAACTAGTAGCATAATTAACATTACTTTCTGCCAATGCTATAAGAATATAATATGCTCCTGTTTTACGGTCTTCCTTATTAGCACTTAGTGTAACTAAGGCTTCCATTTCATTTAATATTATTTTTTGTAATTTGGAATATGAAGAATTACTAGACTTCATAGTTTTTATAATAGCTGGACTCCAAGGAAATAGTTTTCTATTTGGAACTATTTGATTTTGTCTAACTGGTGTCAATGCTGCCCTATAATTCCAAACATCCTCTAACTCACAATAAAACTTCTTCAATTCAAGAAATGAAAAGTCTCGAAAGTGGTTATGATTTACACCACCAGCAGTTACTTCAAGTGAGTCTATAATTTGGAACACCTTTACAATCCATAGGTCTCTTTTCTGTTGTTCCGATAATTTTTCCTTGGGAAAGTCTTGATATTTAGGATTACCTATTAATTGGTTAAATCTAGTATTCATTGTTTTTATAGCTTCTTCTGGAATATTAGTTCTTGTATATGGATTAACAGCATTAGTTTCTACTAATTTTTTAAAACTCCTTATATCAAAAAAGAATACCGAGTTTCCTTCCTTAAAACTAAAAAAGTAGATGTCACTAATTTCCTCTTTAGTTTCGAATGTTAAGAAATCTTCGTCATTTACACATAATGATTTATTTAGGAATCCAGGACCCTGTGTATTTTTTTCCATTCTCCATTTTCTATAGGCATTTTGAATTATTTTAGCGCTCTGTTGTTTAATAGGACATTCTACTGATTCTTTGACTTTAGTAAAATATTCTGATAACCGAGATAATAAATCTGATTTCTTACCAGCACTATCCAACTTAAATTTTTTTAATGTTGCCCGTAAATCGGATACATAGAAAAACCTATTAGTGTCTTTGGTTTCCATGAATTTTTGTAGTGATAATACACCTAGTGGCGAGCGCTTAGCAGTGCTATCCATATATTACTTCTATACTTTTATTTAAAGTAGTCTTTAGATAAATAGAAAAATAATGAATAATATTGGTGAATCTAGCTATAAGTATCAGGACTGTAAATCTACTTCTTATATTAATGGAGGCATATATACATTTTTAATGGAATGTAGTTATTTAGAAAATGGTGAACGCTATTGGTTTAAATATGAGAACTCAGTAGATATAACAAATAATAAAGTTATAAAAACTAATTACAGCATACGCTAGGATTCTAGGCACTGGGATTCTAGGCACTGGGATTCTAGGCACTGGGGTTCTAGGCTAGATGACTTAAGTTTTTTTTTTTAAGTTCGCATTTTTTGAATGAGATTGACAAAATTGATTTAAAAGTTTGCCAGGAATAATAAGCACACACAGACACAACAATACAAATAATAATGGCAGACTCAGTAGTTAAAGGCAAAAACATCGAAGCATCCAAAGTAACATTTTCAGCACCAAAAATCTTGGATAATGGCGCAAAGCTAGTATATGTGAATTATGATGGCGGACGATTCACAATCCAGACACCATGGATGGGACTTCCTTGGGCAATGTCAAGTTTCACAGATGACAAGTATCCCAAGCACAGTGTAACACTTTCATTCCGTGGAATGGAGGAGAATGAGGAAATGCAGAAGTTCCACGATAATATGATGGCAGTGGAAAAGGCAGCAGTTCAGGCAGGTGTCCAGAACAGTGTTCAGTGGTTCAAGAAGAAGGGACTATCTGAAGACGTTGTATCAAACCTATTTAATCCTATTGTGCGACTTTCAACAGATAAGCAGGGTATTCCTGATGGAAAGTATCCACCTACACTTCGTCTCAAGGTTCCACAGCGGGATGGTGTATGGGAACCTAAGGTGTTTGACACCTCTGGTAATATGTATCATGTCAATGACCGCGAGAGTGGTGATGTGATGGAGGAACTTCTAGTTAAGGGAGCTAAGATTCGCTGTATGATGCAGTGTGTAGGTCTTTGGATTGCATCAGGCAACTATATGTGCCAGTGGAAGCTCACCCGAGCAGAACTAGATGTTCCAGAAACATCTGGCAACCACACCTTCCTTCCAGACTCTGACGATGAGGGTGACGGAGACGTAGTAGCATCAGGTAGTTCAGCATCAGCACCAGCGCCTACAAAGGCAACACCTCATATGCTGGATGACAGTGATGACTCAGAGGTAGATGAACCAGTGGAACCAGTGGAACCAGTGGAACCAGAGGAACAGGAACCAGAGCAGGAACCAGAACCAGTTAAGAAGCCTAAGAAGAAGGTAGTTAAGAAGACAAAGGCATAATTACAATAGTTGATTAGATAGTAATATATTTTTTATTATTTCACTTCATTTCAAAATTGATTTAAAAGAATCATATAACATTTTTATTAATACATAGACAATGCCTCTTGAAATCATTATGGGTTGTATGTTCTCTGGAAAGAGTACAGAAGTTATTAGGAGGATTAAACGTCTAAAAACTTTGGGAAAGAATGTTATGATAATTAATAATTCACTAGATACTCGTTATACAAATGGTGAACTAGGTTTTATAGCGACACATAATGAAGAATGTGTGCCGTGTATTTCTGCCGATAAATTGCTGAATCTAGTTGATACACAGAGTTTTCGAGACGCAGATGTAATTATTGTAGAAGAAGCACAATTCTTTTCTGATCTCTATGAATTTTCTACAAAAGCAGTTGACAATCATAATAAACATGTCATTGTTTCAGGATTGGACGGTGACGCTGAAAGGAAACCATTTGGGGACATTCTAAGACTTATTCCACATGCTGAAAAGGTAACAAAACTATCAGCGCTATGTCTAGAATGTAATGATGGAACAGAGGCATTCTTTTCTAAGCGACTAATTTATGAGAATATGAATCCCCAAGTAAGTGTTGGAGCGGCTGATAAATACATCGCCGTTTGTAGGCGACATTATAATTCATAACCAGTTATTTATAATTCAGTTCTTTAGGTATTCTATTAAAATTTTTTATTTTTGTAATAAATTAAAGATACAAACACAAGTTTTTTTATAATTAAATGGATATTCCACCACCAAAAAAGAAACGAGGAAGAAAACCTCTACCTAAAAAGGAAGAACCAAAAGAAAAAACATACAAAAAAAGAGGAAGAAAACCTAAGAACTTAGAAGAACCCACACTGGATACTACCCTATTAGTTCAAAATAATGAACAGGTTATACTTCATTTACCTATTAATAGTGTAGGTAACTCAGAAAATCCAACGCCATACGAAGAATCAAACTCTAATTTTTTACAGATTGATGAGTTTAATAATGAAATACTGGGAGAAACCTCACAGAATGAAAAATTATTCATTAATATAAATTCTATTACGGATGAAACTACCAATGAATTGTCTAATAATTCAGGGAATAATTTGAATGATATCATCGAAGAAATACGAGAACAACGTCAGCAAGAGATTAGTTATACAAATAATACTAATGATAAATATTCATTTGTGTTTATGGATTTTATAGATACTAATAAAACTGGAACATGGCCAACTAAGTCTAACATAGATTGCTTGTGGTGTTGTCACTCATTTGATACAGCTCCATTTGGCATTCCAATACGAAGAGACGGAGAAACATTTACAATGTTTGGTAATTTTTGTTGTGCTGAATGTGCTGCCGCATATAATTTTGATTCTAAAATAAGTGGTGACGAAATGTGGGAAAGATATAGTCTCATTAACATGATTTACACAGAAGAAGGAAAGGAGATTAAAATGGCACTTCCTAGACTTTCATTAAAGAAATTTGGAGGACCTTTTTCAATTGCTGAATTTAGAAGACATAATCCTAGTAAAAACTTTAAAATTACTATGCCACCAGTGGTTTCTATTATTCCTACTCTTGAGGAAATTACAATAGACAGTGACAATTCTCTATTCAATGGTATTAGCACTGATTTTATAAACAAAACCAGTAATGAATTAAGACTCAAGAGAAACAAACCACTACCAAATCATAGAAATACATTAGAAAATTGTATGAATTTAAAGTATATTTAAATAAATAAAAAGATTGTAAATTATAATAACTAGTATGTCTATTAATTTAAAAAAAGGAAATATACAAAGATTGAATACAACTAATATTATTACAGGTACATTGCCATTAACAGTAGAAAACTCCGGTAGCACGGTTTTTATATCCTGTTTTTTACCTGGGGAGAACGCTATTATTGACTTACCACCTGTTGATGATAGTTTAGGATGTAATTATGATTTTTTAATAGCAAGTTTTAATTCCAATAATACAGTAAAAATAAATGCTAGAGATAAAGCCGGAGATCTTGAAGCAAAAATATACATATTAGGAAACCATTCAGTTTCTCCTAACAATACAGTCACAATAACTCCAGATGGTTCAACACTTCAAAGGGGAGATAGATTGAGTATAATATCAAATGGCTCTAACTGGTTCTTAAACCATATAGATGCCTCAAATACTACAATATCTCTAGGGTCCAGTTAAATTCAATTCGTATGAATTCAAATATTTTTTGTATTTTAAAATAATAGAATGACTATTAATCAATTATTTCGCAAAGTGCCTGACAAAGAGTTTATTGAATCACTCTTATTAGAAATAGGATTAGAGAGTGTAAGTGATACGCGTACATTTAGCCGTCTTGAGATAGAAGCATCTAGATTACCAGAAATAGTAGAGAAAAATATGGAGAAATTTCAGGAATTTTATCTTCCATGTAAATTTAGTATATATTTCACTGATTTAACCAGCAAAAAAATAGTAACTATTCTTCGTCAATGTCTAAAGCCTCTCAATGTCACCATAAATAGCTGTGAGAAGTGTATAAATGGAGAAAAAATGCTAGTATATAAATTAAAACCTTTTAGTCCAAAAGGAAAAGTAATAAAATCAAATAAAGGATTAATAGTTTTTGATTAAATGCCCTACATATGGCTATCTGGAAACACCAGTAAAATATAACATTGGAATACCACCCATTAATTTTTTTACATACAACCAGAAGAGATTACTGGATACATGAATATTAAATACAATTGCCCAAGCAAGTAATTATTTTCGTTTCTTACTATCTATTTTAGTACATCGAAACTTTTCCAACAAATAGATAGGAACTCCTAGTTGAGATAAGTAATTATAATATTTTTTTCTTGAATTTTAAACTTACTATATATTAGTATGGATATTGATACAGGCATAGATTTAATTCAATTTATAGACAATGAGAAGAAACCCGCAAAGATATTAAAACATAAGAAAGCATACATCTATTTCAACACATGTTTATTAAAAACTATGATAGAATTGTCAGGAAAGTTTCGAGAAAACATGATTGAAGTAGTGGATAACACTATAATTGGTGTAAATACATTCTGTCACGTATTCTTTGTTCTATTGTCATATACAAATAACCTAAAATTAACCATATTCTTAGCAGAACGTGCTGTCCTACTATATACTGAATTCATAATAATGAGTAAGGAAGCCGAAGAAGAAAGTAATTTACGATACAAACCTACTAATAAAGATGCTATGTTGTTCTCATATAAAAAGACAATAGGACCTATTAAATTAAATGATATTTCTAATAATAGCACTATGCGCAATATAAAATTCACAGGAACACTAGTAAAACAATTATACCTAGACTTTTTTAAAAAGAAATCAGGTGAAATAACATTAGATGATTTTAAAACCCTAGATTCTCTATTTTCTAATTTGTTCATAAAAATGTCTGATAAAACAGAAAATGAAAATAATAATGAATTACGAGGATATATTATAAAGAAAACTGCTAATTGGTTGAATGAAAAAACGGATATATATCGTAGTTATTTACTAACAAAGTGTGTATTAGAAGTTATTGTTAAAATGAAAATAAATATTGAATTAATATCAAATTTTACATTGATAGAATTCACTGAATCTGCGTTTTCACTAGAATGTCTCAACGATTACAGGGATACTGAATTTTATAATTGTTTAACAACACTTTATAAATACGAATAATTATTTCTTTTTATATACTATCATTAATAATGATTTATGATTATATAATTGTAGGAGCTGGTATTTCTGGTTTAAATACTGGAATAGAAATACTCAAACGTAATCCAAAAAATAGAGTAGTAATTCTTGAACGAAATTCTTCCAGAACAGGAGGTAGAGTATTCACTGATAAATTTAAAATAGGAAGCAAACAATACGCCTTTGATGCTGGTGCTGGTAGATTTTCCGATACACATAAGAGACTATTAGGTCTCATACATCGATACAAACTAACAGATAAAATGTATAAGCTAAGCAAATTTAGTAAATTTATAAAAAAAGGTGAATACTCTAATAGTGTAAAATTTCCAAATAGTGACACTATAATTAGAAAAATGATAAAGATAGTTGAAAAAATAACTAGTAAGCAGAAAGAAAATCTGAAAAATATGACTTTCAAAGAGTTAGCGACTAAATTATTTAATAGAGAAACTGCCGAATTTCTAGAAAAGGGTTATCCATATTATAGTGAGATTTCTATAATAAATGCCGAAAGTGCCATTAAATCATTCAAAGGTGACCTTAATTCAAGAAAGAATTTTTATGGTTTAATGGGAGGATTATCACAAATAATTGACAATATGAACAATGAATTTATTTCTCTAGGAGGACGCTTAGTTAAATCATTTGAGGTTTCAAATGTGATAAGAGCAGATAATGGAATATTTTCTGTCGAATCTAATTCTCAAGAGTTAAAAAGAGCTCATAATTTGGTTTTTTCAGTTCCTAAGAATGTTTTAGAAAAAATAGATTATTTAAATCCATTGAAACAAAATTTCAAGGCATTGAAATGTAAGCCTCTCTATAGAATATACACAGTTTATCCTAAAAACAATATTACAGGTAAAGTTTGGTTTCACGATATTCCAAGAACTATAACTGATAGTAAAATTAAGTATATAATTCCCATTAATCCAGATGAGGGTAGCATAATGATAAGTTATACCGACGCATATAATGCTAAATACTGGCACAATATCTCAGATAAAACTTTAATAAGCAGACTTCATAGTGAAGTAAAAAGGTTGTATCCCGAAATAACTGAAATTCCTGAACCTTTAGTAACTAAAAAATATTTTTGGGATACTGGTGCGTGTTATTATCGCAAAGGAACTAATCCAAATGAATTACAAAAATCTATGATTAATCCTTTGTCTAATGTATATATTTGTGGTGATAGTTTTAGTAGTCATCAAGCATGGATGGAAGGAGCTTTGGAAACAAGCGAAAAAGTAATAAAGTCTATATTCAATTAATTCCTATTAGTTTATAAATATTTATCTATGCTTGAAAAATAGATTATTTTATTACTATTTGCTTCTTTGAAACAATTTTTCCCCTTTTTCTTTTGCTGTTCTATAATTGAACGCATAACTTTCTTTTGACTTTCAGAAACCTTGATACCATTTTTAAGGTTATAAATTAAAATATCGTGCCAAGGATTATTTAATCTGTAGAAATTTAATTTTTCTTTCTTATTTTTAATTGTTCGTCTTTTTTCTGTAATTCTTCTATTTCTAGTTTTGGTAGGCATATCGTATATTATAATAATTATAAAATAAATAACCTAATTTCACGGAATGTTCCTTATTTAATTGATGGCGTTAAATCTGGGTTACATAACTTAGGTTATCAAAATATGGAGTCTCTTCACGGGGCACTTTATAATGGCAACTTACAATTTGAATTACGTTAGTTTTGCTTTTTAGAGAGAGGGAAACGTTCATGATATATTTAATTATGACTAATTTTTTTATTCGGGAAATAATTTTATTTATAATTAATTGAAAAAATAGTATATGAAATATTTAGAGACACAATCTGACATACTTATTTCACATGAAACTTATTATATAGTTATAGAATTAATTGACAAAAATTATTTGTATATATATTATATAGTAAAGAATGATTAACAGTTTTGGAAAATGTTATAATTCAAGTGATTGTGAAGGTAAAAAGTGTGTTAGAATTAGTGGAAAAGCACGAATTCTAAAAAACTTTTATGAAAAAAAAGGCTGTTATAAATCAAAAACGTGGTAAAGCTAGTGAAACAGAAGAAAATATGATAAAATACTGTAAAAGTGGTTGTTGTTATCAACTAGATAAAGGGTGGGAGCCTGTAGAATTATCTGAAAAACCAGAAAGTGTCTTGGCTAAACCAAAAAGTGTCAAATCTAC
>Ga0206131_10004742_pt1 | contig 14717 bp, 19 predicted proteins | sample Helgoland_Spring_FD_148636 | JGI IMG/M metagenome (GOLD analysis project Ga0206131, IMG submission 148636) | Pelagic subsurface seawater microbial communities from Kabeltonne, Helgoland, North Sea - Helgoland_Spring_Bloom_20160517_1 | ecosystem: Environmental > Aquatic > Marine > Epipelagic ...
TGCCCAACGATGACGTCGTAGGTACGCTTTTCATAAATGGCCATAGCGCGAACCTACTTGGCGTTCCGGTGCGCAAGCTCATCGAACTAGTCTCAGTCACATGGCGATCTACGACCGGCACGAATGGCTAGCGGGCCGAGTCGAATCGGCGATCGATCCTGACCGCCCGATTATCGATCCTCATCATCATTTGTGGGACCGTGACGACAGTAGGTACCTGGCACAGGAGCTTCGTACCGATGCTCGTTCGTCGCACAACGTGACCCACACGGTGTTCGTCGAGTGCAGCGCTGCCTATGACCCGGTGATCTGTGGCCCCGTAGCCGACGAAACAATGGCGCCGGTCGGCGAGACCCGTTTCGTGGCTGAGCAGGCAGCCGAGGCACTTCGGCTGGGAGGGCCTGAGATCGCTGGCATCGTCGGACATGTCGACCTGACCATGGGCGAGCGGGTTGCCGAAGTTCTTGTGGAACACGAGGCTCGCGGCGCGGGTCTGTTTCGTGGTGTCCGCCATGGCACCAATTGGAGCCCACACCCCGACGTGAAAAACGGCCATCACCAACCCGGGCCCCATCTGCTTGCCAACCCAGACTTCCGGGCCGGCGTGGCGCAGCTCGGGGACGCTGGTTACACCTTCGATGCGTGGTTGTATTTCGACCAGATGCAGGAACTAGCCGAGCTAGCGGAGGCAATTCCGCAGTGTCAGATCGTGCTCGACCATCTTGGTGGTCCCCTTGGTATTGGGCCACACGCCTCGCAGCCGGTCGAGATGGCAGCGGCGTGGCGTAGCGGCATCGAAGCGGTTGCGGCCTGTCCAAACGTGGCCCTCAAGGTCGGCGGGCTTGGCATGGAGCACTACTTCGGCACGCCGTGGGCGGATCAACCGAGACCCCCATCGTCAGACGAGGTGGCTGCCTATTGGAATGACATGGTGCACTTCGCGATCGATACCTTTGGGCCCCCGCGGTGCATGTTTGAGTCAAACTTTCCCGTGGATCGACAGACACTCCCGTACACCGTGGTGTGGAACGCGTTCGAAATCCTCGCCGAGCGGTATACCCCAGCCGAACAACACGATCTGTTCTGGGCGACTGCTAACCGGGTGTATCGGCTTGGCGCTCGGCCAGGAGCTCGGCCGGTCTGAGCTCGTCGATTGCCATAGTCGGCGGGGTGGTGCGATGGACCGCCCGAAACATGAGGTGTACGCCAACTGGCAAGGTCAGAATCATCGCTACAGAAGCAACGGTAAGCAGTGCCGTCCCTGCCGCACCTAACGAAAGGCCTGCGCCTACTGCGGCGACAAGAAACGCGACTGGACTGGCCTTACCCGCTGCATGAAAGCGGGCATAGGGCGTGGAGAACTTGTGGAGACCCAGTGCGGCAAGCACGGCGATAAGCCCACCAAGAATCATGATGATCCCAGCGACGGTGTTGATGACCGAGTTCACGAGGATGGCCTTTCGGACTGGGCCGGCCCAGAGGTTGTGTGGCCATGCTGCAGGAAGCGCGCTGCTGAGACCGTTGCGGTGAAGCCAACAATTGCCAGGACGACAAGTGTGATGAGGTAGGTCGTGCTCTTTGTCTGGGCTGCGTGAGCTGCGATGGCACCCATAAAGCTGATCAGGGTGACATCGAGGGCAATGATTCGCTCGGCTAGGCCCGGGCCGATGAGAAGGCGAACGGTTGCGATCAGTGCAGCAACGACGAAGAGAGCGATAGCAACGGAAGTCATGATGTGGTCTGCAAACGTGGGGTTGTCGTCGACAAGGGCAATGCTTGGCACGCCAAGTCAGTCAACTGGCGCACATGTTCGGCAACCTCATTGCGGCGCTCAGCGTGCAGCAGGTGCAGGTAGAGGGTGCCGGTATCAGGATCTGCATCGACCACAGCGGTTCCCGGTGTGAGGGTTACCGCAATGATCAGGAGCAGAAAATGGTGACGCCCTTCGGCGGGGATTTCTACGGCGATGATTGCTTCGTGGGTGTAGTCGGTTGGAGTCAGGATCTCCTTGGCGACGTCAATGGTGGAAGTCACCAAGTCGATAAACACGACCCACAACAACTTGGCCAGTGGGACGGCCCGTAGTGCGCCGCTCGTTGGTGTTCCCACACCGGTAGCGAGTACAACCGCGGCGAGACCAGCACCAGCGAGAAGGTTCGCGATCGAGACCTCCTGCCACAACGCACACCACGCGGCCGTGAGCACAGCAATCATCGTGATTCCTCGGCCGGTGAGAAGCCGGCGGACACCGAACGGCCTCCTTGTCCTCGTGTTTGGTTTCATTGGTCTGGGTTTCATTGGTCTGGCCCTTCGGTGAGAGCGATGTAGGAGGTGTGATCGCGAAGGTCGTTGGCGGCTCGTTCGGAGAGCTCATAGAGCCCGCCAGCTAGAACCGAAATGGTGAGGGTGCCAGCCACAGCGATGCATGTTGCGCCGGTCATCAGACTGCGGTTGGCCTTTGACGTAGGGCGTGCCGAGGGCATGGCTGAGGCTTCGGTGGTTTTACCCCAGAAGACGCCGATCCAGATCTTGGTCATCGACAACAAGGTGAGGGCCCCAGCCACCAGAGCAACGATCACGACGACGTACTGGTCTGCCTCGATGCCAGCGGAGATAACACCAAGCTTGGCAACGAAGCCCGAGAATGGCGGCAGCCCAGCCAGGCTTAGGGCCGGAATGGCAAACAACACCGCGATGATCGGTCGCTTGGTTGCGAGTCCACCCGATCGATCAAGCCGACTTGTTCCTTGATGGTTCTCGATTAAACCGCCGACCAAGAAGAGCACCGTCTTGACCGGCATGTGGTGGATGAGAAACAGGATCGCTCCAGCAGTTCCCGCAGCACTGAAGAGTCCGAGCCCCATGAGCATGTAGCCGATCTGGCTAATCACATGGAACGACAAGATGCGCTTCACGTCGGTTTGGGCGAGTGCGCCAAAGGCTCCGATGATCATGGTCACACCCGCAACGATCAGCATGATGGAACCCAGTTCATCCATGCCGGTGAGCGTGTGGAACCGGATCAGGGCATAGATGCCGATTTTGGTGAGAAGCCCGGCGAACACGGCAGTGATCGTGGTTGGTGCTGTTGGGTAGGAGTCAGGCAGCCAGGAGAACAACGGGAACATGGCAGCTTTGGTGCCGAACACGACGAAGAACCATGCACCGATACCCAACCGAGCACCGTCGGAGAGTTGCGGGATACGTTCTGCCAGCAGTCCAAGATTGACGGTGCCGGTGGCACCGTAGATGAGTGCGAGTCCAAAGAGGAACAGCGTCGAAGCGAACAGGTTCATAACGACATAGGTCATGCCTGAGCGGACTTGACCACGACGGCCTTGATGAGTCAGCAGCACATAACTCGAGACCAGGATCAGTTCGAATGCAACGAACAGGGTAAAGAGGTCGCCGGTGAGGATGGCCAAAGAGACACCCGAGGTCAGGACCAAAAGCAGCGGCCCCGCGAGCTCAGGGTTGGCGCCCCATGCAGTGCGACGTTGACCAATGGCGAACAACTCGACCACCAGAATGATTGATAGAGCGATCGGCAGAACAAGCGCAGCGAAGAGATCTGCGACCAGAACGATGCCGAGCTCTCGTGGCCATTCGCCAACCCGAATCGCGACGGAGCCAGAATTGGCGACCCGATAGAGGATGCCGAACGCGCTGGCCGTGGATGCGGCAAGGCCAAGCAGCGTGACTACGTCGCGCAGTTGCGGCCGGCTGCGGAGCGCGAGCGCGAGTGCCGCAGCCACGAGAGGCCCAATGATCGTTGTCGTGACGAGCACAGTCATGGTGCGGTCTCCGAGTCGGTTGCCACTCGCTGGTCTTCCAAGTCATCTTCGACCAGGTCATCACCGGTGAAGATCTGTTGACGGCGGGCGAGGGCGAGCAGGAACAACGTGAGGCCAAAACCGATCACGATTGCGGTCAGGGCAAGTGCCTGCGGCACAGGGTTTGCTGATTCAGCTGGTGTGGTGAGGTTGGCAAGTGGTGGCTTGCCAGCGGGGCCGCCAGCACCGAGCAAGGCGAGCACCGCCGCGTGTCCGAGCAGTGCGAAGCCGAGAAGGATACGGCTGAGTAACCGTGCGGTGATGAGATAGATACCCACCGAGGTCAGGCATCCAATGGCAAGAAGGAGAGCGATACTCATGTCAGACCTCGGCTCCAGCGTCGGTGGTGCTGCTCGTGTGGCGCGAGGCAGGTTGGGCGGGTTTGGCCAGGTTGGCTGCGCCAAGTCCGTGGAGCAGGGCAATAATCAGCCCGACGACCACGGCGGTTACACCAACATCAAACGGCAACGCCGAGCCAGTTTTGACCTTGCCCAGCAATGGCAGTTCGGTTGAGATGATTTGTTGGTCAAGTAGTTCGTTACCGACCAACAGCGGTGCCGCTGCGGTGGTGCAAATGATGATGATGCCGATGGAGATCAGCGTGTTGGCGTGGCGTGGAGTCTGGAGGCCGGTGACGGTGCGCAAGGCAATCACTGCGCCGAACACCAGACCGGCCGAGAAACCACCGCCGGGTTGGTTGTGGCCTGCGAACAAGAGATACACGCCAGTCATGATGGCGAGCGGGCTCGCAGCACGAATACCGAGTCGAGCGATCGGGGAGCGGGTTGCAATCACGCCATGACCTCTTCGTCGGGAGCTTGTTCCGGTTGTGTTGCGAGCGCTGCAATTCCAAGCGCAACGACGGCCAGAACGACAACTTCGCCAAGCGTGTCGAGCGCACGCATGTCGGTCAGAACGACGTTCACGACGTTGTTTCCGCCACCGGTCTCGACGGCCTGTCCTGCGAGAACTTCAAGAGGAGCAGTACCGGATGGTGATGCGGTAGCGCTGATTAGTGCGACGACCACGGCACAACCGCCAAGGCCCGAGACCACCAACCGGACAGAACGCCAGGTGTTCACGACTTTGGGGAACTCTCGGTTGAGGTGGCCGAGCCCGGTCACAAAACCAACAACGACGATCGTTTCAATGAGCAGCTGGGTGAGGGCTAGGTCGGGTGCTCCGTACGAGACGAAAATGCCACAGACTGCGATGCCGACTGCGCCGAGGGTGAGTGCGGCGCCCAGCCGTGAGTTCACAAACGCTCCTACCAAGGCGGTTGCCGCGATAGCGAGTGCAAACACCATCTGCAGGGGGTGATCCCACCAGGTCAGGTGATCGATGGTCAGATCGGTGAAGAAAGGAATGGTGGCAACCGACGCAGTGAGCGCCATGACCGCGACGTACACAGGCAGCGAACCATGCTGCACAAACGAGGTGACTCGTCGCGACACCGCCAAGATGCCATCGAGCGCTTGGTCAGCGTTGTTCGCTCCGAGTGGGCTGGGCGCCGTTGCATTCGTTCGCGCTGATTGGGACCTGGTGATGAGCAGGACTGCCATGGCCCCACCCGCTACGAGCACACCCATCGAAATCAGAAACGCGGTCGTAATACCCGGCCATCGAATGAGCTCGTAGACGTTTGACTTCTCGTTGAGTTCGGTCGCTGCCCGGCGAACGATCGTGGTGACCGGGCCGAGCGCAATGAAACCAGCAATGCCTGCCAGCGCTAGGAATGAAGCGGGGATGGTCATCGCCAGTCGGCGCTCAGTTACCAGGGTGTGGGGTCCAGGACCGAAGACACACCACAGAAAGCGCGTGGTATAGGCAACAGTGATTACTGCGCCCAGGGTTACCGCGACGACGGAGACAACCTGCTCGATTCCTTCCATGCCAAGAGCCGCCTCGATGGCTGCCTCCTTGGTAGTGAATCCCAGTAAGGGTGGGGCACCAGCCATTGACAGTCCTGCTAACACTGCGGCACCAGTGGCGAACGGCATGGTCTTGTAGAGGTTTCCCAGCTCCCTGATGTCTCGAGCGCCGGTGCGAATGTCGACTTCGCCGACGACGAGGAACAGCGTGGCCTTGAAGAGCGCGTGTGCGACCAACATGGACATCGCAGCGAAGATCGCCTTGCCGCTGCCGAGTGCTAGCAGGGTCACGAGCAGGCCCAGTTGCGACACGGTTCCCCAGGCAAGAATGAGCTTCGCGTCGACATGGCGAAGTGCCCCGATACCACCCCACAACATGGTGCTGATTCCGAGCGCAAGGCCCACGATCTTCCACGCGTCGACATCGGCGAACGCGCTGCCCGTGACCGCCATCAGCAGGACACCCGCCTTTACCATCGTCGCCGAGTGCAGATAGGCACTCACCGGTGTAGGTGCTGCCATTGCGCCAGGTAACCAGACGTGGAAGGGAACCTGGGCTGACTTGGTCGCAACCGCAGTCAGGATCAGAAGCGCTGCCAGGATGCCAGCAGTCCCCTCTGCTGGCTGTAGGTCGGTCAGGATTGTGGTGCCCGAGCTACGGCCAAGCAGTAGTAGCCCTGCGAGTAATGCCAGACCGCCGCCGCCAGTAATCATCAGCGCTCGTCGGGCAGCGTTCTGGACCTCGACCTTGGTGTTGTTGAAACCAACAAGCAGGAACGAGGTGACCGAGGTCAACTCCCAGAAGATGAAGAGCGTCCAGACCGAGTCAGCAAGCACAAGCCCAAGCATCGAGGTCGAGAAGGCGAGCAGCGATGCCGCAAACCTGCTGCCACCCGTGGCGCCAGGAGAGAAGTAGCCAGTTGCGTAAACAAAGACCAGTGCGCCAATACCCGAGACGATGGCGGTCATCAGCAGCGCGAGCGAGTCGGTGCGAAAGCGGATCACGAGATCGAGCGCCTCTACCCAAGTGATTTCGTATACGCGGGGCTCTGCGTTAGTGAAGACACTCCAGATGGCCCAAACGCCGGTTGCGGCGGGGGCAATGGCCGCCGTGCGAAGAGCGGCGTGCATCGAACGTTGGCCGGCTGCTACCGCGGCGCCGATCCCCGCACCATGCACGCTGAATAATATCCACAACATATAGGTGACTCTATGGGGCTTATATTCAACCCACAACATAATTGTTATATTGAAAAGTAGGTATTATGATGCGCTCATGGGGTACGAAGCATTCAGTAGGCACCAGATTTTGAGCGCCACCGAAGAGATCACGCTGGCGCAACAGATCGAAGCTGCCCAGCTGGTTCCCGACGACGCTAGGCATGTGGCGAAGGGGCGGCTTGCCCGACGCACCATGGTCGAATCCAAACCTGCGGCTTGCCATGAAGATGGCCCGTGCCCATCGGGCACCAGATCATGTGGACCGTGAGGACATGATCCAGGATGCGATGCTCGGACTTGAGCGGGCGGTTGAGGGTTTTGATTGGCGCCAGGGCTACCGGTTCTCTACCTACGCCTCGTGGCGGATTCGCCAGGCAATCCAGACGGGTTTGGAACAAACTGCCGGTTCTGTCCGCATGCCAGCGCAGCGGGCGCAAGAGCTTTACGCCGCGTTACATCAGGCGAACGGCGAGGTCAGGGCGTTAACACCTCGGCTTGGGCCACGATGGCCATGGCATCGATAGCATCGCTCGGCATGCAGGTCGGGGGCGAAGGACCTGGCTTGGGCGATCGAGTTGCTTCGGTAGATGCTGGTCCGCTCGACCAGCTACTCGCGGACAACGACCGAACCGTCGCCCACGAACTCATGGCCTCGCTCGACGATACAAATCGTTACCTCGTTGCTCGACGTTTTGGATTTGATGGCGCCGAACCAGCCACCTTCGCTGAACTCGCCAACGAGCTCGGTATGTCTGCCGAGGCTGTCCGTAGGCGAGTAGTTCGGGCGCTGAAGCGTCTTGAGCCGGCCGATGCGGCTCTCGCTGCATAGCCCGCACTCTGGGGAAAGGTTTCTGCCCGATCATGATGTTCGAAGACAAACAATCTGATACATATACTGAAATGATGCCAATGAGTATGCCGGAGCAGGCGATTCCGTCGTGGACATTTCTTACCAATCACGCCCATGTGATGATTGCGTTGAGCCGTAACCCGGATCTGCGGCAGAAGGACATTGCGTACAGCGTGGGTATCACCGTTGGTGCCGTGCACCGGATCCTCACCGAACTCGAAGATGCTGGTTATCTGACGAGTGAACGGATTGGCCGTCGTAAACACTACGAGATCAATACCACCATGCCGATGCGCCACCCGCTCGAAGACCAGCACTCGGTGCACGATCTGATCTCTTCACTCGAGCAATAACGCTTCGACCGCAGCGATTAGGCAGCGGCTGACTTTCGCATCTGGCGGGCGAGGCTGACCATGGCGAGTTTGAAGCCAGCCGCTCCAATCCGGGCAACGACCGGCGCTAGGAACTGTGGCACATGGGGAACAGTGACGTCCTCGATCCACTCAAGATCGGTCGCTCCTGCCGTGCCGTCGACAGTAAATGAAGCAGTGCCGGTCAAGACAGGTCCCAGTTTGACGACCGTACAGGTCCCTCGCTGCTGGTCGGGCTGCCAGTCGATGGCGGCGACACGCATGCGATCCTCGAGCTTGAGTGGCCCGTAGCCGGTCCATGCCGTGAACTCGGCCCCTACCGCGAGCGGATCGCCGGGCGCAACCTCGACTCGGGTTGCTGGAATCCAGTTGGCATGGCCAGCCCAGTCCGCGAGTTCATCCCAGACTGCTTGTGGATCCGCAGCGAAATGGTGATTGACGGTGAATACGACCTTGGCCATGCCGAGAGCCTGTCATGCACAGAAGCCGCACGCACGGCTCAGCGGCCGATCTCAATGGTTCAGGAGTTGACGCCGTTCCAGTCGCTTGCCGAGCCGGCCACCGTTATTCGCTGCATAACCCGGCGTTCGTTCGCTATGTCGTAGCCAAGCAGCCGATGCAGCGTGGTGCGATTGTCCCAGACAACGAGGTCGTGGGGCTGCCACTGGTGTTCGTAGACGAGGTCGTGAACCGAAAGTTGGGCTTCGATCTCTGCGAACCAATGGCGGCTCTCATCGGTGTCGCGCCCCACTATGTGCGAGGCATGGCCACCCATGTACAACGACTGGCTGTCGTCGAGATTGGTGCGGATCCAAGGGTGCTCGACCGGTGGATACTTCGCGCGTTCGTCGTCGCTCATCGCCTCCATGCGGCCAGGGTTGTTCGCTCGCGAAAACTCATAACTGTGCACGAGTCTCAACTCGGCAATCTCGGCCCGGTCCTCGGGCGGCAGCAGGCGCAGGGCCTTGCGCATGTCGGCGAATTGGGTCTGACCGCCCCGGGTCGGCACCTCTTTGGCATAGAGCATCGTGCAGAGTGCCGGTACAGCACGGAACGAACTGTCGGTATGCCACCGTTGGGTACCGCGAAGGAAGACTGCCTGTGGTTCGTCGAACTCCACCAACGTTCCGTTGGGGCGCACGTTGGTCAGGTCGAAGATCTCTGGGTGGTCGGGATGGCGCTTGTCGGGCTCCGGCAGTATCTCGAGTTTGCCGAATGTCTGGCCAAGCTGCACCAGCTGTGTTGGGGTGAGTTCATTGCCACGAAACACCAGGACGGCGTGTTCGAGTAAACCGGCTGCGAGTGCTTGTGTCAGCGATTCGTCAGGTTCCTGCGATGGGTCGAAGCCGTGGACGAAGGCGCCAAGTGGTGCCGTGAGTGGCGCAAAGGAAATCATGCGAATTGCAGCAGGCAGTCGGCAGCGCCGGGCTGCACCGCGCTGAAGTCTCGTGCCGCGTAGTAGTCGGGCCGGGTGAAGGAAGTGCCCTGGTTGTCGACAGCGCACACGTTGACGTACAGCACGAGTCGGCGCAGCGGGCTGATGTTCACCGACGAGCCGTGGACGACCGTCATGTCCATCAGCAGCATTGAACCAGCATTGCCCGTGATGGCCTTGAGGCCGTAGGTGTCGACCAGGCGTTTCATCGTGTCCGGTGTGATGTCGTAGCGGTACTTCGACACTCCTTCGAAGTCAGGAGATGTGGGGTCTACCTCGGCTGTTGACACCAGCCCTTCGTGATGGCTGCCCGGCACTGCCAGGAGAGGCGCATTCACGTGAGTGAGGTCGTCGAGGAAGACGGCGATCATGATGCCTCGGGGGTCGGGCACCCCGTCGACGCGGTGATAGGTGCCGAAGTCTTGATGCCATGCGACGATCGAGCCGTTGGTCTGCTTCATATTGATACGCGATTGGTGGACATAGAAGTCGTCGTCGAGCAGCTGCTGGCTTGTCGAGACGAGTGCAGGGTGATGGACGAGTGCCGCTAACCGCTCGTCGAACAGGTGCATTCCCCAGTTGACATGAGGTGAACCGTCGGCTTCGCGTCCGACCTCAGGGCCGGGTCGTTCGAGTACATGAAGTGCTGCAGTTTCGAGCACAGCGACTTCTGCAGCGGAGAATGCATCGGGGATAACGACCCATCCCTGGTCGTGATAGGTCTGTATGGTCGCTGGGTCGAGCATCAGTGGTTCAGTCATTGGTCGGCTCCATCGGTGATTGCTTGGATTCCTGAACTCAGCGCGGACTTCATCAGACCGATGTCGTAGCTGTAGCTGACCATGCGGAATCCTCGACGGACCCAGTCGACGCCAGTTGCGACATCGCCTGCCAGGCAGGCCGCAGTCTTTCCGTGGGTTTCGCATGCGGCAAGGATCGAGTCAATGCCGGCTTGCATGGTGGGGTGGTTGGTATCGCCGGGCACCCCGAGCGAAAGCGACAGGTCGCCATGGCCGAGATGGGCAACGTCGACACCGGGAACCGACATGATCTCTTCGGCATTGGCGACTCCCTGAGCCGACTCGATCAGCACACACACCATGGTGCGGTCATGGGCGCCGTCGATAATCTCAGGCACGGTCGACGAGCTGTAGTCGTCGTGGGCGCCGCCAAACATGGCGCCACGTTGCCCCGTCGGTGGGTACTTGGTGAGCCGCACGAACTGCTCGGCTTGTTCCGCTGTCTCGCACATCTGGAACAACATGCCCATGGCGCCGAGGTCCAGCAGTTGGGCGGTGTGCTCATGGGTGGTGGCACGAGGTCGAACGAGCGGCACGATGTCGAGGCCTCTACACAGGGCAAGCTGGTGTTTCATCTCGCTGTACGAGAATCCGCTGTGCTCCATGTCGTAGAAGACGAAGTCGGCACCGGCACCTTGCAAAATCTGGGGTAACCCAGCACTGAGGAACTCGAAGATCATTGTGCCGTAGAGCGTTTCGCCAGCAGCCAGTCGGTCTTTCACGGGGTTCGGTCGCATACCTTCGAAGCTAGTCGTTGCGGGGCACGGCACTTTCTTTGAACTGTGCGAGCGTGAGTGGTTTGAGCTTGACGCGGCTCTTCGCCCGGACCACGATCCATTTCTGATGACCTGCAACCTGGTGGGTGGCCAAGCCAGGTTCGGCGTTGAACTGGTTGACGAGGCCAGACATGATGAACAGCAATGTCATGACGATGGCCATCAGCATGATGGTCAGCCCGACGCTCCAACGTCGGAACTACAGATCCTGGAGGATGAGAAGCAACATTTAGATGTGACCCGAAGATCCGCCATCGACGCTGATGGCTTGTCCATTGATGTAGGCGGCTGCGTCGGTGCAAAGGAACACGACCGCATTTGCGACTTCTTCGGGGGTGCCATACCGCCCGACAGGCACGCCTTTGGAGTTGTTGGCCATGACCTCTTCTTGTGACTTGCCGGTCGACTCGGCGAGTTCGCCAGCAGCGCGATCCCACATAGCGGTGTGGATGAGCCCAGGCAAGATCGAGTTGACCAAAACTCCGTCTCGGCCGTACTTGCCAGCCAATGCCTTGGCGGTTGAGATCATCGCGGACTTGGTTGCTGCGTAGTCGATGAGAGCAGCGCTGGGATAGAGGGCGCCGACGGTCGAGATCATCACGACCCGGCCCCAATGTTGAGCCCGCATGTGGGGAAGCACATGGCGAGTGCATCGCACCGCCGACATCATGTTGAGCTGGAACAACTGTTCCCAGTCGGCGTCGTCCATGTATAGGAAGTTGCGCGACGGTGACGCACCGACATTGTTGACCAGGATGTCGGCATCACCGAGGTCGTTGGTTGCCCGTTGCAGGAACTGATTGGTTGACTCGGCATCGCTCATGTCCGCGACGTAGCCGCGGATGGTGTCGCTGTACGAGGCGAGCTCGTCGACCCCGTCTTGACCGCGAGCGCAAAAAGCCACACTCGCTCCATGGTCGGCGAGCAAACGGACCGTCGCTGCGCCGATGCCAAGGCTTGCGCCCGTCACGATGGCTTTTCGGCCGGTGAGGTCAAGATTGATCACGTTGCATCTCCCGATGTCGTCGGCTCTTTGTCAGTGTTGCCGGTGGTTGCTGGGTGATTGTCTCGGAAGCGATGCCTCTTCGTCAAACCGTGCGCATTACGCCGTTGGTATCTGGTGGAAGAATGCTGCGCAGATTGGTCCGGTGGACCCCCGGCGGCCAAGATGAAGTACCGATCTTGGGGGAACCTTGCCGTACGAAACCATTCTGACCAACGTTGTCGACGGTGTGCTCACCGTGACCATGAATCGGCCCGAGAAACTCAACGCGTGGACACCGCGTATGGGTGTCGAGATGGCCGATGCGATCAGCGCAGCGAACGATGACAATGATGTGATCGCCATCGTGGTGACCGGAGCGGGCCGTGGCTTCTGCGCCGGCGCAGACATGAGCGAGGTGTTTCAAGCCCAGCTCGATGGCGACGAAGAAGACCGCACGCCCATGGACTGGGTCGGGCTCATGCGGTCGTGTAAACCAATTGTCGCGGCAGTCAACGGCCCAGCGATCGGTGTTGGGCTTAGCCAGGTCATGTCGATGGACCACATCATTGGAGCGGCAGGGGCAAAGTTCAGCCTGCGATTCGTGAAGGTTGGAGTGGTCCCCGAACTGGGCAGCTCCAACCTCGTGCCTATGCGAGTCGGTTTCGGTAAAGCCAGTGAACTCATGCTGACGGGCAAGACGATCCTGGCCGAAGAGGCAGCCGAGATCGGCTTGATTGATCAGTGTGTACCCGCCGAACAGCTGCTCGACGCAGCCCACGAAATGGCTCGAGCCATGGGCGACAACCCCCAGGCGTCGCTGCGGTTCACCAAACAACTGCTGACCGAGAACATGAGCAATGCTTCGCTGAGGGATGTGCAGCGGCTCGAGCTGCAACTGCTGAATCAGGCGTACGAGACGCCTGAACACAAAGAAGCGATCGCCGCTTTCTTAGAGAAACGGGAACCCAATTTTAAGGCAGCTCGCGAGCGCTAGCGCCTGACTTAACTCCAGTGAGCCACTCGGGGTAACCCTTGGAGTTGCAGCGTCGAAGCCGAAGCTGGTCGGGTTTTGGCTGATCACTCACCAGCGTCTCCCATGCAGTGGCAAGGGACTGGTGGTGCTGCGAAGGGCCGAAGGCAGCGAAGGCGAAACTCCACTCGGTCGCGTCGCCGACCGAGATGGAGACGATTTCGACGTCACAGCCTTGATGGGTCTTGGCCCGGGCATCTGCTGACAGCAGCACCTCGCCACCATTTGCTGCGAACCGGCGTTTGATGATGGTCTTGTCGACCTCGACCGATGTAGTTTGGTGACCTAAATTCACTCGCCCACCTGCTGGGCTCCACCGTTGCCACGATTCCATCCACCCATCCAGATCGCGACCGATTGTCGATGGTTGTGGTGGCCGAACCCGCAGCTTCAGCTCTAACGTCGCCCCGTTTCGGTATTTCACGCCCACATCGACCCTGGGCTGCTCCTCGATCCGGTACACATCGCAACGGTCCTCAACAACGCCCGCAGTGCCACCGTTGGTGAACCAGGTGAGGACTTCGGCCGGCAATGGTCCATCGAAAAACCAGCGAGCCTCGGTCGTCTCGTCCACCGTGGCCGCGCTGGAGTCGTTGAGCGACGGTGACGCCACAGGGGCGCTTGCGGAAGGATGGATCGTGGAACTCGCTACGTGCCTGATGTTAGTTTCCTTCACTCAATGCCGCTGATCTACGTGATCGACCGTTCTCGAGCGGTTCGTCACCTTGATTCAGGCAGAAGGTGCGGCTAGGAGGAAGGGCCAAAGGTCATTCGTCTGGGCTTCAGAGTGGATTATCCGCCGAGTGCGTCGTAGGTGGCGGTGGTCAGGTTGATGCTGCGGAAGTCGCCGGTTAGGCCAGCATCCATGCGGTTCATCATGTACGCGAACGTCATGCTGCGTTCGGTGTCGACCACGATGGAACTGCCGCCCCAGCCGCCCCAGTATGCGATCTTGCCTTCGGGCAGGTACGGAGCGCCTTCTGAGGGCATGGCGTAACCCATGCCGAATCGAACGGGCAAGCCCAACGCCATGTCGATGCCGTGGGCTTGCTCGTCGAAAATCTTGTCGATGGTTTCGTCTGACAGCAGCGTGACGCCACTTGCGGTTCCGCCGTTGGCCACGATCGCCTGAATCTGGGCGACCGAACGAGCATTGCCGTGACCATTGGCTGCAGGCACGCAGGCCTGACGCCATGGTGTTTCCCAGGCAATGGTGGCACTTGGAGCAGGCCCAGTGAAGGTCTTCATCGCGATGCTTTCCATGTCGATGGTCGCCAAATCAATAGGCACGTCTTCAGGTGGAATCACGTTGGCGATCCGTGCGAACTCGCTCTCGGCCAGACCGATGTGGAAGTCGGCACCCATCGGGCCCGCAATCTCTTGGGCAAAGAAGTCGCCGAGCATGCGGCCGTCGATGCGCCGGATCACTTCGCCGATCAGGTGACCCTGATTGAGTGCGTGGTAACCCGATGCCGTGCCGGGTTCCCACCACGGAGCTTGCGCTGCGAGCATCGAGGTTGACTTGTCCCAGTCGTAGATGTCTTC
>Ga0206131_10004745_pt1 | contig 14709 bp, 20 predicted proteins | sample Helgoland_Spring_FD_148636 | JGI IMG/M metagenome (GOLD analysis project Ga0206131, IMG submission 148636) | Pelagic subsurface seawater microbial communities from Kabeltonne, Helgoland, North Sea - Helgoland_Spring_Bloom_20160517_1 | ecosystem: Environmental > Aquatic > Marine > Epipelagic ...
TAATCGGACTTGATCCAAAATATAAGTATGGTTTAAACGCATTATCAAATATTAATATGAAATTAGAAAATGAGTATATAAATATATATAAGTTTACATCAGAATCAACCTATAATGCTACAGATTTTTCAAATCATAATATTCTCACAGAAAATAAAATACATATAACACGTAAGGATAAACAAAATATTAAAGCAAAAAACGGTACATCGGTTGTAATGCGAATTGGTATTTGAATATGTATATAATAAAAATTAATATAAACATAATAAAAATTAATATAAACATAATAAAAATAATAAGTTTATATAATGAACATAGACAGAATATTTATTATTAATTTGGAACATAGAACCGATAGAAAAACAAAAATTACAAGCGAACTTAAACGTCTCGAAATAAATAATTACGAATTTTTTAAAGCTATAAAACCAACAGAAGAAGCTATAATTAAATGGAATCCGAATTTTTTAAATCCAATGCCTGTGTGGTTTAATGGGGATGCGTCTAAATACAAAATAGGATCATTGGGTTGTATGTTAAGTCACTTGGAAATAATAAAGCAATGTATAGCAAAAAAATATAAAAATGTATTAATATTAGAAGATGATACTATATTTTGTATAAATACTGGTTTCACATTTGATAATGTATTATCTTCGTTAAAACCCCAAATAACAAATTTAAATTTTGGACTATTATATTTTGCAGGCAATCATATAAATACACAACCTCAACAAATCAGTAATAATATTATAAAGGTAAATGGTTCTTACACAACTGGTAGTTATATTATAAATGAATCAGTAATGGAATATATAGTACAAAATATACAAGGTTACAACAGAGAAGTTGATGTGTATTATGCGAATGTAATACAAAAACTATATCCGTGTTATTGTACAATTCCACATCTGACAAAACAAGATGCAGGGTATTCAGATATAGTTCATGCAAATGTTTCGTATAACCTATAAAATTACAAAAATGGTTATAATATTTTTTAGGGTGTTAGTTATAGTCTAATGTTATTAGACTAAAATTAGAATATAGAACATCGATTATACTATGTAGCATCATAAAATACTCTTTTAGTATCAAAATGTAACATGTCTTTTTTAAAATCATCATGTAAATAATAACCAATAGCATGATCTTCTATGACTTTATTAGATATTTCGTTTTTTTTCGTAATTAAATACTGTACAGCTGTAAAATGTAACAAATAAAAACGCCCATTACAATATGTTGTAGCCTCTAATACTAAATTTTTAGGTAAACAATCATGAACTGTATGGTATTCACTAATATGCGTTGGAACTGTTACTTTAAATCCACCATAACACGGTATAGGGGTCTTATCATTTAGTAATTTAGTAATAGTATTAAAAAAATCATAGAGTATTAATGATTGATCATCATCTGTTTTAAAAATATATTTATAATTGAATCGTTCATTAATCGCATGAAAAGAATTAATCACTTTGGTTGGAAGACTGTTATAATCATCAGCAGTATTAACATATAATATTCGTTCTGATTCATCGATAAAAAAATCAACCTTTTTATTTTCACATATACGTTTATCACCGATTACGTGATAATATTTTATATTATTTGGTAACATGGTTAACCAGGTATTTTTTTGCCAAATAGCTTTGCTTCTATATTTTATACAATTCATTATTAACAAAATATAGTCACATTTATACTTCATTGTATATTTGATATATATATATTTAAATATATATTTAAATATTTATATTATGTACGGGTTTTATATAAATCTAGAACATAGAATCGATAGAAGAGAACATGTTGAAAACATGAAAGAGCAAATTCCATTTTTTAAAGATATACATCGTATGGAGGCTGTTTTAAATATTCGAGGTGACATAGGTTGTTCAATGTCACATATTAAATGCTTAACAGAATTAAAAAAGAAGAAGAATGACCATTATTTAATAATTGAAGACGATTTTTTTATATTTAATATTGTTAATTTTAATAGTTTTATAAAAGAGTTTGATAAAATAAAAACCGACGACGATTGGGATATTATAACATTAACCCCTAGAGGCGACACTAAAGAGAAAAATTATAAAAATAACTTTCATAGAATAATAAATAATCAGACTACAACCGGATATATAATAAAGCATAGATTTATTGACACATTAATCAGTGTATATAAAAATGGTGTTATAAATTTATTAAAAAATAATAGTCCTGGAGTTTTCGCACTTGATCAATGTTGGAAACCATTACAATTACAAAGCAATTTTATATATTATAGTAAAATTTATGGTGGTCAATTACCGTGTTATTCTGATATTGAAAATAAAGTAGTAGATTATAATCAGCGATTTTTAGACCAATTAAAGTATTAAGGTATAAATAATATATATATATATATATATATATATATATATATAAATGATAATTGTTACAGGTGCTAGTAATAACCATTATCATACATTAAAACAGTTTATAGTCAGTGTAATAAAATTTGCTACTGTAGATATTGAATTAATTGTTTATGATTTAGGTATTGAACCATCAAACTATAATAATTTAAAATTATTATATGATAATCAAGTATCTATAAGTTTTACACCTTTGGACATTTAAAACGTCACTTATTTTGAGATATGGATCACTAGTCTATCTTCTTTATCAAGACTTGATGGTAAGAAATAATGATTTGTCATTCTATCTTTAACTATTTTTAAAATATTTTCAGTATTTATTTCTTCCCAATTACATATTTCAGTACCTTTATTTGGTCCTTTGCCAAACAATCTAACATCATCTACAATAATAATTGCTTCATCTTTATGACTTGATATTATACGAGTTAGCTCTTCGTATAAAGGAGAATCTTTTATCCCCCTTCCTGTATTTCCCGCACTCCAATGTCCGTCTAAAAATATTATGAATTTACCAGTAATAATTGGTAATATGTCATTAAGTACTTCTCCACTATCTCCAAGGTAGAAGTTTATCTTATCTCCATTATATTGATTTTTTATGTTTTCATAAAATTCTTTTTTTATTTCTATGGTATATAAATTTGAAAAATATTGTTCCATATGTAAAATAGTCTGTCCCCAAAATGTTCCAGTTTCTATAAAATTTGGATAATTTTTATAATCAATTCGTAAGGTTTTCAAAAAATCTAAATCAACACAAGGCATTTAAAGTTGTATATTATTTTTTTTTAATAAATTAAACGCAACACAATTGTACAATTCGGCGTTTTAAATGTCCAAAGGTGTAAAACATTTGATTATACAAAATATCCTTCGTGGTATAATATAAATATTAACGCTGGCGAGTATGCGTGGAAATCTGCAATTATATATGAAACTTATTTGGAACATGTAGATTCTGTTATACTGTGGATGGATGCTGGAAATATAATAACATCACCATTAACTCCATTAATAGACTTTATTACAATAAATGGTATTCATACAGGTGTAACAAGTGGAGATATACAGCTTTGGACTCATCAAAAAACAATAGACTATATGAAACCAGCAAAATTAAATATGCCTAATAGAAATGGAGCTGCTATTGGTTTTAATTGTAAAATACAATGGGTTAAAGATTTTTTAACCGAATATTATAATTGTTGTAGAGATAAAAATTGTATTGCACCTGAAGGTAGTTCTAGAATGAATCATCGTCAAGACCAATCAGTATTAACAATATTATTTTATAAATATATTGAAAAATATAAATTTGAAAACCATACAAACAACATATGGAATATATTTACAATTTATACAATCCACAATGATATAGATTAAAATCTGATCTATTACTATTTAACGAGTTATTTACACATATTAATATTTTTATAAATTATCTTTATATTATAAAAAATTATACTTCTATTTTATTCCATGATTCTGGAAATAGGTCATTTGTTTTCTTATTTCCTTGTGCCGGTCCAAACCATTTACTAGGATATGTTACTATTTTACTTGAATTTTGATTAAAATATGCTCCCCACCAACTGAAACTACTATTTGCTATAATATTATGATGACACAAAGACATTAATAATAATTGTTCATAATCAACAATTGTTGTATCAATCGGAATAAATGTAAGGTTTTCAAATTCTCTTTGTAAGGTCTTGATATTATTATCAACTATTTCTTTATCTTGTTCTTCATAAAAATATAATAATTTCCAATCATTTCTCTCTACGGTTTTAATAATATGATGCATTGCCGATGTATAATAAGAAACATTCATTACAGGATGGTGTTCCTGTAGATTTTTATAGTCCCCAATTCGAAAGTGGAGAGAAATTATATTATTAAAGTCATACATTTCAATATATTTATTTCTTATATATTCTTTCTGTTCATTTAATTTAATGAAGCGAAATATATCTTCCTCCTTCTCTTGAAAATATTTATACGATTGAAAATAACCAAAGAATTTAAATGTTTTATTAATTAAATTGAATGGTGTAATTGTATTATAATGAAAGTCCGGTTCTTTATACAATGGTATATTACGGTCTTGTATTGTTTTCAAAAAAGGTTTTAATGACGAAAAGAAGTTTTCCCAATAAAATGGTCTGTCAATTCTAGTATTATTTTTATTTTGAAAATAAAACGGTACTTTATATGTCAAACAGTATGCAATTAAATTAAATATTTGAAATAATTGGTTTCCTATTCCTCCCATAACTTCAATAGTAATCATTATATAATAATTTATCAATATTGTTTTTAAATATTATTATCTAATGTTCAGTTGTCAAGGCTTTACCAGCAATCATACCCAACATACACCCAATAAATATACCCAATAAATATACCCAATGAATTTACATAGATAGGCATATCATCTGCATCTGCATTCGTATAATTTGATATGTCCATTATTATATTTATTATTGTTTCATTGTTTCATTGTTTCATTGTTTCATTGTTTCATTGTTTCATTGTTTCATTGTTTCATTGTTTCATTGTTTCATCATTTCATCATTTCATCATTTCATCATTTCATCATATCATCAATTAAAGCATCTAAATCATAATTTAATTTCCATCCTAATTTCTCTCTAGCTTTCGTTGCATCACCTAATAGTAAATCTACTTCACAAGGTCTAAAATATTTTTCATCTATTCTAACTACTATATCTCCTGTATATCTATCGGCACCCGTTTCATCTAATCCTTCTCCATTCCATTCTAGTTCTACACCCACTTTAAGAAAACATTTTTCAATAAATTCACGGACACTTGTTGTAGTTCCTGTAGCCAATACATAATCATCTGGTTTGTCTTGTTGCAACATAAGCCACATTCCATTTACATAGTCTTTTGAATGACCCCAATCACGTTTACTATCTATATTACCTAATAATAAATACGGTATTTTCATCATCTTAATATCTTTAATTCCATTAATAATTTTTGCTGTGACGAAGTTTGCTCCCCTTCTGGGTGATTCATGGTTGAATAAAATCCCGTTACAAGCATGTAGGCCATAACCATCTCTATAATTTTTCACTAAAAAGTGACTATATACTTTGGCACATGCATAAGGAGATTGAGGATTAAATGGGGTTAATTCCGTTTGGGGTGTTTCTAACACCTCTCCATACATCTCGCTTGTTCCTGCTTGATAAAATCTGATTTTTTGTCGAATATCTTCAGGAAATGTTCTAATAATTTCTAATAACTTAAGCGTTCCGATTCCATCAACCAATGATGTATATTCAGGTATTTCAAACGAAATTTTTACGTGGCTTTGTGCTGCTAAATTATAAATCTCTAGAACCTCAAATCCAGAGTTTTCCTGTATAATTTTATGAATAATATTTGTCAAAGAAGAACCATCAGTTAAATCACCATATTCCAGATTAAGTTTACTTCGTATATGATCTAATCGAGTTGATGTATATACTAACGAGGTTCGTCTGACAATTCCATAAATTTTATATCCTTTTTCAATTAATAATTCAGCCATATATGATCCATCTTGCCCAGTAATTCCAGTAATGAATGCTATTTTAGTCATTATTAATAATTATAATTGATTCTTATTTAAATATTTATTATATCTTTTATTATTATATATAATGGAAAAGTATTCTCAACTTTGTATTAATTATGAAAAGACTCTATTGGAAAATTGTCGCAAATTAAAATCAGAAAATGTAGACTGTATATTGTTAGAAGACCTATATAAAGATTGTCTAAAATTTAAACATAAAAAAGAGAAAACAACTGAAAACATAAAAATAAGCCACACTGAAATAATTGATATAATAATATTATCATCTAATAGATAAATGTCCGAAATAAGTGGATTACAACGACCAAACCGAAAAATGTATTCGATTACTATCTATTTTTTCTGCAAAAAACTATACTTAAAAAAAATTGATCTGAATTTCTAGTAAACTGGTATAAGTATTATAAGTAAAATATTCGATATGAATCAAGAATCAGACAGTATGTGTACCTGTTACGATATGTACGAGAATGCGACTAGAGAAGTTAGACCGGTCAGTGAATTTAATATAGGATATGCAATTTCTGATAAAGATATGAAACTCGATGTAGTTAAGAATTTCTATGAAGATGAAAGCTGCCGAATGGCTCAGTATGGTTCTACGAGCTGGGGGATGCGTGGACACTATCTATATAGACGGAATGATGGTAAGTGTTTTGTTATTGTCATTAAGCTTGGTGAAATTCAGGATTGTAATGAGATTAGTTGGGAGAAAGTTAAAGCAATGTACAGCTGGTCAAATGATGATGATGAATGGAAACCAATCGAAGGAATTGATGGTGATTTCACGATAGCTGAAGGTGCTGGAAAAGAACCCGAAGAGACAACACCACTTGCTCGTTCTCAAACTATGTCGACTTCAGTTGGTGTTGATCCATTCATGATAGCTGAAAACGCTGGAAAAGAACCCGAAGAGACAACACCACTTGCTCGTTCTCAAACTATGTCGACTTCAGTTTGTGTTGATCCATTCATGATAGCTGAAAACGCTGGAACAGAACCCGGAAATATATTGAAACCCTTACCACTTGTTCGTTCTCAAGGTATTACGTCGGACTTATTTGAATCATTGTTCAAAATAGAAAAATAGAAAAATAGAAAAATAGAAAAATAGAAAAATAGAAAAATAGAAAAATAGAAAAATAGAAAAATAGAAAAATAGAAAAATAGAAAAATAGAAAAATAGAAAAATAGAAAAATAGAAAACAAATAAAAACATAATTACATTGTTTTTATTTTTTTATTTGTTTAAAAATCAGTAGTCATATCAAAGACATCTGTGTCTTTGGTCTTATCAGCCAAAGCATACTCTGCAACTCGTTTTTCGAAAAAATTAGTCTTCCCTTCAATACTAATCATTTCCATAAAATCAAATTGATTCTTGGCATTATAAATTTTATCATATCCAAGTTGAACAGATAATCTGTCTGCAACAAATTCAATATATTGACACATTAAATCACTATTCATTCCAATTAAACGACACGGTAAAGCCTCACAAATAAACTCCTTTTCAATTTCAACAGCCTCCCTTATAATATCCATTACTTTAGATTTACCTAATTTTTTATTTAATTTACTATATAATAGAACAGCAAACTCAGTATGGAGAGCCTCGTCTCTAGAAATCAATTCATTAGAGAATGTTAATCCAGGCATTAATCCACGTTTTTTAAGCCAGAAAATGGAACAAAAAGCCCCGGAAAAAAAAATACCCTCTATACAAGCAAACGCAATGAGACGCGTAGCAAATGAACTTCTTTTATCATTAATCCATTTAATAGACCAATCAGCCTTCTTTTTAATACAAGGGAAATTGTCAATAGCGTTGAATAGTGTCGCTTTTTCCTCGCGATCTTTAATATATGTATCAATTAATAAACTATATGTTTCACTTTGACACGTTAAAATACCATTAAATATACCTCGATGTTTTAATGGTTCATTAAAACAATAAGTAGCCTCGCTTTCAGATATTTTTTGAATATCAACTATTTTAATTCTACTAGATTTATTAATTGTACTATGTAATCTATCACAATAAACGAGTTTTAATCTTTTTGGCGAGAATCCTAAATCTATGAGAATATTAACATATGTACCAGTGATATATAATACATGACATTCTTTACAGTTATAATACGCAGATTCTCCAGATCCGTCATTTTTTGGCATTAATCGCATTTCTTCTTTATGGTTTAATTTTATATTACTTTGGATACCTAGAGTTGATAACATTAATTGTACGTCCTGTAAAAATTTTAAATTTATAGATACAGCCTGAATAGAAGTTGAATCCTTTGTTTTATTCAGATTAATACATCCATCAGCGTCTACAAAACCTTCTAGCCATCTAAGTCTAACATCTTTATCATAATTTATAGGTACTACAAATTTATCCTTATTAATATATTTTGTTACATAAAATCCAATTCTATTACTATGATCTTGGTATGAATTATATTTAAAGTAAGGTAATAATTCTTTTTTGTTATCATATAAATAAATAATTGGATATTTATTACAATAACTACCATCTCCACAAAAAAATCCATGCATATATGGGTTTAAAAATTCATCTTTATTTGTAAATTCAATAAAAGGTGTCTCATACTTCTCAATAATATTTCCAACAATTAAATTAGTCGTTTCTATTTCTTGACATTTGCATCTTTCGGGATGCAATGGATTGCCTGTCTGAATTAACCATTTATGACCTGGAGAGCAATTTAATTCCATACCATTTGATAAAGAAACTTTATATATTGACTGATCGCTAGTATATTTAATATCTACTTTAGAAAACTCCTCACCATTCCATACGTTTACATTTTTATTTTCCAAATCTTTTATCTCATAATATCCAGTATCTGTCAATATTTTCGTTTCACCAGTAACACAATGAATATTTTCCATAGCTATTTGAAAGCCATAAAATGCTCTTGCTTCCGATAATTGAACCTCACTCATAAATCTTGAAGCCAAATTTTCCAATACAATTCCATCAGATGCTGCAAAAAATGCCAGAATCATAGATATAAAATATCTTTCCTGATTAGTTAAGCTTTCCCAATGAGCAGTATCTTTTGATAAATCAATTTCTTCGGCACGCCAAAAACATTCAACCTGTTTTTTGTACATTTGCCATATCTCTTGGTCTTGTAATGGAAACATAACATATCTATTATTGTTTTCCTGAAGTAATGGTTCTATTTGCGTTTTGGACATCCTAAATATTATAGACTTAGATTTTTATATCTTTTATATTTATAGTTTTGTCTACATCATGTAAACAATTTATTTGTTAAAATAATCAATAATGTAGCGCGATTGTAGATAAATAGAGTAGTCTGTAAATATAAAAAATCTTGTAGATTATATATAAGATGGAATTAGCTTTAAGAGATAAGAAAATTTTTCAAATGAAGTCTGAATTAGAAAATAGAAAAAGGTTATTATGTACAAAAAGACATCAATTAATTAAAAGTAAAAAGGAAAATAGTTTGTTAGGAGTGGTTCTAGAGGATTATGAAAAGTATAATAAACATGTAATAGGTGAAAAGGAGAGAAAAGCAGCCTTTTTACATATGTTACACTCTTATATCGAAAAAATTTCACATGATTTAAATTTGACAGATAGTAAATTAAAAGAATCTAAGGACGAACAGAGAGATATTATGAAAGAAATATCTTATCTCAGAGATGAAATAGATGATTTAGTAAAAAGTTGAAGATTCTGACATAATTTCTAATTCTATTATAGATGAGTAAAACAGATACTTCTATAAAGGATATTGAAGAATTATTAAAACAGCGAAGAATTGATATTGATTCTATGGAGGATGCAACAAAGAGTACTAGAGAGAAATTAAAATTAATTAATAAAAAAATGAAAGTTGAAGAAGAAAGTTTAATAGAATTAATGGTGGAAATAACCGAGAGTCAACAATATGTATCTTCAATGGATTCTATTAAATTATCACGTGACAATAAAGCATTGGAGAAAAAGATAGAAACGGTGCTAGATAATTTGCGTAAAATTAGAAATTCTTTAGCAGGTATTATTAGAAAAAGATAAATATTTATTTTATAAGAATAGTATATAATGGCTTCTTCTTCTTCTTCTTCTGTAGGTGATGACTGGCAAAATACATTAACTAAAATGACAAATTTAACAGAACTATCTTCAGCAGTGTCCGCTGGTGTTATTAATTTAAATAATAAACGTGGAGTATTTGTACAAACCTTACAGAATATTACAAAAAAGCTTTCAGAGATTCAAAGTAAAATTGATCATATTAAAAATGAGGGTAATACTGCCATTAAAAGTTGCAGAGAAGCTATTAAACAAGCTGACCCTGCTCAGAGTGCGGTTATTGATAAAATAAAGACAGATATTGCAAATATGATAGATGTGACTGTAGTAGAGCAAAATATTAAAGCAACCCAAGATATGGTTTCAACATTAGCTGGTGTAACTGGTGCTACTAGTCTTCCACGTGGTCCTCCTGGTGGTCCTCCAGGTGGTCCTCCAGGTGGTCCTCCAGGTGGTCCTCCAGGTGGTCCTCCTAGTGGTCCTTTTGGTTTGTCAGTGGGTGGTTACACATACGGAAAATCCAGAAACAAAGGAAAGGGTCGCAGAAAGCGCACCAAGAAATCTCGCAAAAAGAGATCTGGAAAAAAATAAATTATAATCTAATAAATAATATTTATTTTTATAAATAATATTTATTTTAATCCCAAACTGAAGTTAATACAACAATCATTGGGAAAGTTGCCATTTATTTCTCTTTGTTGTAGATTTTGTAATTTTGACATATTCGTAATTCTTTTCTTTCTAATTTCTCTCCATTTTCTTTGAATCAACCGTAACCAGTGTGTTTTTATAATAGCTGCTGAATAATTATCAAAGACAGTATCGCCAACTGTAACCATAACAGGTTCAATTATTTGAATTTCATATTGTTTTGGATTATTAATAATATTTTCATAGTTTCTTATTATCGGATGATATATTGTGTCAATAGACAGTTCGTATTTTATTATATCTAATGATTTAATTGCCATAGAATTAGTATATTTTAAGTCATTGTTAATATTATTTAATTCGTTATAAAAATCATCAACATTAATTGAATAATTAATAATATGATGTCCATAGACATGATGTTTATTTTTATCATTATGAAATCCATGTCTATATGGACTATATAGTTCAACTATTGCTAGTTTAAATTTAGGATTAATATTTATCCTACTCATTATAATTAATATCTATTTTGTATTATTATTATTGATCAATTTTTTCTAGTAATACTATATAAGATGGGTAAATCGTTTACTTTAAAAATTCCTAAAATGGATAAACTTTTAAATGACAAACATGTATTATATACTGTATTTGTTATTGCTATATTGAATCTACTTGGTTATTTGATGGTTAAAAATGTAGAAGCTGTTATATTTTTCCTTATTATCGGATTTTTAACTACATACTTTAGTAAAAATATGATCATAGTATTAATAATCACTATTATATCCACATCTATTTTTGCTTCCTCAAGAACAGCATATAGTCAAGATTCAGTAAATAAAGAAGGAATGTCTACACAAAGATCCGCATCCAAAGAGAAATTAAAGGAGAATGTTAAAGAGAAATCAAAGACTAATACAAAATCTCCACCAATTGATGAAGTTTCTGATTCAAAAGTATCTACAATATCGGGTAAAACAAAAAACAGAGTAGATTACGCAGGAACACTTGAAGAGGCATATAGCAACTTACAAAAGCATGTAGGCGAGGGTGGAATTGAAGGCTTAACCGCCCAAACTTCAACTTTATTATCCCAACAAAAACAATTAATGGACAATATTACTAATATGCAGCCATTTTTAAAGACTGCTGAAAGTTTTATGCAAAATATGGATATGAGTAGTTTAGACGGTATTACTGGTATGCTTAGTAAATTAACTGGAAAAACTGAAGAAGATTTAAAGTAAAGTAACTTGTATTCAAAATACTGAATAATATATATTATTTTCATTCATTAATATATATCATGGGTAAATGTCCACCAGGTGTAATATGTTTTGAAAATTTTACATTTACATTTGTTATTATAGCTGTAAGTATATTAGTTTATATTATTTATGCGCGTCAAACAAGTGTTAATATTCAATTAAAAGAAACACAAATAGAAAATAGAAATGGTCTATTTACTAGACCTAACTATTCTTTTTCTAATATGGAAGATGATGTGTTAATGAATCCTTATGCTCCACCATTAAAAGATGATCGTGTTATTCAATCACAAGATATTAGAGGAGGAATACCTATTAATATTAATACTAGAGCAGTTGACACCAACTACAGACAAGTAGGTATATTGAAACGGTTAAATGGGTCAGAAATGGTTTTAGCTTTAATGGGAAGACCATTATATGTTGGTCGGGATAAATGGCAATATTATACAATGAGTGACAATAACAACTCTATAAAATTACCTGTATCCTTCAAGTCTCGAAGTTGCACAAATGAATATGGATGTGATGAAATTTCCAATGGTGATACAGTATATGTTGACGGTATTGATGCTACGTTTCAAGCAACTCTATATGATAATGCTACTATGAGATACCTTCCGTTTCTTTAAATAGTATAGTTTCTTGTTCTTGTATGAGGATTATTTTTATTTTTATCATATTGTATTTGATTATTTCTACATGCAATCTTACAAAATGCATTATCGCTATACATTAAAATAGGAACATTAATATGTCTTGAACAATACCCACATTTAAAGGTCTTAATATTTATTGATTGTTTTTTTAATAATTCATTTGATTCCATCTTACCATCTTTATTACAGTATTTTCTCTCTGCTTTGTATATTTCTATCTCCATATCCATATCAACATCCATATTTCTAGTTGATGGAATCATATACTTTAATTCATCAATACTATCAAAAGTTGTAGATAAATATTGTTTAATATGGAAATAACAATTAAATATTATATTTAACATCACAATTAAATTACCTTTATATTATATTATATTTTCTTAGTAATATTATAATATTAATCAATTTTAATTAAATATTATTAATTAAATAATTTTTATACATACTTATTTTTATTTTTTATACATATATGACCTTCTTCTGCTAATTTATACTCTTTTTCTGGATAATAATTATCACCAACAATAACTAAAAATTTAGGAGTATTCGCATTACTAATATATTCTTTTATCAGTGACTTGTTTTATAGGAATTTGGTCTGGGTCTATACCATCTTTATATTTATTCCAACAACCAAATACTATAAATGATTCCGATTTTAAGGACATATAATATTAAACATATTAATTTCCAATATTGGAAAGTACATTAATAGTCTGTTTTGCCGTCTGTTTTGCATAATCTCTCACTATTACTTCACTATCATGTGGAACAAAAATACTAACATCTACTCTTTTTATTGAACCGTCAAAATCTTTTTCATTTATTTGTAATTCAATATTTTCAGTAGGAACCGGAGGGGTTCCTAGAGGAGGAGGGGTTCCTAGAGGAGGAGGGGTTCCTAGAGGAGGAGGGGTTCCTAGAGCAGGATTTTTTACATTTATACAATTAACTTCTGCACTAGTTTTATCTCTATATGTTCCACATTCTACAAATTTTTTAAATTCTATAAATGAAATATTGTATATATCGTTTACTGGTAATGAATTTCCGGGGTTTTTTGGGTCCATCTCCCCAATTGTAGAAACAATATTTGCAAATATTAAATTATATGCGCTTCCTGTAAAATATGCGCTCCGATTAGTTATATTAATAGGTATGCCAAATAATCTCCTTATTTTTATACCATTAGGTGTTTTTGCAGTTAATAATTTAATAAAACCCAATTGGTTAAATCGTCCATCAGTAGGTGATTTATACTCATCATATAATTGTGCTAATTCTAATTCCGTGAATGGAATTTCAGGAATATTTGGAGAATTGTGAGTGGCTCCTGGATTAAGAGTTCCAATAGAAGGAGAAGGAGAAGAACTAGAAGAACTAGAAGAACTAGAAGAACTAGAAGAACTAGAAGAACGAGAAGAAGGAGGAGTTCCAAAAGAAGGAGAAGAACTAGAAGAACTAGAAGAACGAGAAGAAGGAGGAGTTCCAAAAGAAGGAGAACGAGAATTAATAGGAGTTCCAAAAGAAGGAGAACGAGAATTAATAGGAGTTCCAAAAGAAGGAGAAGAACTAGAAGAACTAGAAGAACGAGAAGAAGGAGAAGAACTAGAAGAACTAGAAGAACTAGAAGAACTAGAAGAACGAGAAGAAGGAGGAGTTCCAAAAGAAGGAAGAGAATCAGTACTAGAAGAAGAAGGAGAACGAGAATGAATAGGAGTTACAAAAGGAAGAGTACCAGCAGGAGAAGAAGGAGGAGCAGTAGATCCATCAGGAGGAAGAGTTCCAAAAGGATTAGAAGAAGAAGAAGAAGAAGGAGAACGAGAATGAATAGGAGTTACAAAAGGAAGAGTACCAGCAGGAGAAGAAGGAGGAGCAGTAGATCCATCAGGAGGAAGAGAATCAGTACTAGAAGAAGGAGAACGAGAATTAATAGGAGAATTTTCAAAAGGAAAAGGAGAAAGAGAACGAGTAGGAG
>Ga0206131_10004750_pt1 | contig 14703 bp, 34 predicted proteins | sample Helgoland_Spring_FD_148636 | JGI IMG/M metagenome (GOLD analysis project Ga0206131, IMG submission 148636) | Pelagic subsurface seawater microbial communities from Kabeltonne, Helgoland, North Sea - Helgoland_Spring_Bloom_20160517_1 | ecosystem: Environmental > Aquatic > Marine > Epipelagic ...
TAACCTTAGACTTAAATGAAGAAGAAGAATACCTTGATGGTTTAGCTCGGAGCTATGATGTAGCAGCAGATCTTGGTTCTTACGAGAGTAGGATATTACCTTATGTTACTATACACTTCGATGAGAACAATCACAGAGTTTTAAATAATGCTCAACATTACTATAGAAATAATAATTACTACAAAAACAGTCAAGATATTAGAACTAAAAAACCATGATTAAATCACTCGCATTAGCAGCAATGCTATACACCCCACAGGTAGATTCAGTTTCAACTGAAGTATATATGGCATCACTACATATAATTAAAGATATGTCAGAAACTATTAATAATAATGACTTTAATAAGTCAGAGATTATAATCACTCTTGAAGATATGTCAGAGTGGATGAGACAAGATGTAGATAATAATACTATTGATCCTCGACTAGCAGAAATATATATTGGTCACTTTGATACATTAATTAAACAAGTAAAAGAACTATGAAACAAAATAAATACTATCACCCAGTAACAAAAGTAGAGATGTCTCTAAAAGACTACATGGAACTTATGTTTGGTAAAGAGTTTATGAACTCTAAAGATAAAGGTACACTAAAAGAATATTAATTATGAAACAAGATAATATAAAAGTAGTCCTATCAACAGAAGGCTGGTTCTACATACTTAAAACGCCAACAGTTCCTCGTGTGGGGGATGGTATATGGATGGATAACCTTGATGTAAATAAAATGATTATTGGTCGTCCACGTGTAGATAGTGAAGAACATTATAATCGTTGGGGTGCTTATTATAAACACTGTAGAGATGAGTTTAAATGTGGCATTAGATTCGTGGTGGGGGATGTAGTATGGGGTACAACAGGTGATATGCATCATGAAGGCTATACTAAACCCATGTGGATATGTCAAGGTGAGACAATGGATCGGTGGACAGTAAATGAGAAAACTGGTAAAAAAGAAGCATTACCTGAACCAAAGAATCATTATCATGAAATATCAGAAATAGCAGAAGAAATTAAAAAATTATCTAAAAAGATAGATATCATACAATCAAACCAACTTAAGTAATATGAAACTAACTGAAAAAGAAAAAGATATACTAGAGTTGGCACTATTTAAACTTAAAGAAGACTGCCATATACTTTGTAAAAAAAGTAAAATCAATGAGGAAGATAGTTTAGAGCATAGAGACAATATAAATTCAATTATCATAAAGATATGGGAAAACCAAAAATGGAAAGCACCATTACTTCACCCTCAGTATGGGAGTAATTGGAAAGAATGTATTAAGAATTTATACCGTGTTACATTATAAAAATTATAAATTATGAATCTAACTGAGAAAGAGAAAGATACACTAGAATCAGTATTATACTATGCTAAAGAAAACTACTATGTTCTTTGGCATGCAGGTGAGATGAAAACTAAGAGGTATGAAGAATATGCACTAGCCATAGAATCAATTAAAAAGAAGATATGGACAAGTGAAGATGACTAACACAATTCAAATACGAATGACTAAAGATAATATTATTAAATAAATGTTAAATTAAATTAAATATAATTATGAATCTTAAAAGAAGGATGTACTTAAAAAGAGGAAGTTCTAATAAAAAAATGAGTGAAGAACAGAAGGATAGATGTAGAAGAATCCGAGAGGCTAGAGTTAACTTAGATTTATCTCAAGAACAAATGATGGAATCTATGGCTGAAACAGTTGGTAAATATACGTACGGTAAAATTGAAAGAGAAGAAATACCTTTACGTGATGAAGTGTTAAATCATATTTGCAACAAATATCCCTCAATAAATAAAACTTTTGTTGAGTTAGGTAAAGGCAGTTCTTTAAGTTTAAACACTAAGAAAAACGTTGAAAAGAAAATTCAAAAAAATGATGTAAATAATACATTAAGTGTTTCTGAAACAGGTATAATAAATAAAAATCAATCAATTGAAGAATTATGGCAATCTTATGAAGGATTAAGATCCATACAGTCAACTGATAGTTTTACACTTGCAGCTAGAATTGTGGCTTTAGAAAATGTAATTAGTAAATTGATGTAGTCTTGACCAGACGGTGGATGCAGCGGCATTGTAGGTTTTTACTCAATTTCCCTACTTTGTTGCTGCTATACACTTCACTTATAATTTAAACCTATGAGACCAAAAAACCAAACTCGAGAAGAGAGTATAAAAAAAGTTATAAACGATATAAAAAACAAAATAGAAATACATAGCATGTTTCCTAATTCAAGAGATTATTCCAATAAAAATGAAAGTGAAAAATTAAATAATCTATATAAAAAGTTAACACAATTCAAATACGACTAACTATTGATAATATAAATATGAAAAATAAAAAATCAAATATTTTTGTAACTAATTTTGGTATGCTCACGCACTTACTAAGCGATGGCTATTATTATGGAATAGTAGGTGTAAAAGCTAAATCTCAAGACAAGTACAATGCAGAAATTAAATTTAAATATGGAAAATAAAATAGAGATACCCGCAGAACATTGGCAAAAGCTTTCAGCAGAGATACGAGAAGCAGTAGAATTGTTTCTTGAAGATGTAGCAGATAATATAAATGACTATGAACCAGACTACATACTCAGTGACAAAGGTCAAGTTGCTATACACAGCATCAACTTCGGTAGTCAAGCAGATGAGTTACTAATAGATAACATACTAACCAACTACTTTAAATTAAAAGAATATGATAAACAAAGTTAAGGATTCAGAGTGCATAGACGCACTTGACTACTTGTTAGGTTTTATATGTGAAATGACAAGAGATAAAAAACACTACGTTACAATATTAATGAAGCGAGTGGCAAATGAGTATAATATTAAACTACAATTTGACGAAGATGAAAAGATATAATGTAGAACTGCGACCTCACACAGACGATGGTGATTATCACGAAGAGGATTATGAGTTTAATGACCTTAAAGAAGCAATTGCTTTTTCTAAGAAAAATAGAACAGATTTCTATGCATTAACAGATTATGGTTCAGAGGGTAAAACCTATGATCCAAAAGACATCTCTCACAAATTAAATACGACACGCTTCAGATAATATATATATGAAAAAATTAACACACTTCCAAAAGACTATATTAGCTGAATGTATAAATAGTCATTTAACTAAACTACATGATGATACAGTAGATTATCACGAGCAATATCCTGATAAGAATCTACTCATTGGTCCTAAATTTTACCTACAAGAACGAGATGAAATACTACGTAAACTTAAATTAGATTAACTATGAATAAACAAGAAATAGAAGAAAAGATCAAGGATCTTACTAGACAAATAGAATATAATAATACTGCTAACGAGCGAATGAGAAACCAAATAAATTCACTAAACGAAGATATTATGATACTAGAAAAACCTAAAATATTAGAAAGTGATCTTGAAATAATGATTCAAGATATAGCTGACATAATGTCAACTATATTAGATTCAACAGCTGATAATATAAACGACTACGAGCCTGATTTTGAAATAGGATATAACAATGAAGTTTCAATATCTGACATATCCTTAGGCTATGATGCTACTGAAGATATTAAAACATATCTTGAAACAAGATTTTATACAGTTGTACCTGACCAAACAGAGAACACAAATTAAATACGATTACTAATCGATAATATATATACAAACAAAATAAATAAACCTATGGATACTAATACCCTTATAAACCTACTTAAAAATCATGACTGGACGTACCACTACAGTGATGATCACAGCAAATGGCTCAATGGCGTTCAGTCTGAGCAAGCTATCACAGATGCTATGCATCATCTCGGTAACACTGATGATGTTAAATCCTTATACTACAAGTATATGCCTGAAGCATTACGTAGTCGTATTACAGAAGCTAATGCTATACACGGCGAAACACTATGAACGACAAACTAAAAAACACTTTTGCAATAATAGGTGGATGGATAACTATAATAATAATATTCTGTGCATTTATTATGGCAGCTTTACCTTATATAATAATGTTAAATGATTAAACCTGAATGGCATTTTATGGAACGTGATAAAAGACTAATAAGAATATACTCTGACATACAAGGTAGGTTAAGTATACTTCGCGAAGATCTAACAGTTGTAGACAATACACTAAAAAAACTGTTAGCTAATAAACCTATATATTTACAAGATATAAATACAGTACGTGATTTGCTAGGCGATGATTTGTCTGAAAGATTACAGAGCTTAGTTGTAAGTGATGATTATCCACCTAATCCAAATAGAATATGAAGCTAATAAAAGTTGTAACTAAAACTCAAGCTATGTACTATAGGTTAAAAGATAACCGCATAGGTGTTATATATCCTAACACAGGTTATATCAGAGTAAGTCCTAGTTGGGTGAATGATCCTGACTACACTAAACATATGCAACCATATGCATTACAGCGCAAGATAAATAACACTAAAAACTTAACCTTATATCAGATAAATCCTAAGAAAAAAATAACATCACCAAATGGTAATTATACTTACGCCAGGATATTGTTTGAAGACATATGGAAGATGCAACAATACTTGGAAGAATATGAGAAAAAGAATTGTACTATATATAATAAAGTTACTGTTAAATAAATAATATAAAATGCAAAAAATACCAACACAAGTTGATTTATCACATAGTACAAAAAGTGACATTATGGTAAGATGTAGATACTCTTTTGTTTTTTCTAATAATATAGAAGACTGGATACATAGTAAACATAAATTATATAATAGAAAAGGATATAGAAACGTCTTAGCTAAAACAAAAGCTCAACACAAATTAAATACGAACGAAGATGGATAATATTATTATGAATGATGAAATCGAAATAAAAGTTAGTAAGCGATTCATGGTAAATAATATTATACATTTATCCCTTGAATCAAATCATATGTCACTTAGCAATGTACCAGATGTTAGAGAGTTATATGAGACTATGACCATAGATGAAGTTAAAGAAGATTTTGAACGTTTAAAAGCAATATATAAATGAGAACATTTAATAGATATAAAACAAATCTACGTATGCACGATGGTGACATATGGAGTTACACCACTAAAGTTGCCACAGTATCTGATGGTAAACTAATTGTACCAAAGTGGTATTCAGTTACTACTAGTAAGCATATAAACTATGCAGCAGATCAGTTAGGCCTTCAAGTTGTACGAGAATATGAATAGCTTACAACGAAGAGTTTACGAAAAGCTTGAGCTTATAGTATATAGAAACTTAAATCAAGATCAGTTAGATAGTTACAACATATCATATGAGGTTATATATGGTATGACGGCATGTCAGTTACCATGCTATACACTTAAAAACGCCACAGACTTCTCAATACACGAAAATTTATTTGTAGATAAAGACCTTTTTGATCAAAGAGTTGTAGATTTGTGTGTAACATATTGGCCATTTAACCTCCACGTAGATACCATAAAGCTACCTAGAACTATAGCTGAGAATCAAAACCACGGTTTAGATAATGGTTTATGTACTAAAATATTAAAGAAAATAGATAGTCTTGAAAACGACTATGATAACGATTCAATCAGAAGATTTTTATAGTACTATTTAGTAGTAGTGTTTATTTATTTATTTATGTTGTTCAACTGTAAGGTGGCGGAATTGGCAGACGCGCTACCCTATCTCGGTAGTAGTGATTTACATTACTTTGAAGGTTCGAGTCCTTCCCTTACAGCAATTTAAATTAAAAGTTATGGGATTATTAGCTTGGCAGTGTTATCACTGTAACTCATTCAATGGAATATATAGAGTTAAATGTGGTAAATGTAAGAATAAAAAGAAAGTTAAAATGTTATTTTAAAATGGAAATTAAATTTATTTTATTCATCTACGGACTACTTATAATACTGATATTCAGTATGTTAGCTCTAAACTGCTACAAAGACTGGGTAAATAAAAAAGAAAATTTCGTTGACTTTGTACTTTTTGCTGTGATAGATATTATTACCATCATAGCTTTCATAGCTCAGTTCACAAATTAAATACGATTACTATAAGATAATATATTTATACAAACCAATTCAAATTTAAACCATGGAAACCGAAGAAAAAATAGCCGCCGTACTAGATCATTATGGCATAACAATCACGCACGATTTTGATGATTTCAATAATGTAGAATACGTAATGTATTCAGATATAACTAGAGATAGTTACGATTTATATGTAGCTAAATTTAATCACGAACCAAGTAATGGTTCACTTTATTTATCTGAGCACGTTTGCATGTACAACTACGACTTGTGTCAAATATTTATGCAAGAAATACGTAGACAAGGTATGGAAATGTATATTGAAGATGATATATATGTTAAATGTCATTTTGAAGAAGTTCTTGAAGATGAATTTTATTATCTACAAGAAAACAATGACAAGTTTTTAACTCAATACCCATTAGAAGATTGATATGACAGAAAAAGATAAACAAGAGATAGCGGATATTGTTATCAAAAAGATGCTTGAAGCTAAGCATAAGATGGATAAAGATTTATTTAATATAAATGATGTACTATTTACTTTACTAAATACGCAGTTGTCTCAGGAAGAGATTCTGGTTGGTGAGTTAGCTAGGCTAATGACACTAATGAATTTATATGAAGACAAAGAAGAATATGAGATGGCTGCTATAATTAAGAACAAGGTAGACAAGATCAATGATAAACTTGATCAAATTGAAGACGAAAAACGAAACAATGGTAATATCTAAAATATTAGGAATATTAATGGTTACAGCTACAGTATATAATGCTGTACCCGAACAAACAGATTCTACGCCCCTTATAACAGCCTCAGGCGCACGAATTGATGAAAGATGTCCTGAACAACACCGATGGGTTGCTGTTTCACAGGATATGTTAAAACGAGGTTATAAGTTTGGTATGTGTATCGAGGTATCAGGTGCAGGAGATTTGGATGGTATTTGGGAAATACAAGATGTAATGAACAAGAGATATACAGACTCAATAGATTTTCTTGTAGAAGATACTAGAAAATTAGGTAAGTGGAAAAACGTAAAGATTAAACTAATAAGCTAACACAAATTAAATACGAACACTACAGGATAATATTATTATGAATATATTTTATTTAGACCGAGACCCAATAAAAGCCGCAAGACATCAATATAATAAACATGTTGTTAAGATGATCTTAGAATCAGCCCAGATGCTGTGTACGGCTCACAGGATGCATATGTTGGATTATGAATGCCATCATATACCGTATAAAAAAGCACACGTCAATCATCCTTCTAGTGTGTGGGCCAGGCGATCAGCAGAGAATTATGCTTGGTTATACAGTCATATGATAGAGCTAGGTAAACAGTATACCATTAGGTATGGTAAAATACATAAGACAATCAAAGATTGTGAAAAAGTATTAAGTTATTTACCTGGAGGTATATTGTATACAGGTTTTGAGGATCCACCGCAATGTATGCCTGATGAGTATAAAGATGAATGTACTGTTAAGGCATATTGGAAATATTATGTCGGAGACAAAAAAAATGTGGCTAATCGTGATGAAACTGTTAAGACTGATATACCTAAACAGTATGTGTGACAATAGGGTATTAATATAATAGGGTAAGGGGCTAATGTCACATAGAAATCTTGAATATTTACATCGTAATAAAATTATATATAAGATGTTTCCAACATCGGATAAACCTACAAAGACTTTTTATTGGGGTTATTTCTTTGAACAAGGTACACATCAGTGTTATGATCTGTTTCGTAGTAAAGCTAAGATTACATCTTATAAGTCTCTTAAATGGCATATGTATGTTCTATATTATATTAATAAATCAGAGTCTGAGGTCAGCATGAAAAAAATAATAGATTATATATGCGATAAAGACAATGGATTCATTACATTTACAGTTAAGGACAACATTAAAGACAATATGATATCTGATGTTCTTAACTCTGATTTGGATGAACCACCAAAAAATAAATTAAGAAAAGTTATATTTAAAGACTCTACTGGTTTATCTACAAAGAAGAAGTTAAAGATAGTTGGAGAGTTAATAGGTAAGTCTAAGTTGGTTAATAATGATGACATATATGAGTGCATGTTAGAAATTAATAACTCAAATACAAGAATTACAATAGCTAACTTAGCTAGAATATTAGGTTGTTCCTCAAGAACTATTCATAGAAATATGGATAAAGAGTTAAAAAGAGAAAAAGATATACTTAATATTCAAAATGAAGAAATATAATATAAATACATACAGGTTATATAAAGAAGATGTTAAGCAAACTATAAAATCTCTGCCTGATGTAGATTATGAGCAATTAACTAGAAACCAATTAATAACCAAATTTATGCCTCTTGTAGAAAATATTGCTAAAAAGTTTTCAACCGCTGCACAAGCTTCAGGTACATTAGATGTACTTGATCTAATACAGGAAGGAAATGCGGGATTAATTAAAGCAGTGGATAAATTAAATTGGGAGATAGTGGAGATATCATTAGATAAAGAGAAGACAATAAAATCTTTTTTATCAAAAAGAATAAGGGGTGCAATTAGAAGATCAATAGATATGTATAGAGGTCACATGCGTATACCTGAGCATAAGTTAAATGCAATACGTAAAGACTTTGGTAAAAATGAGAAGATGGTTGCTATGTTCTTCAACTCTTTATTTATATCAACAGATGATTACAATTATGGCCTACAAGGTACACAATCAAACAGTACTTCAAATGGAAAAATAAATTTTGATATAGAAGATACATCAGATACTTATAATGTTGACTTACTTAATATTTATCTATCTAGTCTATTAAGAAGACATTTAAATAGTAAAGAATATCAAGTGCTTAGATTAAGTTATGGATTAGACTGTGAAAAACAATCAGCACAGTCAATAGCAGATACATTAGGTTTAGAAGGATCTAGTGCATTTGTTAGAGTATCTCAACTTAAAAGACAAGCAGTCGATAAGTTAATAAACAATGTAGACCCTGAACAAGTATTAGATTATATGTAGTTCACAAATTAAATACGAATACCTAATGATAATATATTTAAACAATTAAATTATATAAAATGGAAAAACCAAGTAAAACACCAAGAGAGATGGACATTAATCAAAAGCTATCTATAATGCAAACCAAGTTTAAATCTAAGAAAAGTAGGTTTAACAACTTTGGCAAATACAACTTTCGTAGTGCTGAAGACATCTTAGAGGCTATCAAGCCTTTCCTTTTAGAACTAGGCGTTACTGTAACTATCAATGAAACATTAATTACAGAAATGTCAATACCTGTTATTCAATCAGATGCTCGTATTAGCGATGGCAAAAGTGCTATACATGCAACAGCTATAGTCGGCGTTGACTTGAATCAGAAAGGTATGCAAACTCCACAACAGTTCGGTAGTGCTTCTTCATATGCTAAGAAATATGCACTAGGTAATCTTTTACTTATTGATGATACTCAGGACAGCGATGCTACAAATAGTCATGGCAACTCTGCTCCTGCAGCTAAAGAGCGTAAGCCTTTAACTAAATCATCTGATAATTTTAAGAAGGCTAAAGAATATATAAAGTCTGGAGGTACAGTACAAACTATTAAATCTAAATATACAATGTCTAAAGACGTTGAAACAGCTCTATTAGCATGAACAAAAGCCAAATATTAATGAAGCTCAGGGAAGATGAGCATTACTACGGAGACTTTGGTAAAAAGTATCTTAGTAATTCAGATATAAGTACACTGCTCGGTAATCCCTTGGCTTTAGGCCAAGCATCTCAACCTAACCCTGCTTTTTTAGTTGGTGGTTATTTTCATACTGCAATACTTGAGCCTAATAAGCTTAAGAAGTATAAGATTATAAACGCAACTACAAGAAATACAAAGGTTTACAAAGATATGTCAGGTGGTGAACTATGTTTACTACAACATGAAGTTGATATGATAGAGAAGATGACAGATAAGTTTATAACTAACGATGTCTGTCGTGATTTAATTAGACACAGCAACTGTATATATGAAGAACCGGGTATTACAGAGATATCAGGTAGATTATGGAAAGGTAAAGCTGATGTGATAAATGAGTCAGAGAATCTAATAATAGATTTAAAGACTACTAACGATATAAATAGCTTTAAGTACTCTGCAAATAAGTATAACTATGATAGTCAAGCATTTATATACAAGACAATTTTTGATAAGGATTTTTTATTCGTAGTAATAGATAAAAATACGCATCAAATAGGTATCTTTGATTGTTCTGATGATTTTTACAGAAGAGGACAAGACAAGGTTCAAAGAGCGGTTGAAGCCTATGAGTTATTTTTCGACTCAGAAGACTTTGATCCAAATCAATTTTTTATAACTAAAACCCTTTAATTATGGCAGGAATAATAACCGGCAGTATAAACCTAAGTAATATACCTAAGGATAAAATAATCGATGGTAAAAAAGGTAAGTACTTGCCAATATCAATATCTATTAATGATGAGCCCGATCAGTTCGGTAATCAAGGTCCTATTGTTGTTAGTCAAAGCAAAGAGGAAAGAGAGGCTAAGTCTGCAAAGACTTATTTAGGTAACATCAAAGTTGTATGGGGTAATGGCGTTATGCCTGAGCCTGCACCACGTGATGGTCAACCTATGGCAGCTCAATCACCAGCACCTGTAGCTGATAACGATCTACCGTTTTAATAAATGAACGTAGAGACCACAGAGATTAATGGTTTTCTGATTGATGTATTCAATCAATATGATTTAGAAGAAGGTAAAACGCAGGGGACTTGTCCCTTGTGCTCTTCTAGTCGTAAAGCCAGTAATCAAAAAACAAAGTGTGCAAGCTATGATTGGGAAAGAGGTCTAGGTACTTGTCACAACTGCAATACCACATTTCAATTACATACATACCAACGTAAAGGTGCTAGTGAAAAGGTTTACGTAAGACCAGGAGTTGACACCATTATGAAAGTTGATACCAAAGTTGAGGGGTGGTTTAAGTCTAGAGGTATATCAAAACAAACGCTTGATGATCTACGTGTAAGCGAAGGTAAAGAGTGGATGCCACAGACTGGGCAGAGTGAAAACACTATCAGGTTCAATTATTTTATGGGTGATCAGTTGATCAACATTAAATATAGAGATGGTAGAAAAAACTTCAAGTTATTCAAAGGTGCAGAGAAAATATTCTATAACATTAATGCAGTTATAGGTTATGACTCTTGTGTTATAGTTGAGGGTGAAATGGATGTATTAGCTTTACATCAAGCTGGTATTAAAAATGCAATATCAGTTCCTAACGGTGCTACATTAAACTCAAATAACCTAGACTATTTAGATAACTGTATAGATTATCTTGAAGACAAGACCAAGATTATATTAGCTGTAGACGCTGATGAAGCAGGGCAAGCTTTACGCCAAGAGTTTATAAGAAGACTCGGTGCTGAAGTTTGTTATCTTGTAGACTTTAATGGCTGTAAAGACGCTAATGAATATTTATTAGAGTTTGGCTATGAGAAGTTAAACAAAGTTATAAATCAAGCTGTTCAAGTACCTCTTGAAGGTGTTTCAACTCTTAGAGATGTAGAAGAAGATCTTAAAGATTTTGTTATCAACGGTTTTAAACCGGGTTACCAAATTGGTATAGATAACTTCGATAAGATATTTTCAACATATACATCTCAGTTTATAACTGTAACAGGTATACCAAGTTCAGGTAAATCAGATTTTGTAGATCAAATGGTAGTTGGTTATAATAAGAACTATCAATGGAAAACAGCATTTGCTTCACCTGAAAATCAACCTATATACCTACATGCTCACAAGTTGATGCGTAAAGTTTGGGGCACAATGCCTAAGTCATCTGAGATAGATAGTACCAAATGGAACGAGGTTACAGAGCATGTTAATGATAACTTTTTCTTTATAGATATGGATAAATATAATCTTGATGCTGTACTACGCAAAGGAGCTGAGCTCGTTAAGCGTAAGGGTATCAAGTGCTTAGTTATAGATCCATTTAATAAAGTTAGACAAGCAGATGCATCAGGAGACGTCAATGTTTATACATTGGAGTATCTTAGTAAGATAGAAGTTTTCGCTAAGAAGTATGACGTGCTAGTTATTGTTGTAGCTCACCCTACTAAAATGTACAAAGATAAAGAAGGAAAGATGGAAGAACCTACGATGTATAACATCAAAGGTGGAGGTGAATGGTATGATGCTAGTTACCACGGTCTTTTAGTACATAGGGATTATGAAGCTAAAACCACGAAAGTAAAAGTACTTAAAGTTAAATTCCAAAACCTAGGCGAGAATGGTGCTGAGGCTCACTTTACGTGGGAACCTCGATCAGGCAGCTATATACCAGCAGCTGTTGCACAAGACTCACCTATGCCTTGGGATTAAAGCCTGATTATATGGGACCATACAAAGCAACGCAGGAAGATTTAGATATCAGAATGTGGTGTTTCAGGAATAGCATATCAGTTGTTCCTGTTCAAGTTAAATACGGTCAAAGACAATGGTATGTTGAAATAAGCGTAAATGGCAAAATTAGTTTGTCGCCACAGTCTTATAACCACTTGGATATATGGAACAAAGTACTTGAGTTTAGAAAATATTACTATAAAAAATATGCGAAATAAATTTTATAATGCTAATGAAGTCTTTAACCACTTTTGGTTTAAGATACAAAGCAAAGGTATTGATTTTGATAACACACTAGCTATGTTTAATGTGGGATTTGAGATACAACATCCTTTAAAAAATACTATTGAAACACCTTGGCGCAAATGGAATAAGAAGTATGCTGAAGCTGAATGGCAATGGTATTTATCAGGTGATCCTAGTATAAAAAAGCTAGGTAAAATATATGGTAAAGTTCCTAATATTTGGGAGCGTATGGCAGATGATAAGGGTAAAGTCAGATCCAACTACGGTTGGCAATGGCAACGTAATAATCAAATAGATAAGGTAGTTAAGTTATTAAAAGAAAAGCCTGATACTAGAAAAGCATCTATAAGTATATATGATGCTAAAGAGTTTGATACTTACACTAACGACACTCCTTGTACTTATGCGGTCAACTTTACGATATCACAGAACAGATTAAATATGTCTGTTGTAATGCGATCTAACGATCTGTGGTTTGGTTTCTGTAATGATCAATATTGTTTTTCAATGTTACATAAAATGATTGCAGACACGTTGTCTATGGATCAAGGAACGTATTACCATTTTGCTCAGAATTTTCATATATATAAAAAACAATTAAAAGATTATGCTGGATACTAATAAAAGATATCATTTGTATCATATACCGGGTAAAAAGATAGGTGTTACCTGTAATCTTAATAACCGGGTTACTAAACAACAAGGATATAAAAATCATGAATATGAGGTGTTAGAATCATCTAATGATATAAATTATGTATCTTTGAGAGAACATGAATTACAAGAAGAGTATGGTTACATGAAAGACATGAGACCTTACTCAGAAGTAGTTAAATCTAGAATTAAAATTAAATTAAATAAAATGAATAACAAAAAAATAGTAACTTCAAGTAGTGCAACAACTACTTTTCACTGCCCAATAGTAGATCTTAGATCACATTTACTTACTAATAGAGAACATAAGTGGGAGATAGAAGAAGGTAACACTGTTTCATTAAATCAATCAAACATTGATTGGATATTAAAGAATGCTAACAGGTCTCAATTTGGAGATGATAAATGTTATATATACAACAAGCCTTTTATAGATCAAATGGATAAAATATTTGAGGTTGATCCAATAATGCAAGATAGGTTTTATCTAATACGTTCTTGGGCAGTTGAAAAAGGTATATATAAAAGTGGCGATTCAAAAACGCAATATGTTAAATTAATGGAAGAAGCAGGTGAGTTAGCTAAAGCTCTACTTAACAGAGATGAACCTGAAATTATCGATGCTATAGGTGATATGGTTGTAGTGCTAACAAATCTAGCTAAGCTAGAAGGCTTTGATATTGAAGACTGTATTGACTCTGCATACAATGTTATTAAAAGCAGACAAGGTGAAATGATTAATGGAACATTTGTAAAAAGAGAGTCGTTATGAGTAAATCAGAATTTTCAAAGATAGAGTTTAGAGATCCAGTTGTAAGGCGTGTTGTAGAAAAGTTTGTAGACAGATCAAATGTGGGTTTTACTAAGTACGGTCGATCATTAGATGGTGAAAGACGAGGTGGTCATAAAGACTTAGTTGGTTATCTAAATGATATACAAGAAGAGTTAATGGATGCAGTGCTATACATACAAGCTGCACGTGAGGAACTATCTGATCTTCGTGAAGATGAACTTGTTCGTAAGTTAAAAGAAAATTATGGCGAAGAAGCGATATTCGAAGATTAGAAGAAAGAAAGGTCCAGTAACAGCTAGGAAGGTAATATACGATGGTATTACCTTCGCTTCTGGCCTTGAGAAATATATGTACATCACGTTAAAAAAAGCAAAACTTAAATTTAAATATGAAGGAGAAAATTTTACACTGGTTGAATCGTTTAACTTTAACCGTGCAGCTCATGAGCGCCAGAATAATGGAAAAGGTGAGTATATTGATAGAGGCAATAAAAAAGTTCTAGGTATAAAATATACACCTGATTTTGTAGGTGAAA
>Ga0206131_10004752_pt1 | contig 14700 bp, 18 predicted proteins | sample Helgoland_Spring_FD_148636 | JGI IMG/M metagenome (GOLD analysis project Ga0206131, IMG submission 148636) | Pelagic subsurface seawater microbial communities from Kabeltonne, Helgoland, North Sea - Helgoland_Spring_Bloom_20160517_1 | ecosystem: Environmental > Aquatic > Marine > Epipelagic ...
ATCTCCACTCCAATGATCAATAAACTTAGCAAGACCAACCAACAACGGATCTTCTTTCATATACTTGCGCAATAGAGTAACTACCATTTGAGGTTTGATCTCAATGTCTTCTAAGTTCTCATGCATCAATAAGTTCATCCAACTTTTTACATGCTGTGGATTACTTTGGTCCATAACAATAATTTCAGTTAAGATATCACGCTTACGATAATAGTTGTTGTGGAATATTGCTTTGTATAATATATCAAACTTCTCACCTTCGCCTACTGCATCAAAGTATTCTTTTAATCCAACAAACCAGTGGAATTCTTTTTGGAAGTCTTCTTGCTTCATTTAGAGTGCATCCTCAAACTGTTGCTTTAGCCATTTCCAATCATTAATTTTACGTAATGCTTCCTGGTTACCTTTGTAGTGTGTACCAAAGTCACGTCCTTGTTGTGCGCCTAGTATTGCATACTCGCCATAACGTCTGTTATCGCCACGAGTACACCATACTTCCAAACGATATGCATCATCTATTTGTTTGTTGTGATCAATAATGTTACTGGATAATTTTGTACACTCACGGAAGGCACTGCGCCATGTATTATAAGGATCAGTATTAAAGCCAGTTACGTTTGCAATTTGAAACTTAGGCACAAACTTTGCACCAATACTTGTGGTCATGTCTACTTTAAATTCTGTGGTTGCCAATAAGTTCTTTTTAGGAAATAGTTTAACTGCACCATAACCATAAATTAAGTCATTGATTGGATTGCGGCTACGATATGTAAACACACATTCAGTTTCTGGTACTCCTGGATATGCTTCTTTTCTTGCATCTGGTTTAAACTTAAATCCAAACTCTTCTTCAATAATCGCATCTGCATCACATACATAGAAATAATTAGTGCTACTTTCTTCAGCACATGCTTGGTGTGCTTGTAGTAGTCCTTCTACACCATCAATACGTTTGGCATGTGGTGCTTTTTCTTTTAGTATTGCAAAATTCTCGTCTGCCTCAGGCTCTCCAAAGGTCAACATAAAAACATCTAACATATAATTCTCTCTCTAACTTTCTTTAACTGCCTGATAAACTTTATTATCTAACCAGTATTCCTGTACATTTTTTATGTACTTTTCATTAGCATCATTTGCAAGTATTTCATCCACTTCCAAATAAGCAACGGGCCAATCCAATTGTTTACTTACTTGCTGTAAGTAATTTTCCTTGTACAATGAAAGCAACTCTTGACTTAAAAATGTACATTGTTGTTTTTCAAATAGCCATTTAAAACTATCTAATGCAATTTGAGTAGTGTGCTGCTTGCGTACTCTTGATTGCTGATACTTTAAAATAGTTTGATCTCTACCAATAACCGCTACATCAATCTTATCTACATATTGCTTTGCTGTATTAATAAATTGTTCATACTTGGGAACAACTGCCTGTTGATTTTTAAAGTAAGGACTACTAATGCTTGTTACAAAATACTTTGATTGCTCCCAGTCGAACTTGTGTAGTAGTTCAGGATTCTCCCATGCATCAGCAAAAGGCTCATGATGATGACCTTCCCAGTAATTGCTTAGTAACGTTTTCCAACCAAATACATCTTTGTGTACTGCTAAACATTTACTGAATAGATGATTACCACTGCCTTGTGGTCCTGTTATTAGCAATAGTCTTGCCATTTCATACCTTAATAAATACTATTATAATTATATTTAGTATAATACATTCACTACATATTGTCAACAGGAGTCTGCATTGGAAACATCTATCACTAATAAGTTTCATCTTGAGAGATTTTGGAAATATCTAGAACAAAACCCAACAGTAAAAGTTGTAGCATTTAATGTAAGTAGTCGTGAGCTAAGAAGTATTGTGGACAAAGATATGTCTGAATACTGGCACACTAGTGCGCTAAGTCATCTTGCACAACTTATTGATGCGTTCAATGATCTTGACCAAGATGTCTTGGATAGATTTCCACAAACAGGCCCTGAGGATTGGGACGAATGGAATGACCGTGACTTATATATTTGTTATCAGCTTTTTAAGTTAAGTTGGCTAACACAAGATATAAAGAAGAATGGAATACAAGCACCAGTACAATTTTTAAAGACTGTGGAAAGCTATCATTGTCACCCAGGCAGTGACAAAAAGGTAGCACTTACTATCTTGGACCAACATGATAGTGTGCCTTGCTTTTATATACACTATCCAGAAATGGATCCATATCCAATTTATGAACATCTAGAGCATCGGGTTATTGAAAATGTACAAGAGTTTATTGACTTGTTTGAAAAGGCAGACAATGAAACATTCCAGATTGATGTTAGCGATGTAAGCTTTACACAAAATGAAGATGGTGAAAATGTTGATTGGAAATGTATTGGACACTTTAATCCTTTTGGTGAGTATTCTAGTACTGTATTTAGAAAGCAACGTATAAGGCATGGCATCAATCAAGTACCAATCACATTTAAACACATGAGCTATCATGATCGTATACACCGCTTACAAATGGCAAATGAAATGGAAATATTCCATAATATTGGATTGATATCAGATGATGTTTTTAATCTTAACGGGGTAAAACTATTTAAAACTAAAATTGGTGACAGCTATACTTGGATACCTGAATCTTTCAGAAACTTTCCTAGTTCTATGTACGATGAAAATTGGACAAGAGATGATCACAAAGCACTTAGTTGGCAACTTAAATATTTTAACTTAGAGGATAAAATTTTATGAGAATATATATTGGATACGACTCACAGCAAAAAGATGCAAGTGTTGTATGCGAATATAGTTTACGCAAACATAGTAAATCTGAATTAGATATTGTACACCTTGACAAAAGAGATTTAATTGAAGACGGATCGTATTTTAGACAGGAAGGCGATCCTAGTAGTACTGAGTTCACTTATACTAGATTTTTATCACCTTACTTGTGCAATTACACTGGGTTTAGTATGTTTGTTGATAGTGACTTCTTGTTTACTCAGGACATTGATCGTTTGCATAATCTAGTGTTGAGTGATCCAATGGCAAAGAAACGTGCTGCTTGGTGTGTAAAACATTTGCCTTATACTCCCAAGAGCAATACTAAGTTTTATGGTAAGCCACAAATTAACTTTCCCAAGAAGAACTGGAGTAGTTTAATTATCTTTAATAATGAACATCCCAGTACTCGTAAATTAAATCCAATGTCTGTAAGCAATAAGTCTCCACAATGGTTACATCGCTTTAATTGGTTAGATGAAAATGAACGTGAATTAGGAGTCTTACCCATAACATGGAATTGGTTAGTGGGAGAATATAACAACCTGGGAGAATTACCGCCTGCGCTACATTATACTAATGGCGGACCTTTTAATGGAGTATATGGACAGGACTATGAAGAAGTTTGGAACCGTTACTATTCGGAAACAATGTAATGGAAAGATTTAAATTAATAATGGTTGGAGACTTCACTGGATATAATGACAACTTTGCGTGTTGGCATAACGTTTTAAAAAATTGTGCTGGATTATGTGGAAGAATACCTGTAGTAGAATATCATTTGTGGAATACTAAAAAAGACATTCAAAATAATATTATACAACAATGGACTGATGTAAAGATAAAATCAGAGGTACATTGGTACAGTGATACTGAAACTAATCTACACAAGACTGCGTTTGCTAACTATGAAGTTGATCCCAGTTTCAGTATACTAAGTTCTCCACATGTAAGTGTAGAACCAGAAGATAGTTTTTACAGACATGCTGTTCCACTATTTGAGAATAATTTTAATGATAGTATTGAAGTTTTTGATATATTCGTAAACAGTACAGGACAGGCTGTTGTTAACGATGATGTAAAAATGAGTAATACCCGGACTTTGGCCAGGTATTACAATAATGATGATGTAGTATTAACTAATCGTATTAGTAAACAAAGCTTGGGGTTAAATTAAACTTACCAAGTCTTTCATATTTTGATAGCTATAATATACACCGCTTGGACTGTCTCCAGTTAAGTATAAGTCCTTGTTACGCATCAGTACTTCGTTAACCATACTAATGAATGCAGCGTTTGCTTGGAAATGTTTTGTATTAAGATAGTTTATCTCATATTGCCAAATATTACTAATTTGCATAAACACTGTTTCATCTTCTCCAATTTGATTTACTACATCCATAAAGTCTTTAACTAAGTTAACTTTCATAAATGTATGATCTAAACTGCGGATCCAATCCCAATGTTGTAACCACTTCTCTTGTGAGTCAAAGCTTGCTTCAAACTTATTAGCAAGACTTGGACTATAATTGTTTGCATGAAAGGCTACCCATTTGTCTTCCAGTAATTGCTTGTGCTTATCGTAAAATGCATTAAAATTAATGCCATCCCATTCAGCCAATACTTTCTTAGTCCACCAGATTCCAGCTTCACTAAAGTCTGTCCACACTACACGCTTGAGGGTATTTCTAGCATTTACCATATGTTTAAACTGATGTAATCCACTGCATGGTGCTGTCATTACAGTACAATCATATGTTTCATCACCTGGTACATTTTCTGTATTAGTGATATACATAACATGAGTACTCATACATTTATATCCGTATAACTCTTGCTTATCTTCACTAATTGAGTTACTGAATAGACTTAATGTATCTACGTCTTGGTTATCCCAATCTGGATCCATTAGCCAATGTTTTGTTTCTTCTACATCATCTTCTGGATAACAACAATGCTTTTCATCTCTAACTGATTGTGGTAGATTATGTATCATCATGTCATTTTGTAATGCAATCGGTATAATTGAATCTAAGTTATTGGTTGATGCATTTAATGCAGGATCGCCTTTGCCGCCTGTGGGATAAAGCGCCATTGGAGTATAATCATCGTGTATGTTTTCTTCACTTGCTGTAAATCCAGGAAATATTCCACCCCAACGTCTTTTAACTTTAAGGTTTTCAGGTAAGTTAGCATACTCTTTAAGGTTAATAACAACACATTGCGAGTGGAACTTTGGTGCATCGTTATTTGCAGGACGGTTTAAGATATGTCCTGCGGCTAGCCATTTAGTACCTGCCCATTCATTGTCTACTGCATCCAATAATGCATCTTCAAAGTCGTGGCCCATTGGCCAACTTCCCTCAAACCATACTACTGCTACATCGAATCCAAGGCCAACTGCGCTACGAGTTAAATGATGAAAACTGCGCTGATATGTATCGCCAATCATTACATAGTTTTTACAACTATTAGTTAAATTGATCTCTGTAACTTTTCTTAGTTTGGCAACATATTCTGTTTCATGTTCTAGTTCTCTGATCATTGCGCCGTTAAACATCATGTGGGCAATTCTTCTGTACTGACCCATTTTTATAAAGCTATTATTAAACATTGTATCTCCAATTATTATCTACTATGTTTATTTATTAACTCTTACTACAGTTGTCATTGCACCATTTGATACTAGCTCATGTGTTTTCTCTGTTGTCCAACCTGTTACTTGTAGCATTGGACGATTTTCCCAACCCATGTTACATGTGGCATGCGGAATATCTCGCCATTCCCAAGTAATACATTCGCCACGTTTCCATTGGTGCCAGTTGCTGTTACCCAATTGGAATACTTGGCCGTGCTTCCAATCATCTAACATGATTGCAAAACGTCTCATTAGTTCTGGATTTTTATCTGCTTGAATTTCTTTGTAACTATTGCCACGTTCTTTACGACCTGCAAAGTTATCTATGTGCCAGTTTAACATCTGGCCTGTGCGTTGATTGTGAAATTTAATCGTTGCTTCTTCTAATCCAAAATGATCAGCAATATTTTTAAACACATCAAAGTCTTCTGCTTTAGCACGTTGGAACACTTCCATGTTGGGATCTGCACCAGCTTTAATTAAATCTTGTTCTTCGGCCTCGGCTGAATATAGTCTTTTGTCTTTATAGGCGTTACGTGTACCCCAGGTACTGTCAACAACTCTGTCTAAACATTTTTCTATAGCAGAATCCCAATCGCCTTCAAATGTACATACATCTTGGTAATCTTTTCCACCCTCTTGTTGTGGATCGAAATGCCAATGTGATTGTGATTTAGTAAACTCCCACCTTGATCCATTCCATTCTTCGTATTTGTTATTATCCATAATATGATCTTTCTTTTGTTTAAGAATATGTCGTCATATACTAAAAAGACAGGAGGGCAGCCTCCTGTCTTCTATTTAATCATTTTATAAAGTTACTTGACTAAGTCAGCTTTATAGATAGCTTTTAGTGACAATGCTTCCACATTAAACTTAACTAAGTTTTTAAGAGCATCTTCTGTAATGAATGTCATTAGCGTGTCACGTTGTTGATCTCCATCTGCACCAATTAACCATTCGTAGTTACCTACTTTTTTCTGGATAGCTGCTACTGCGTCTGGATCTGCTGCCATACGGCGTAAAGCATCTTGCAACTTAGCTGAGTTTGGGTTTCCTTTGTTTGCCCAAATTGCTTTTTGCATGCCATCACGGAATGATTTAACAAGTACGTATGAGTTGTAGAAGTCACCGCTTGGTGCTACACCCCATTTTTGTTCAAACAAGATTTCCAACTGGAAGCCTGGATAGTTTGGATCATCTGAGTGTGATGCATTAGCTGCATCTAGGATACCATGGTGGAACCATAGTTCTGCTTCACCTGCATCAATTGTTGGTTGTGCATGCTTTTTAAATGCCGCTGGATTTTCTCGTGTACCTGAAAGCTCACCACGCTTAAATGCTAAACGTCTTTCTGAACCTTTCATACCTGCAACCCATGTTACATTCTCTTTAAAGCAATCAATATACTCTTGCATTGATTTGTCTGGACCACAGATAAGCAATGTCATTGCAAATGCTTCTGGTACCATACCTGAGCCTGATGAGAAGCTTGGTTTATTCTTGTCTGCATCAGTACGGTGTGCCGCAATAATGTTCAAGTTCATTAGACCAATTGACTCATAATCGTCATAGTTGTAATCAACTTTGTCTGCTAGGAATGACACGCCGTTACCGCCATGTGATACCATAAAGTGATCGTCTAGTTGGCGTAGTTCGTTATGCCATTTATTAAAACCAGGAATGTCACGTGCGCCTGGAATTAGTTTGATGTTAATTTTCTCACCTAAAAAAGGCTCGAGTTCTTTAGCAACAATTTCAGTCCATACTGTTGTACCTGAACCTGGTTTTTGCGGCACCACAAGAGTGATGTCTGCAAATGCAGAAGTTGCGAATGATGTGGCAACTGCCACTGTTACTAGTAGTTTTTTAAACATGTTTTCTCCTTAACTATAGTCTAGTTTGTTTTTGTTAAAAAATACTCCGTAAACGAACATACCAATTACTGCGACACAAAGGCCTAAGAAAATTGGACGATCGAGGAGTTTGTCGATTGTATACAGACTTGACATCTGTAAACTTAGGGATTCAATCCTGTCTGCAAGAATGAATCCAATTAGCATAGCTGGACGGCTAAACTTTAAATGCTTTGCTGCAAGTCCTAGGATACTGCATAGAGCAAATATCGCATAGTCTTCCCATCCACCTGTATATTGAACACACGCCCATGTTACAAAAATTAGTAATAGTGGGCCGTAAATCCAATAAGGAACATATGTGATTAAAGCAATCCAACGTGTAAACACTAAACAAATGATACAAACTGCGATTGTTGCTCCCATAAATCCAATAAACAAACTGCTAAAGAATTTGTCATCGTACACCAGGTCAGGTGTTCCTAGCTCAAAGTCCAAGTACATAAACAATGCCATCACAATAGCGGCAAAGCTAGCACCAGGAATACCAAACAATACTGTAGGTATCATACTTGTTGCTTTTTGTGCGTTATTTGATCCCTCTGGACCAATAACACCTTTAATATTCCCTTGACCAAAAGGAATCTTTTCGTTTGGGTTAGCCGCTGTTGTTGCGCCGTATGCCATCCAATCACTCATTGCTCCACCAAGTCCTGGTAAGAAGCCAATAAATGCTCCAATGAATCCGCCACGTAGGCCATCCCATTTATTTTCCCAGACAGCTTTTACACCATCCCAAGTCTGTCCTTTTTGACTTGTCTCCATTTTAGCTACTGTTGTTGCACTTACCAGTCCTTTAATAATTTCTGGCACTGCAAACAGCCCTGCTACAAACGGCATAATTTGTACACTATCTGCTAGATAGTCCCAACCGCCTGTATATCTATCTGCCGCTGTTTCTGGATCCATACCAATTAGCCCAATAAAACAACCAATACAAATAGCAATAATACTTCGTACCCAATATTTCGAACTAACAAAGCCTACAGTAGCAAGTGCTAACATCACAAATGCCCATAGCTCTGGAATACCAAATATCATAATTAAATTAGAGTACCAAGGAAGTAGTGCAAAGGTCAATGTCCCCCACAAAAGTCCATTAACAGTACTAGTGGTAATTGCGGCAGTTAATGCATAAGTCGCTTTGCCTTGTAATGCGAGAGGAAAACCATCTACCATAGTAGCTGCAGCTGAGTTAGCGCCAGGAATTCCAAGTAATACACCACTAAAGCTATCGCCTGTTGTACTAGACGCAACTACTGCCATTACAAAAATTACACCAAGATAAGGATCAAAGCTGGCAAACCAACCAATAAATCCAAACATGGCAACAAGTCCTGTAGTAGCACCAGCACTTGGTATAATACCAATTACCAATCCATACAAAGTACCTGCCATTATTGCATAGAATATTTCCATACTTCTCTCCGGTTATTAATAATATATTCAGTATATTATATACTGAATAGTTTGTCAAGAAGTTATTTTAGTAAATCTTCTTTGTAGATTGCTTGTAAACCAAGAGAGTTGACTGTAAAATCAATCAGTGTCTTCAGGGCATCTGCTGTAATGAATGTCATTAGTGTATCGAGATGCGTGTCTCCATCATCGCCAATAAGCCATTCATAGTTGCCTACCTTCTCTTGTATATTGGCAACTGATTCTGGATCATTTGCCATTGCAGTCATTGCCGCAACAATCTTGTCTCGATTTGGATTGTCCTTGCGAATCCAAAGAGCTTTTTGCAATCCATCACGGAATGACTTGGCTAGTACGTATGCATCGTAAAAGTCACCACATGGCTTCTTGCCCCAGATTTCCTTGTATAAGATCTCAAACTGTAAACCTGGATAGTTTGGATCATCTGCGTGTGAACCGTCTGCTTGTAGTATGCCGTGTGTAAACCATACTTCCGCTTGTCCACTATCAACTGTAGGTTGAATATGTTTTTTAAATGCGGCTGGATTTTCTCTTGTTACGTTTAGTTCGCCACGCTTAAATGCTAAACGTCCTTCTCCCTGACTAAAGCCTGGGATCCAATTAATGTTGTCGTTAAAGCATTGTACTGGGTCAACTGATGGACCACAAATTAACATTGCCATTGCCATAACTTCTGGTTGACGTCCGCCATATGAATGCATCTTGACATCTGACATGTCTGTGCCTACCAAACGTCCTGTAATAATATTTAAGTTCATTAAACCAATTGACTCGTAATCTCTGTAATCGTAATCTACATCGTCAGCTAAAAAACTAAGTGCATTACTTCCGTTTGATACCATAATTACATCGTCGTTATATTGCAATTCATTATGAAACTCATCAAATCCTGGTGTACCACGTGCGCCTGGTATATGTTTAATTGTTACTGTTTCTTCTGGTAGAAACTTTTGTAATTCAATTGCAATAATTTGAGCCCATACGCTTGTGCCTGCTCCTGGTTTTTGTGGAACAACTAAGGTTACGTCTGCAAATGCACTTGTTGCAAATACTAATGTCGTTATTACACTGATAATGAAGTTTTTCATAATAAATCCTGTTGTTTGGGGAAGAGGGTGAGTGTGGGAAATTAATCCCACACTCTGGTATAAGTAAAACTTACCAGCCGTATGCTTCTGAAACTAGTTCTTTTGCTTCTGCTGTTACTGTAGTGTTAACACATGAGATGTTGAACAAATCTTTACGCATTTGGTCTACTAGACCTTGTACTCTTGCTTGCTCTTCGCCTGTTACTGCTAATTTAGCTAGTGATAGACCACCGATGTTTGAGTGGAAGCCTTCGTCACGTGCGATTTTAGCATATGCTTTTGCGATATATTCATCTTCAATACATTCTGCCATTTCCGCCCATACTGCTTCAGCACGACCTTCTGCAACTAGCTGGTATGCTGCTAGCGCTGCTTTGTCTGTTGATGCTTCGTATGCTTCTAAAAGGTCTGCACCTTTAGCTGTTGGTTTTGCTTCTTCAGCTGCGATAGCTGCTTCTACGTCTAGCTCTTCGCCAGTGATGTGTTCGATTACATCTTTAACCATACGGAAGTGTAGTGCTTCGTCTTGTGCTTGCTTAGTTAGAAGCTCAAGTTCTTGTACTGGTGTTGATGCTGGCATAGCTGCAACTGCTGCTGAAATTTCTACCATGTTCATACGTTCGTTAACCATACGACCTGTGAAGTGAGCTACTAGCTCTTCTTGGCTTGGCTTTGAGTCGAAGTACTCACGTACATTTAGACGTGATGCATCAAATAGTGCTGTGTTTTCTGCACGGATTTTATCCGCGAATTCTTTACCTGTTAAAGTCATTGTAATATTCTCCATTTTAACTTTTTAATGAAACCCACTCAGTGGGTCATGAATAAAACATTTAAACGCTTGTGTAAAGTGTTGTAAATGAGTCATATCTTTTAAATATAACAACTCTGTTATAACAATATGATCATCTTAGATGAGTAACAAAACTCTCTGCTACATATCTATTTATCATTATAGTTTCAGAGCCATTAAGTTACTAATACCGTTGGGCAATTTTGGGTGCTCCATGCGTTCAGGATGCCATACAACTGCGCCTAAACTTCCATACATCCAGCTTTCGCAAAAGCCTTGTTCGTCCACAGCCAATACGGTAGCAACTGGCGGTGGCGATTTAATTTGTATTCTGTGGTGTGAATTTACCTCTACTGTTTGGTTATCCATTGTGACATTGTGTATAGTGTTGTAATGATCTTCACAGTTAACAACTTCGCCGCCAAACAACTCAGTCATTATAAATGCACCATGGCAAATTCCTATAATAGGCTTAGTCATATCCATCATAATACGTATGAGTCCCATTTCTGTATCAATACGTTCACGTGGACTATTGCCTCCAGTTATGATAAGGCAGTCCAAGTATTGTGCTAGTGATAATAAGTTCTGGGGTTGGTTTTTGACAGGTATAAGTGTATGCTCGCTAAGGTATTTGTACCATGCTTGATCTGTCGCATCATAAGATTGGTTATTGTGTTCAAATACTCTTTGGGTTAATCCTATACGCATGTTATTTTACGGCAATATCTTCTCTAATTTTAAATAATCTATTCTAGTGTTTGGCACATATCTCCATGTGTTTTCATTTTCACGTTGAATATGAAATACTGTGCGTGTAAGACCTATGTCAATTATAGTTGCTAGTTCTCCGTCTAAATAAACTCGGTCTCCTGGCATAAATGCTGGGTCACGATAAAATTTAATACCTTTGGCAATATTAGCCGCCCAGTCTTTAAGCATTAATACCAGTATTACACTCACAATGATAGCTATCCAAGGAGCAGCTCCACTTAATAAGTCTGTAATTTCTGGTAATAATATCTTTTCCATTTTTTTTAATTTTTTCCTAGTCTAAAATAAAATCTATTATTAGTATCTTGACGTAGCATTTCTACATTACAATTTAATGATTGTGCAATACTACTGATAAACACTGGTGACCAATCATAGAAATTAATCCATTTACTTTCCAATGCTATATGCTGTACGCCAGGATTAACACGGAAATATAATTTGCCACCTGGCTTAACCAAGTTAACGGCAGCTGTCATTTCAGTAATAATTTTGTCAGTACTGCCAAAGTTTATACTGCCTAGTGCAATAGCAACGTCATACTTGACGTCTGTTTTATATGTTACAACTGTGTCTTTTATATCAGCACGTTTGTTATATGGATCAATACCAATTAAATTTTGTATTTTTCCTTTAAATTCATTATAACCGCAACCAATGTCAATTACTGCTTCTGGATTCATTGCATTTACTTCATCAATAATACTTAATCCACTATATTTGTATTTTTTTATTTCTGCTTGCCATACTTGACTAAAATAAGAACTTAAAACACAATCGTCAATTTGTTCACATAATTCATAAATGTCAGTTGATTTAATTTCTGACATTTCTATATTAAACACACCATCAATAACCTGTAATAGTAATTCTTTATTTTGTGTTAAACTTGGATTCTGGTGTAGTATTCTATCTACTTCGTTTAATATTTTTAAATTCATTTTTTATTTCCATCTCATTGAGAACAGCATCAAGTCTTGTTCTGTTTTAAAATCTATTACCATTCCACTTAGGTGGGCATCTACTTCTTTACACCAAATTTGTAGGTCTGCGTATACGCTTCCCCAATAATCTGCGTCTGTAAGTATGACATGGTATTCCCCATCTACGTCTGGTTCACTAATCAGATACCCATTATTGTAATTTTGGGTATTGTATGTCTGAATTTGCGTATTAGTCATAAATGAACGGGTCTTGGTCTTCTAGTTTTTTTAATTTAGCCGCAATTAATTTTTGTCGACGTCTTTGGTGTATTTTATCTCTTAGCCATTTAAAAGGATTAATCATTTGTCACTACCTTTACGTTGTATTTTTCTGTCCATCTTACTGCATCAGCTTCTGTATCTACCATTGGTTCACCTTTGATGTTTAAACTTGTATTAAGTAACATAGGACAACCAGTTTGTGCGTACCATTTATTTATCAATTGATATAGACCTGGATGTTCAGCCTCTGTAACTGTTTGTACACGACTTGTTCCATCTAGGTGTGTAATAGCAGGGTATAAATCAGGGTGTCGAGTACGGCCTACAAATTGCATATATGGGCTACGGTTACATCCATCTGGCATTTCAAAATAGTCATGCAGATGTTCTTCCATAATTACTGGAGCGAATGGTCTAAACTCTTGTCTACGCTTCACAGTGTTAACAAGGTCCTTCATGTCCTGTCCTCTTGGGTCCGCTAATAAACTCCTATTACCCAGAGCTCGTGGACCGTACTCAGCACGTCCGTTGGCTACTCCTACCATGCCCACTTTTGTTATCTCATGTAATGCACTGTTTACTGGATAATCACCAGCGATATTATATCCCAAGTAAGGCGTGCTGTATGGTACAAACTCTCTTGTGTAATTTAATACTGTTCCCATTGCACTTCCAGCATCTCCAGGATTGGGCATAATCCACACATTATCATAAAACTTATGTGCGGCGGCATTTGCTACGCAATTAAGTGCGCAACCGCCCATTACAACTAAGTTGCCTGAACTAACCATTTTGCGAGTTTGGCCCACTAAATGCGTAAAGATTTTCTCATAGACTGCTTGTGTACTGGCGGCAATGTCTGCATAGTCTTGTACTGTGTTTAGCTCAGGCGCCCACCACTTACAGCCGCGATGCAAATTATGTTTGAAACGGATGCGAGGCGAGTCATCTAATGGCTCAAAAAAGTCATTAAATATTTTGTCAGCATATTTGGTTGGATCGCCCACTGCGGCCCAGCCCATTAAAATATATTCATCTTCATTTGGCTTTAATCCAATACGCTGTGTCATTGCACTGTACCACAAGCCTACGCTGTGTGGATAACCTTGACTATATTGTTTTTTCATTTTACGGTCTTGCCCATGCCAAATGGTAAGTGTTTCAAACTCTCCTATGCTGTCAATAACAAGTATTGCGGCATCACGATATGGCGATGTAAAGTAACCTGCGGCGGCATGACTAGCATGATGTCTACTCTGATGGAACCTTGGATTTAATTCATCAAAGTCTATTGGAAGTTCAACACCAACGTCTGACAGTGTATGTGGCCGTATGCCAAGATTAATTAATGATTTAATTGGCGTTATATTATTAAATGCTGTACGATATTGTCCTGCACGTATCTGACGTAAACGTTTAAGCCAATCTGTTTCGTACCAGTGTAAATGATCTGGCTTTCCAAACAATAATGCCTGATTAATTAATGTTTTATTTAAATGTTTATCATTTTTAATACCACTACTGCGCTCAGCATGTGCGGCGAATTTTAATTCATTATCTTTAAATACTGCTAGTGCAGCATCGTGACTGTTGGCTGTAATTCCCCATCTAATCATCTAATTTTCCAATCAATATTTGCATAATTATCTCCACAAACTCCAAAAATATCTTCCTTTACAGGCGGTGTCACTGCACCTTCCAAGTCTAACCAAATTGCTCTTTGATTAACTGGATGTACTCCTGGATAACACCACATAAATCCCTGGCTTGTGAGAGTTAATTGATCTTTTTCATGCCAAAAACAATGTGTACCGCTATTTAATAATACTATCATTGTTTCCACTGTCTTTGCATGACAAAAAACATAACGATTTCTCAGGAAGTCATAGTCTGCTGTTTCCTGTGGTTCATCATGTCCAAAATATAATGCTCCATTGTATATCTGTACATCACATTCAACACCAAATCCACAGTTTAGTGCTTCCATCATATAATCTTTTGTATTTTCACGTTCTGGTTCTGGACCATGTATATTACCGCGATGCGCAATAAAAATTGGCATCAATTAATCCTCGGCAG
>Ga0206131_10004758_pt1 | contig 14692 bp, 12 predicted proteins | sample Helgoland_Spring_FD_148636 | JGI IMG/M metagenome (GOLD analysis project Ga0206131, IMG submission 148636) | Pelagic subsurface seawater microbial communities from Kabeltonne, Helgoland, North Sea - Helgoland_Spring_Bloom_20160517_1 | ecosystem: Environmental > Aquatic > Marine > Epipelagic ...
TTTTCATAACCCTCTACAAACTCCGCCATAATTTTAAAGATGGCCCAAGAGTCATTGGTTTTTATTTCGTTCCAAGTTTTTTGCTGTAATTTCTCACGTATTTTTCTATCGTCATTTGTCATGTCTTAATTATTTTAATAACAAAGATAGAGGGTAAAATGAAAGAAATGAATAAAGATTACAAAATTATTAATTTTCCTCGTTAATTTCTACAGAGAGATGGACTGAAAAGTCGTATTCTAAAATATTTGATATTTTCATTAATCTGAATACATCAAGTTTGGTTTTCCCATTTTCTAGTTTATGGTAGCAGTTCTGACTCATATTTAATCTGGCAGACATTTCATACTGTGTAATCTCTTTTTCAAAACGTACGTTTTTAATTTTTTTTAAGAGCAAAGTTACTTTTTTTTGAAGCGGATTTTCTAGCATTTTTTTTTTTTTTTTTTTTTGGTAAATGTAAGCTCTTTTTTTGTTGTATAAAATAGCTTTTTAGAGTCACTGTAAATAGGGAGGTAGAACCCCATTAAACAGGGAATCAAAAAAGGAATACAATATAGCTTATGACTATTGTGTTTAGTTTGAATACTTTCTAAATTCACAATACCAATTGCAATTGTAGTCATAACGCTATGAGTGACTATAAAGAAATCATGTTTTTTTAATTCAATAACGTTCTTATTTTTAAAAATAAAGAATAAAGTAAGATTATAATTTTTTATACGATGAAAAAAATAATTTTAAGTTTAGTTTTTGTGTTTACAATGGGAACTATGGTGAATGCAAATAATAAATTTATGCCATCTGACATTGGTACTTGCTATGCTAAGGCTGGTGCTTATGTACAAAGTCTCGATTGGGATGGTCTTGGAGAAGATGCTGCATTAGAAGTCTATGATCTTTTATTAGATTTATGTGACATTTCTTACCAATAAAATTAAAAATTAAGGCTTTTTAAGACTAAACTATATAACCTAATTGTTTTTAAGAGATTAGATTTTTTATAATTGTTTGGTCTTGAAAAGTCTTATTAAAAAAAAGAAAATAAATGAAGTTTTTAGTATTTCTAATCTTTTGTGTTAATATATGTTTTGCTCAAAATATAACTGGTACGGCATATTATAAAAAAGAATTAAAATCTCAAAAGTTTGATGTTAATTCAAATAAGGATATTCATAATATGATTTCAAAGGCTAGTGAATCATTAATTTTTGAATTATTTTTTGATAAATCAGTTGCTATATTTCTACAGCAAAAAAAAATATATCATGATAAAAAATCTAAACTTATATCTAAACTAGGAGCCTTTGGTGCTAGTGGTATAGTTTACACTGACATTGATAACAGTTCTCTAATTTATCAAAAGAATTTGGGAGGCGAAACATTTTTAATTAATTATTCTTTTCCTTATTTTAAATGGGAACTAATAAATGAGACTAACAAAATTGGAAAGTTTTTATGTTATAAAGCTTTACATACCGAAGATTATATTGATAAAAATGGTAGAGAAGGCAAGAAAATTGTAACCGCATGGTATACACCAGAAATTCCAACTTCTTTTGGACCACATATTTATGGTGGATTACCTGGATTAATAGTAGAATTAGATAATGGGATGCAAGTATTTCGTCTGACTAAAATTAAATTTACAAATGAAAAAAATGGTAAATTAAAAAAACCAATAAAAGGATTAAAAGTAAATAAGAATGAATATGATAAAATAGTAAAAGAGATGCTTAATGAACGATTAGGTAGAAATTAGCTCCTCTAATTGTATAGACTATAATATGCAGTTTCGTTGTTTGCATTTGATTTATGTACTGATAATCAACATCAATAAAATAATTGAGTATGAATTTTAGGGTGTTATGTACCATAACACCCTTTCTTAATAAAAAAATATGACAAGAAGATTAATTATTTATGCACTCCTTTTTTTTAGCGCAAACATGGTTGCGCAACAACAAATAATGAGTGGTGAAATCCAATATGAATTCACAATCACCACCAATGATTCCATCTCAAATGAAGTTTTTAAAAAAAATAAAGTATCAGATCAGGCTAAAAAAATGTTGAAGACTTTATATAGTAAAAATAAAGCAAGCTATCTGTTAAGGTTTCATAAGAATGCGTCTATTTTTAAAGCTGTTGAAAGCCTTTCTACCGAGGAAAATAAAATGAACTATGCCAAAATTATGGGTGGTAATGGAATTTTCTACACAGATAAAAATACAGATAAAATATTAGATCAAAAAGAAGCATTTCCTGATTTTTATAAAAGATTAGAATTTAAAAGAAAAAATAATTAAGGATTTTATATAAAAATGAAAAATTGGGTAGTCTATTATTTTTTTATTTTTTCTAGCTTTAATTTATTGACTATTGTGATTGCCCAAGAAGAATATAAATATGGGCAAATTTCTTATCAATATACTATAGATGAGAAACTTAAAGATCCTAACCAGGAAGATCAGCGCACTAAACTAGTTTCTAATACTTTTTTTAAATACTTAACAAGCAATAAAGAGAAAATTAAATACAAACTACTTTTTAACAAAAATGAATCTTTTTATAGTATTGTAAATAATATGGATACAAATAGTGATTTAGGCTTGTATTATTCTAAATTAATTACTGGCGGAGGTGAGGAAATTTACACCAATGTAAAAGAAAATATAAAATTAAAGAAGGTAGAGATATTGGGAGATAATTTTATTGTTAAAAGTAATTTAAAGCAAGATTGGAGTGTAACACAAGAAACTAAAACAATAGGAAAATATAAATGTTATAAGGCAATTTTTATTAATGCTATAAGCGACCATAAAAGTAATACGAATAATCTTTCTGTTGAGGCATGGTTTACACCCCAAATTCCAATAAATTTTGGACCTAAAGGATATGGTCAACTTCCTGGTCTAATTATTGAACTTAAGGTTGGGAAAATTATTTATAATGCAGTTGAGATTTTACTCAATAAAAAAGAAGAAATTACTATTAATGCGCCTAAAAAAGGGAAAATATTATCAGAAAAAGAATTTGATGAATTGTTAAAAGAATTTGATAGATCTAAAAGTAACAATTAGTTTATAAGGATTGTGCTTCTCAAAAAAATTTATATTAATATTATTACAAAAGAATCTGTGATTTATTTAGTGAAAACTATTACTATGATGCATATTATTCATTAAAGTAAGTGTTTTAAAATACAAAAAAGATGACAAGAAGATTAATAATTTATGCACTCCTTTTTTTTAGCGCAAACATGGTTGCGCAACAACAAATAATGAGTGGTGAAATCCAATATGAATTCACAATCACCACCAATGATTCCATCTCAAATGAAGTTTTAAAAAAAAATAAAGTATCAGATCAGGTTAAAAAAATGTTGAAGACTTTATATAGTAAAAATAAAGCAAGCTATCTGTTAAGGTTTCATAAGAATGCGTCTATTTTTAAAGCTGTTGAAAGCCTTTCTACCGAGGAAAATAAAATGAACTATGCCAAAATTATGGGTGGTAATGGAATCTTTTACACAGATAAAAATGCAGATAAAATATTAGATCAAAAAGAAGCCTATGGTGAATTATTTCTTGTGAGTATGCCAAAACCACAATGGAGCTTAACACAAGAAACCAAAACAATAGGGAAGTATCTTTGCTATAAAGCGACAACAGAACAAGAAGCTGAAACTAGGGATGGTAAAGTTGTTAAAAAAATTACAGCCTGGTACACACCAGAGATTCCAATTAATTATGGACCTAAAAATTTTTATGGCTTACCAGGCTTAATATTGGAATTGGAAATAATGGGCAAAGAAATGCTTTTTAGAGCAACCAACATCAACCTTTCACCTACGAAAGAAATTAAAATAAAAAAACCAACCAGAGGTAAAAAACTTAGCCTACAGGAATTTGAAGCCACAAGTAAAAAATTGTATGAATCTTTCCATTCTAACAAATTAAAATATTGAACTATTTAAAAAAATATTACATTGTTATTCTCCTATTAAACCTAACTTCTTTATGTGCTCAAAAGGTAGTTTTAAAAGGAACAGTAAAAGATAGTTTAACAAATGCCTTGTCTTATGCCAATGTAATTTCCAAACCTAAAGATGTTTCAAAAAATTTACAATTTGCCATTACCGATGAAGAAGGGTATTACAAATTGTTGTTTTCTAAGGGAGATACTGTTACTGTTTCTATTAGTTATTTAGGCTTTAAAAAGAAAGTATATCTTTTTATAGCCAACGAAAATACGACTAAGAATTTTGTTTTAGAAGCATCAGAAGAACAGCTAGACGAAATTGTTATTGAAATGCCAGTAACTGTAAAAGGAGATACCACCACTTTTAAAACAGAAAAGTTTATAACAGGTGAAGAGCGTAAATTAAAAAATGTATTAAAAAAATTACCTGGTGTAGAGGTAGATAAAAAGGGCAACGTAACTGTGCAAGGCAAAAAAGTGACCAAAATGTTGGTTGATAATAAGAAATTCTTTGGAGGTAATTCTAAACTAGCAGTAGAAAATATTCCAGCAAACGCAGTTGGTAATATAGAAGTGATTGATAATTATAACGAAGTAGCTTTTTTAAAAGGACTCTCAGATTCTGATGAGTTGGCTATGAATATTCAATTAAAAGAAGATAAAAAACGCTTTATTTTTGGTGATGTTGAAGCTGGAAAAGGGAATCAAGAATTTTATAAAACTCATGCCAATTTATTTTATTATTCACCAAAAACCAATCTTAACTTCATTGGGAATTTAAATAATTTTGGAGAAAAAACCTTCACTTTTGAAGATTATATGAGTTTTTCTGGAGGAATCAATGCTATTTTTTCGGGTACTTTTAATTTTAAAGGGGGTGAGTTTGCCCAGTTCTTGGAAAACCAAGATTTATTGGCCAGTACTCAAAAATTTGGAGCATTGAATATTTCAAAGACCGCTACAGAAAAATTGGATGTTTCTGGTTATCTTATTTTCTCAAAATCAGATATTGAAAATTATTTTCAAACTCAAAATGACTACACTACATTTAATGAGCTTAGAAACAATAGAACACTTTCAAATAATTTATTAGGTATTGGGAAATTTAATTTAGAATATGCAGCCAATGATAAAGAACAATGGTATGTTAGAACACTTTTAAAAAGAACAGATAACACTAGAAATAATGCTATAGAATCTACTACTGAAAACGAAACTAATACCATTTTTTCTCAGAGAGATTTAATGAATTCTTCAGTAAATCAAAGCATAGAATGGCATAAAAAACAATCTAGAAAACACACTTTTTCAACCCTTGTAAATTATAATTATAGACAGAATGATCAGGCTAATTTTTGGCAAACAGAAGATGAAATCTTACAAGGAATTATTCCTGTACTCGATGAAGATTTTATTCGATTACAGCAAGACGTCATGATTAAAAAACAACACTTTGACGGTGTCTTTAAGCATTTTTGGGAACTTAATAATAGCAATCATATTTACACTACTGTTGGTAATTCTTTCAAAAAAGAGTTTTTTAGAAGCAGAGACCAACAAGCATTAGATAATGGAACTATTAATGATTTTTCTTTAAACGGTTTTGGGAATCAACTAAACCTAAACCTCAACGATTTTTATTTAGGGATTCATTATAAATTTAGAACAGGAATATTTACGCTTAAACAAGGTGCAGAAATTCATAACTATAATTGGAATGTAAATCAACATACAAATACAAGTAAAAATAAATGGGTTTTATTACCTGATTTTTTAGCAAAAATAGAATTTAATAAATCAAAGAAAATTCAAATCAATTATAATTTAAAAACTTCTTTTTCTGATGCGAGTAGTTTTGCAAACCGCTTTTATTTACGTTCTTATAATTCGGTGTTTAGAGGAAATGAAAATTTAGAGAATAACTTATTTCATACGGCAAGAATTTATTACAGTAGATTTAGTTTATATAGGGGCTTACTCATGAATGCTGGTATTAATTATTCCAAACAAATAAAAGGGGTTAGAAATGTGATAGAATTTAGTGGTGTAAATCAGTTTTTAACAGCTAGATTATTTGATAACCCTTCAGAGAACATCAATGCAAGAGGTTCTATTTATAAAAAAATAAAGAAAATTAGATATAAGTTTATTGGTTCTGCATCTACCTCAAATTATCTCCAAGAAATAAATGGTATGATTCAGACTAATAAAAATAATAATTATTCATATCGCATTGGTATGGAAACCTTGCATGACAATTTTCCAACCATAGATATCGGTTTTAAAAGAAGTATCGGTAATTTTATATCAAATAATTCTACCTCAAATTTTATAACCAATGAACCTTCTCTGACCATTGATTATGATTTTTCAAAAGGGTTTATTTTTAATTTTGACTACACATTATATGACTTTAAAAACAAAGCTTTAAATCAAAGAAATAGGTATGACGTTGCAAACTTTACCATATCATACAGAAAAGAAAATAGCCCTTGGTCGTATAAAATGTTTTCGAATAATTTATTTAATTCAGTATTTAAGAGAAATAGTTCTTTTTCGCAATATGTGATATCAGATACCAAGACATTTTTACTTCCTAGGGTATGGATGTTTAGTATTTCATATAATCTGTAATTCCTCCTTCAAAAACTGAGCCGTATAACTTTTATTGTTTTTTACAATTTGTTCTGGAGTGCCTTTGCAAAGAATTTCACCCCCTTTTTTACCACCTTCCATACCAATGTCTATAATGTAATCTGCCAATTTAATCACGTCCATATTGTGTTCAATAATCAGTACAGTATTGCCTTTATCGGCAAGGGTGTTAAGCACATTCATTAACACTCTAATATCTTCAAAGTGAAGTCCTGTGGTGGGTTCGTCTAAAATATAAAAGGTGTTTCCAGTATCGCGTTTAGATAATTCTGAAGCTAATTTAATGCGCTGCGCCTCACCGCCAGATAATGTAGTAGATCGCTGTCCAAGGGTAATATACCCCAAACCAACATCTTTAATGGTTTTTAGTTTGCTATGTATTTTTGGAATGTGTTTAAAGAATTCTACAGCATGATCAATAGTCATTTCTAAGACATCTGCAATAGATTTTCCTTTGTATCTAATTTCTAGTGTTTCTCTGTTAAACCGTTTTCCTTGGCAGGTTTCGCATTCTACATGCACGTCAGGTAGAAAATTCATTTCAATGATTCTAACTCCACCTCCTTGGCAGGTTTCACAGCGTCCTCCTTTGACATTAAAAGAGAATCGTCCCGGTTTGTAACCTCTAATTGCAGCCTCTGGAGTTTTGGCAAACAAACTTCGTATTTCACTAAAAACACCAGTGTAAGTGGCAGGGTTAGAACGAGTAGTTCTACCAATAGGTGATTGATCGATGTCTATGACTTTATCTACATGTTCTAGACCCGTAATTTTTTTATAAGGCATTGGTTCTTTAACACCTCTGTATATGTGTTTGTTTAAAATAGGATAGAGCGTTTCATTAATTAACGTAGATTTTCCACTTCCAGAAACACCCGTTACACAAATCATTTTCCCTAATGGAAATTCGGCGGTTACGTTTTTTAAATTATTTCCAGTTGCACCAGTAATTTTGATAGATTTTCCATTTCCTTTTCTTCTGTTTTTTGGCACTTCAATTTGTCTTCTTCCACCCAAGTAGTCGGCAGTTAAGGTGGGGTGTTCTTTTATTTCTTGATAGGTTCCTTCGCTTACAATTTCACCGCCATGCACACCAGCGCCAGGTCCAATATCAAAAACAAAATCTGCATGTTCTATCATGTCTTTGTCATGCTCAACCACCAAAACAGAATTTCCAATATCTCTTAATTTCACTAAAGAATCTATGAGTTTTTGATTGTCTCGCTGGTGAAGCCCAATACTAGGTTCATCTAAAATATACAAGACACCAACCAATTGTGACCCTATTTGTGTTGCCAAGCGAATGCGTTGTGCTTCACCACCAGAAAGTGATTTTGAGGTTCTGTCTATGGTTAAATAATCTAAGCCAACATCTAATAAGAATTGAATTCTAGTTTTAATTTCTTTTAAAATTTCAGAAGCAATAATAAGCTGTCTTTCAGATAACTTTGCATCTAAATTGTGAAACCATTCCGCTAATTCATTGATGTCTAATTTGGCAAGATCACTAATATTTTTTTCATTTATTTTAAAATGAAGACTTTCTTTTTTTAATCGATTACCTTCACAATTGCTGCAAGTAACCTCATCCATGAAGGCTTTTGCCCATCGTTTAATAGACCTACTTTCACTAGATTTATATTGGTTTTCTATAAATGAGGTAATTCCTTCAAAATCTATTTCATATTTACGAGTAACTCCCATGGTTTTAGAAGCTATAGAAAATTTTTCATTTCCTCCATTAAGAATAATGGTAAGAGCTTCTTCTGGAATAGATTTTATAGGATCACTTAACTTAAAACCATACCTATCAGCAATTAAATGTAGCTGTTTAAAAATCCAGCTATTCTTCTCTTCTCCCAAAGGAACAATTCCTCCATTTTTTATAGAAATTGAATCATCTGGAATTACTTTGCTAAAATTTATTTCGTTGGTAATTCCTAATCCGTTACACTTAGAACAAGCTCCTTTAGGAGAATTAAACGAAAAAGTGTTGGGTTCTGGACTTGGGTAGGCAATTCCTGAGATAGGACACATGAGTTCTTTACTGAAATATCTTGGTTTTTCGTCATCAACATCAATTACCATTAAAATATTATTTCCAGTGTAAAGAGCAGTTTTAATAGTTTCTACTAGACGTTTTTCTGATGAGCTATTCACAATAAGTCTATCTATGACAACTTCTATGTCATGCGTCTTGTATCTATCTAAACGCATGCCTTTCTCAATTTCCCTAATTTCACCATCTACCCGAACTTTTACAAAACCTTGTTTTGAAATTTGTTCAAATAATTCTCTGTAATGTCCTTTTCTAGATTTTACAACTGGAGCTAAGACTGCTATTCTTTTATCTTTAAAATCAGTTAAAATTAAATTCTTTATTTGCTCATCACTGTAGCTTACCATTTTTTCTCCTGTGTTATAAGAGTAGGCATCTGCAGCTCTAGCAAACAATAATCTTAAAAAGTCATAAATTTCTGTAATTGTTCCTACGGTAGAGCGTGGGCTCTTATTAGTGGTTTTTTGTTCAATAGAAATTACAGGAGATAGTCCGTCTATCTTATCTACATCTGGACGCTCTAAACCGCCTAAAAATTGACGGGCATAGGCAGAGAATGTTTCAATATATCTTCGTTGTCCTTCTGCATAAATTGTATCAAAAGCCAAGGAAGATTTTCCACTACCACTTAAACCTGTTATAACAACTAGTTTTTCTCGTGGTATTTTAACGTTTATGTTTTTTAAATTATGAGCTCTTGCTCCATAAACTTCAATATATTCTTGGTCTTTCAATGTAGATAAATTTCAGAAAGTTGCAAAGTTACTGAAACCAATTTACTTTTTTTGTTAAAGTAATACCCAAACTATAAACACTCATTACTGCAAAAAAAGTACAATAAATTAATTCTTATTTTTTATTTTAATCACAAAAAAATCAGTTAGTACTCTTTGTTTAGCAGCTACTAAAAAAGTATCTTGCATTAAAATAATATATATGAATTTTATACACTCTGTTAGACATTATTTTGAAAGACATGGGTACCACGTTTCCTCTCGTTTAGCTGATCGCTTAGGAATGAGAGCAAAAAATGTAAGATTATTTTTTATTTATATTTCTTTTGTAACTGTAGGCTTATCATTTGGATTTTATCTAACGATTGCATTTTTACTAAAGTTAAAAGATTTTGTTCATACCAAAAGAAGTTCAGTATTTGATTTGTGATTGTTCTTTATTATTAATTAAAACTAATTGAAACATCTGTTTTAGAGATAAAAACAACTTATATGAATATCTATGTTTAAATCAAAATTTCGCAAAGCGTTATTGCTTCTGATTTTAGTCTTAATGATTGGAGTATTTGGATATATGGTTATATCTGGATACTCATTTGTGAATGCACTATACATGACAGTTATTACAGTGTCTACTGTAGGTTTTGGTGAAATTAGTCCGTTAAATGAACAAGAAAAATTATTTACTATATTTTTAATAACCATTAGTATTATTAGTTTTGGATATACCGTATCTGCCTTTACAGAATATATTATAAGTGGTCAGTTATTTCAACAATTAAAATTGAAAAAAATGCAAAAAAAAATCGATCAACTAAGTGGCCATACAATTATTTGTGGTTTTGGTAGAAATGGAAAGCAGTCCATGATTAAATTACAGAATTATAAAAAAGACTTTGTAATTGTTGAACAAGCAGATCAGGTAATAAATGAAATTGATTTAGAGGGGTTTTTAAACATTAAAGGCGATGCTACTACAGATGAAGCATTACTAAAGGCTGGTATAGAAAGAGCTGATAATTTAATAACGGCATTACCTTCTGATGCAGATAATCTTTTTGTAGTGCTGTCTGCAAGACAATTAAATACCAATTGTAGAATTATCAGTAGGGCTTCTAATGAGAGTTCCTATAGTAAATTAAAAATTGCTGGAGCCAACAATGTTATCATGCCCGATAAATTAGGAGGAGATCATATGGCTTCATTGGTAGTAACTCCTGATGTAATTGAGTTTGTTGGTAGATTAACAATTGAAGGAGAAACCACAGCAAATTTGGAAGAAATTTCTGTAAATGACTTGCCCATAGAATATCTCAATAAAACAATTTTAGATTTAGATTTAAGAAAAAAAACAGGGTGTACTGTGATCGGTTTTAAAGCTCCAGATAACAGTTATATCATTAACCCAGAGGCTTCTATAAAATTGCAAAATAATTCTCACTTAATTGTTCTAGGAAGGCCTGAGCAGATATCAAAATTAAGATTACTTTTTTAAAATAATTTTTTCAACCATATCCTTCTCATTACTTTTTCATGAGTATATAAAGGAAGTGTTAACAAAAAAATACTTTTAACCTTCAAAAGTTGTTCGGGGTTCATTTTTTTATGATATTGCGGATTACTTAAATTCAAATATTCTCAAAAAGATGAAGAAAAGAATCCTATCAATCCTATTTTTAGTAATTCCAATAGTAACATTTGCTCAAGAAAAAGGTTTAGATCAACAAATTGATGAAGCCTTTAAACCAATATCAGATTTCTTTAGTGAAGTAATATTCTTTACTATACCAATTGCAGGAATAGATGTGCCTTTTGTATTACTTTTATTAGTTGGTAGTGCCTTGTTTTTTACCATTTATTTTAGATTTCCTAATATTTTTCATTTTAAAACAGCAATTAATGTTGTTAGAGGGAAATACGATGATCTAGATCATGCTTCAGTTAATTCAGAGCTAGCTATAGATGGAGATATAGCAGACACAATTAAAGATGAAAGTAAAGAAGGTGAAGTTACTCACTTCCAAGCATTAGCAACGGCAGTTTCAGGAACAGTAGGGAACGGTAATATAGCTGGAGTTGCATTGGCAATTGCTCTAGGTGGGCCAGGAGCAACTTTCTGGATGGTGGTTTGTGGTTTTCTTGGGATGTCTACAAAATTTGTTGAATGTACACTAGGAGTTCAGTATAGAGATGTAGGAGAAGATGGAACTGTTTATGGCGGTCCAATGTACTACATTAGTAAAGGGTTAAAAGAGAGAGGTTTTGAAGTATTTGGAAAAATAACGGCTATAATTTTTGCTATTTTTTGTATTGGTGGATCATTTGGAGGAGGAAATGCCGCACAATCTAACCAAGCAACTGTAGTTTTAAAAGAGTTAATGGGTTTAGAAAGTACTGGAGCTGGATTCTGGATTGGAGTTATTATGGCAATTGTTGTTGGTATTATAATTATTGGAGGAATTAAAAGAATTGCTTCTGTAACAGAAAAAGTAGTACCGTTTATGGCGTTATTATATCTATTAGCATGTCTTTATATTTTAGGAGCGAATTTTTCATTAATAGATGATGCGTTTTCTTTAATTTTTAGAGAAGCTTTTAATCCAACAGCTATTGGAGTTGGAGGGGTTATTGGAGTGTTACTAGTAGGGTTTAAAAGAGCTGCATTTTCAAATGAGGCAGGTGCAGGTTCTGCATCTATTGCGCATTCAGCAGTAAAAACTAAATATTCTGCCTCTGAAGGTTTGGTTGCATTATTAGAACCATTTATAGATACAGTTGTAATTTGTACAATGACTGCCCTTGTAATTATTATTTTTAATTTTGGTGGAGATGCATCTGGAGCATCAATTTTTCAATACGGAGGAGATGGAGCAGGTGCTGTTTTAATTGATGGAGTTTCTTATGAAGGAGCTGGAATTACTTCAAAAGCATTTGCACAATACATCCCTTATTCTAATGTTTTCTTAACTGTAGCAGTTGTTTTGTTTGCAGTTTCTACAATGATTTCTTGGTCTTATTATGGACTACAATCATGGAAGTTTTTATTCGGTAGAGGTAAAGCGGCAGATATGGCTTACAAGTTATTATTCTTGTTGTTTGTAATTATTGGAGCTTCAGCAAGTATGAATTCAATATGGGCATTTTCAGACGCAATGATTTTTGCTATGGTATTCCCTAATATGGTAGGTTTATACTTCTTGTTCCCTGTTGTTAAGAAACAATTAAATCGTTATATTGAAGCAATCAAAAGCTAATGTAAAATCCCCTATAAATGAAAATATTTAAATCCCATTTCTGGTACACAAAAAACCAACGAAATGGGATTTTATTTTTATTGATCATCATCATATTTCTACAATTAATATTTCATTTCAAAAACTTTGATAGCCAACAGTTGGTAGATTTTAGTCAGCCAATAATTACTTCTTATAAAAAACAATTAGATAGTCTAAAGAAGAAATCATCAAAAAAGAAGAAATTTAAAATATACCCTTTTAACCCTAACTACATTTCAGATTATAAGGGGTACCAATTAGGAATGAATGTAGATGAAATTGACCGATTATTAGCACACAGAGAACAAAAATTATATGTAAATTCATCAAAAGAGTTTCAAACGATAACCAAAATTTCAGATAGTTTACTTCAAAAAATTTCTCCATTTTTTAAATTTCCCGAATGGGTTCAAAAGAAAAATAAGAATAAAAATAATCAACAGAGATATATCCCAAATTCAAGAATAAATGTCTCAGAAATTACTACTGAAGACATCAATAAAGCAACTCTCAAAGATTTTACTGCTATTGAAGGTGTAGATGAATATATTTCTGAAAGAATTATTAAGTATCGTTCTAAACTACAAGGATTTTCATTTAAAGAACAACTCTTTGAGGTTTGGGGATTGGATGAACTAATGGCTAATAAAATTCTCTCAACATTTTCCATCAAAAACAAACCAATAATAAAAAAGGTAAACATAAACACAGCGTCTTTTAAGGAAGTCTTATCAAATCCATATATAGACTATGAGTTGTGTATCCAAATTTTTGATTACAAAGATGAAGTAGCAGAGCTTCAATCTATTTCAGAAATTAAAAATATAGAGGGTTTTCCAATAAAGAAATACAATAGAATAGTATTATATTTACTAGCTGAATAAGAATAACAAAAAAATATTGAATGTTGCACATGTATTTTACTGAAGAGCATGAGGTTTTTAGAGAAAGTTTTAAAGATTTTTTACAAAAAGAAGTAGTTCCCCACATAGACAAATGGGAAAAAACTGGAAATATTGATCGATTCATATGGCGAAAGTTTGGAGATATGGGGTATTTTGGATTGAGTTATCCTGAAGAATATGGAGGGCTAAATCTAGATATTTTTTACATGGTGATTTTTCTAGAGGAACTACAAAAAATAAATTCAGGAGGCTTTGCTGCTGCTATTTGGGCACATGTTTATTTAGCAATGACTCACGTAAATGTGGAAGGAGATGCTAGAATTAAAAATAAATATTTAAGTGCTAGTATTTCAGGTGAAAAAATTGGATGCTTATGTATCACAGAGCCTTTTGGAGGTTCTGATGTTGCAGGAATGAGAACTACGGCAATAAGAAAAGAAAACTCTTATGTAATTAACGGATCAAAGACTTTTATAACAAATGGCGTTTACTCAGATTATTTAATTGTTGCAGCCAAAACAGATCCATCTTCCAAACACGCAGGGATGTCAATTTTTATTGTAGACAGAGATACTCCAGGAATCTCCGCAACAAAACTTGACAAACTAGGCTGGAAAGCATCAGACACAGGAGAGATCGCTTTTGATAATGTAGTAGTACCCTCAGAAAATCTAATGGGTCAAGAAGGGAAGGGATTTGCATACATCATGCAACATTTTGCATTAGAAAGATTAATCATGGGGATTAATGCCCACGCAAGAGCCGAGTATGCCGTAGATTATGCAATTCAATACACATCAGAAAGACAAGCTTTTGGAAAAACATTGGATAGTTTTCAGGCATTAAGACACAAAATTGCTGAAATGGCAAGTCAAGTAGAAATGTGTAAGGAATTCAATTACTCAATAGCTAAAAGGTTAAATGATGGGGTGTATGTAGTTAAAGAAGCAACCATGTCTAAACTAATCTCAACAAAAATGGCTGATGAAGTAATCTATGATGCACTTCAATTACTTGGCGGTTATGGTTATATGGAAGAGTATCCAATGGCTAGATTACTTAGAGATAGTAGACTAGGCC
>Ga0206131_10004765_pt1 | contig 14685 bp, 14 predicted proteins | sample Helgoland_Spring_FD_148636 | JGI IMG/M metagenome (GOLD analysis project Ga0206131, IMG submission 148636) | Pelagic subsurface seawater microbial communities from Kabeltonne, Helgoland, North Sea - Helgoland_Spring_Bloom_20160517_1 | ecosystem: Environmental > Aquatic > Marine > Epipelagic ...
ATATTACAGGCTCATTCGTAAATGGGCCTGTAAAACTTATAATATAAAGGATGCTGATCTTGAATTGCTAATCTATTTAGATTGCAAAGATCGATTTACGCGTAATGAATTTATTGATGGTGCGTATACCTACAGTTGGGATAAAGACAGATGGGAAAGACTAAGAAGAGACGGTTGGATCGATGTTTGGAGAGCACGAAAAGGTAAGCTACAAAAATACACAATATATAAGACAAGTTTTAAATGTAAGCAATTGATTAAACGAGTGTATCGTATAATGCTTGCAGAAGAAGATTTGCCTACAGGATCAAGAAGTAAATTTTTCAATAACAGATCGTATACGGACAAAGTTTATAATAAAGCTATTGACGATATGATCAAAGATAAAAACAGATAATTATGCCAAAAGTAGGAAACAAAAAATTTGCTTACACAGCAAAAGGTAAAGCAGCAGCAAAAAAAGCAGCAGCTAAAAAGAAAAAGAAAAAATAGTTATGCCTAGTAAAAAAGCACCATCAAGAAAAAAATCTTTAGGTTACTATAAAAAAGTAAACAAAAAAGGCGGAACTGGAAAGAAAGCTGGAGGTGGAATGACTAAAAAAGGTGTGGCCAAATACAGAAGAGATAATCCAGGTAGTAAGCTCAAAACAGCTGTAACAACTCCACCTTCTAAATTAAAGAAAGGTAGTAAGGCAGCCAAAAGACGTAAGTCATTTTGTGCAAGATCAAAAGGATGGACAAGTGAAAGGGGTAGAGCCGCTAGAAGAAAATGGAACTGTTAAATGGAAAGTAGAGGATTAGGCGATTCAATTGCAAAGTTCACTAAAGCTACAGGAATAAAAAGAGTAGTAGATAGAGTATCATCTGGTTTAAACATACCTTGCGGTTGTGAAGCTAGACAGGATGCATTGAATAAGATTGTCCCATATAAAATGAAAAAAAGATGAGTAAACCAAAAAAGAAATTTGCAGAAACTACAGTAGGTAAACTTTTGTTTGGTGCAGCATCACTTGCTAGCCCAACATTGGGTAATATAATAAGTGGGGTAACTTCTCCTGCGGAGGCTATTGCTGCTATTGGTAAATCTGATGTAAGTGGTGAAGATAAAATAAAATTACAACAACTTATATTTGAACAACAAAATAAAGAAATGGAAGCAATCACCTCAAGGTGGCAAGCAGATTCCATGTCAGATTCTTGGCTTTCGAAAAATGTACGCCCACTAGTTTTAGTGTGGTGTATTGTTATATTTTCTATTGCTGGTTTGCTTGACAGCGTAGATTCTATTCCGTTTCATATAGGAGAAACATGGAACGATACGTTTGAAAAAGTGATGATGTCGGTTGTATTAGCTTATTTTGGTGGTCGAACAACTGAAAAAGCAACAAGCTTATTTAAAAAATAAAATTTAATGGCTAGACTTAGTACTTATGATATAGACACAGACGTTTCAAAAACAGATAAGTTAATTGGAACAGATGCTAACTTTGGTACTAAAAACTTTAATATGGAAAACATAGCAAAGTTTTTAAACACGTCTAGTTTAATAAATGTAAACGGGCAAGTTGTTTATAAATACTCTGGAGGCTCATTGGGTTTTGGAGAATTTAATATAGTAACTGGTGGCCCAGTATTTAGCTCTATAACTAAATTAAGATTTTCGCATTTTAATAGTAATCAAGAAAATATATCTACTTATTTAAATTACTTTAATGGGTTATTTGTTTTATTAACACAAACAGATGATCCTAATACTTTTGCACAATATTCTGCAACTGTATCTTCAAATACAGCAAATCAATCGGATTTTTTCTTGTCTTTTAGAGAAGGCAATGGCTCTTTAATAGAAGGTAAATATTATGCTTTATCGTATTCACCAAAAGGGCAAACTGATAAAAACTTTGTATCTAATAATATAAATTTTTCTTCAGGAGTAGAAACTACAATAAATCATAATTTAAATAAATTTCCTTCAGTTACAACCGTAGATTCAGGCGGATCACAAGTTGTAGGTGATATTCAACATATAGATTTAAACTCATTCAAAATAACTTTCAAAGCTTCTTTTCAAGGAAAAGTATACGCAAACTAATAAACTATGGCACTTTCATATTTAACAGACATTAATTTAAACAAAAACGAATTACAGAATGCAGTAGTTCAGAAGCTTGCTACAGATCCTTCATCGGGTCAAACCGCAGGTTGGATAATATTCAACACAACAGATAACCAATTAAAGGTATATGACGGCTCAGCGTGGACAAATGTAGGTGGTGATATAACAGGCGTTGACATAACAGCTGGAACTGGTTTATCCGGAACAGTTAGTACAACCTCAGGTCAACATACTCAAACAATTGATTTAGCTAACACAGCAGTAACCGCTGGTTCATATGGTTCAGCAACTTCTATACCAACTTTTACAGTAGATGCTCAAGGTAGATTAACTGCTGCTGGTTCAGCAAGCATAACAACTACTCTTACAATAGATGGTGATTCAACAACTCAAGACGTATCTTTAGCAGATGATGATCTTAAAATAATAGGTACAACAAGCGAAATAGTAACAGCAGTAACTAAATCTGGTACAGATGTTTCATTAACAATAGGTCTTCCAGACGATGTTACAATTGGAAACGATTTAACGGTACTTGGAGATTTACAAGTTACAGGAACAACAACAACTAACAATGTAGAAACAGTAAGTACATCAAATGGTATTATATTTGAAGGTACTGTTGCAGATGCTCACGAAGGTACTTTACTAGCTGGTGCATTAACCGCAGATGTTACATATACGTTACCAGACAAAACAGGTACGGTAGCAATGACAAGCGATATTACTGATAGGTTTTATGCTACGTCTATAGGTGACGGATCTGCTACTTCTTACACTGTAACACATAATTTAGGTTCTCAAGATGTAATAGTGCAATTATATGATGCAAGCTCACTAGATACGGTCTTTGCAGACGTGGTTAGAACTTCGACTTCAGTTGTTACGATAGATTTTTCATCCGCGCCAACAGCAAATGATATAAGAGTACTAGTTACAAAGATTGGATAATTTAAATAAAATTCATGGCTAAAAAGTTTTTAACCGATATTAACATAGCCGGAGGAGTATACGATTCCAGTGGAGATATAGGAGGTAGTGGACAAGTGTTATCGTCTACTGGTTCTGGTATTAACTGGATTGATGCAAATTCAGCCGCGAGTGTAGTATACCAAGACGGGTTCACTGGCAATGGAAGTGCAACGGCTTTTACTTTAGCCAATAGTATAGACAACGAAAATAAAACACAAGTATATATAGACGGTGTATACCAACATAAGGATAACTATTCTTTAAGTGGTACAACTCTTACCTTTAGCACCGCTCCACCAAACACAAGCGACATAGAAGTTATATCTTTCAGTAGCGTTTCAGCTGCTGATGATATTTTATATGATACAGACTTCGGTTCTGCTGGTTTAATGACAACCAATGGATCAGGTGTGTATAGCATAACTACAAACAACTCTTCAAACTGGAATACAGCTTACACACATTCTCAAGCTGCTCACGCTCCTGCAAACGCAGAACAAAATGTGCAGTCCGATTGGACAGCCACATCAGGTGATTCTTTCATTCAAAACAAACCTACGATTCCAAGTGGTAATCAGATTATAGATTGGACAGCGGATCAAGGATCAACTGAAATACATTCTGGCAACTACATTAATACAACCTATACAGTTGGTGATGGCGGTTTAACTCAAAACAATTTTACAAATGCTTTAAAAACAAAGCTAGACGGTATTGAAACCTCTGCTGATGTAACAGATACAGCAAACGTTACTGCTGCTGGCGCTTTAATGGATTCTGAATTAACAGATCTAGCTGGTGTAAAAGGTGTTACAATATCTAATTTAGCTACGGTAAGTTATGTAGATACAGAGGTTGCCGGGTTAGTTGATAGCTCACCAGCAACATTAGATACACTAAACGAACTTGCTGCAGCATTGGGTGATGATCCCAACTTTGCGACAACAACAGCTACAAGCATCGGGCTAAAAGCGCCGTTAGCCTCGCCTAGTTTTACTGGTAATGCAAGTTTTGCAGAAAATGTAACAATTGGGGATAATAAAAGTATTATAAGTAATGGTAGTGTAAGAATTGATATTGATAATGACAATAATTCAACTACAAGGGCTTTTGTCGTAAGAAATAACGGCGGTGCAAATACTTTGTTTAGAGTTCAAGAAGATGGATACGTAGGAATCGGCACGGCTTCGCCTTCAACTAAACTTCATGTTTCACATACTACTAGAATTGATGATGCTTATGGTTTAGCATTAGTAGAAAACACCAGCACAGGCACAGGCTCTGCTGCTAACTCCGCTTTAAACATAAAAAGTAAATATGGTACTTCTCAATTTATGCAATGGGAAAATCAAGGGTTAAGAATTGGTAGCAGAATAGTAGCCAACGGTGCTCCGGGTGATGTTTATTTTACTGCTGGATCAGATAGTGTTAAAATGGTTATGAAAGCTGGCGGAAACGTCGGAATTGGAACGACTTCGCCTGGATCTAAGTTAGAAGTTAAAACGTCTGGTACTAACACTACCTTAGAGCTAGACAACTCAGACACTAATTACACTTTAATTCAATATAATGCTCAAGGCGCAACAAAAGGATTTTCTGGATTTAATGCAGGATTTATGCTTTTTGGTGGAGAATCTGGAACTACCACGAGATTACAATCAGGTGGCTCTTATGCTGCTACCATTTTGGAAAATGGTAATTTTGGAATCGGAACGACTTCACCTGGAAACTTACTTGATGTAGCTGGAGATACTGATATTACAGGGCAATTAGTTGTTTCACACGACACAAATTATGTTGCTAAATTTGTAAATACTGCAACTTCAATGAGTAATGATAATTACGCGTTGATGGTTAATAGCTCATCACATACTTCAAATATGACTACCGCTGGGGCTATGGCAGTAGATGTGAATTCAGGAAGGGCATTTACTATTAACGGTATAGGCAGGGTTTCTATAGGTGGGAATACCCAATCAGCTAACACTTTAACATTAACAGGATCAGCTACAGAATTAGATTTATCTAATACAAGTAGTAGTGGTAAAAACTATAGGATTGCTTCAACTAGTAGTGGTGCTTTAGAATTTATTGATAAAGCTGCTAATGTAGAAAGAATGAGAATCCATGGTGATGGTTCAGTTGGTATAGGTGCAACACCCGCTAATAAACTTCACGTTAACGCAGGTACTACAAATATTGTAGCTCAATTTCAAAGCACGGATGGTACAGGTGGTATAATGCTTAAAGATTCTTCAGGTAATGTAGAATTAACAACAAGTGGTACGCATGGTTTTAATATACAACCTAATGGTGGCTCAACGGTATTTAGAGTAGATCAAAATGGCAACGTCGGGATCGGAACGACTTCACCTTCTAGTTATTATGCCGACCAATTAGTTGTCAAATGTAGTAGTTCAGAAAATGGTATTACAATAGCTTCTAATTCTACAACTGATGCTAATTATTTAATGTTTGCAGATGGAACTTCAGGTAGTGATAGATATAGAGGGCAAATAAAATATAATCATCAAGATAATTATATGGAGTTTGCTACTGATGCTTCAAATGTTATGAAAATAGACAGTTCAGGAAACGTAGGAATTAATGCATCAGCTTCATTAAGATTTAATGGCGCAGGGGATAATACCCACGCTGTAGGTTATGATTCTATTATTGATGGTTCTTTCTTACGAGGTCAACTTGGTATGAGATTTTTAACTGGAACAGGAGGTGGATCAGAAAGAATGCGTATAACATCTGGAGGGGATGTTTTAATAGCAACTAATGGTAAATTTTTACAAGGTAAAAGAAATACGGGTAGTGTCGTTATTGATATGATAGGTTTTGGAGCTGGCACTGATACTTTGCAAATAAAAGGCGGAACTAGCGGAGCAGCAAATGCAATTAGCTTTTATGATACAGGCGGTTTTTTAGGAACATTTTATAATAGTAATTTTGGAATAGGAACTAATTCGCCTTCTGAAATTTTACAAACAAATAAAAATAGTGCAGGAAATATTGTAGGTGGTTACTTTACAAACTCACAAGCAAACACAGGTGCTGAATCAGTAAGTTTAGCTTTTGGATTAAATAGAAGTGGTGGAGATTTTGTAAGACAAGTAAAAGCAATAACATTTGGAGCAGAACAACAATGGACAGGAACTGAAAGTACAGTTGATGGCTATTTATCATTTAGTACAATTTCAAATGAAACTGTTGCAGAAAGATTGCGTATATCATCTGGGGGGAATATACAATCTAATAATTTAGGTAGTGGTTTTACTGTTGGTTATGGCTTTCAACTTAGTCCACAACCTGGCTATTCTCAAATCTATATGGAATCAAATACAACTGCTACAAGAAGTTTACAAAGATTTTATAATCCAAATGGAAATATAGGAAATATAATGATATCAGGTTTTACAACAACCTATGGAACATCTTCTGATTATAGATTAAAAGAAAATGTGGTAGAAATGACTGATGCTTTAGATAGAGTAAGCCAATTAAAACCTAGTAGATTCAACTTTATAGGAGATGCAGATAAAACAGTAGATGGATTCTTAGCTCACGAAGTACAAGAAATAGTACCAGAAGCAATTACAGGGGAAAAAGATGCAGTAGATGAAGAAGGTAATCCAGATTATCAAGGTATTGACCAATCAAAATTAGTACCATTATTAGTAGGTGCAATACAAGAACTAAAAGCAGAAATAGAAACATTAAAATTACAAATAAATAATTAAAATGGCAAACACTTACAAATGGACAATTAACGCGTTAGACGCAAAAATTTCCCACGATAGCAATGATAATGTTATCAACACAATTCACTGGGGATATTCCGCAGTAGACAATGATGACGCAACAAAAGCGGCTTCATCTATAGGTACACATAGCGTTGTATATGACGCAGATAATTTTACTGAATATGCAGACATAACTGAAGCAAATGTAATAGCTTGGTTAGAAGCTGGATTAGATGTAGAAGCTATGAAAGCTGGTTTAGATGCACAAATTGCATTACTAAAAGCTCCAGTAAACATAACATTTTCAAGTCCTTTCCCACCAGCAGAATAAAAATTAAATTATGGCATTAACTAAAGTAACAGGTGATTTTATAAAAGCGGGTTCAATAACCCAGGGGCACTTACATTCAAGTCACGGTATAACTACAACTCACATAGCTGAAGGTGATAAACTGTTCTTTACTAACGCCAGAGTAGACTCAAGAGTTGGAAGTTTAAGCACGTCTAATTTATCTGAGGGTACTAATCTATATTATACTAATGCAAGGGCTGACGCTAGAATTGCATTACAAGTTGGTAGCAATTTAGATTTAAGTAGCAAATCAACTTCGGACTTATCCGAAGGAACTAATTTATATTACACACAAGCAAGGTTTAATACTGCTTTTACAGCCAAATCAACAAGTGATTTAAGTGAAGGAACTAACTTATATTACACTAATGCAAGAGCTGATGCTAGAATAGCTGCCGCAAGCACGAGCGATTTAAGTGAAGGTACAAATCTTTATTATACTGACGCAAGAGCTGATGCAAGGATAACCGCTGCGGATACAGATTCATTATCAGAAGGTTCAACGAACTTATATTATACAGACGCTAGGGCTGATGCTAGAGTTGCTTTAATAGTTGACTCAGCACCTGGAACTTTAAATACATTAAATGAATTAGCAGCAGCTTTAGGAGACGATGCAAACTTTAGTACAACAGTTACAAATAGTATTGCTACTAAATTACCACTTGCTGGTGGAACTTTAACTGGAGCATTGTCTGGAACATCTGCTACTTTTAGTGGAATTGGACAATTTGCTGGTGCTATAAGAATTACTGAAACTGGAACTGCACAACACATATTAATAGGTAATCAAGATTCAGCTGGTGCTAATAAGCCTGCAATGATTAGATCAGCTAACGCTTCTTTAGAATTTGGATATGGCAATAGCTGGTCAGGAGAGGGCGGCACAATGACAACAACTCTACAGTTACATGCTAATTCTAATGCATCTTTTGCAGGTAATGCGACGTTCACAGGAACAATTACAGCATCAGGATACAATGATTCAAACTGGAATACGGCATACGGATGGGGCAATCACGGAGCAGTTGGTTATTTAACATCATTTGATATTACAACACAAACAGATGCTAAATATATAAGAAGTGATGCAGATGACACAGCTTCTGGAATTATAACATTAACTAAAAATACGGCCACTGGTTTAGCTAACAGCACATTTAGCCACGCTAAAACAATTATTGGTGGAATACATTTTGCTAATGGAGCTGGAGCTAATAATAACGGTAAGCAAGCTGCTATTACTTTTCAAGGCAGTACAGCTAGTGAAGCGCAAGCTGGTATATATGTTCATAACAATAATAGTCAGGGAACACATATGATGTTTGCTACAACTAATAGTTATGCAACTGGACCACAAGCAGGTATTACTCTACTTAATAATGGAAATGTAACAATAAGAGGTACGGTCGGAGCATCAAACTTTTCAGGTTCATCTTCAGGTACAAATACAGGTGATCAAATATTGCCTACAGATTTTGTGTCAAAAGCAAATGGTGGAACGTTTTCTGGAGCTGTAACAATAGAACAAAATGGTGATGCACTTAATTTAAGATCGACAACAAACTCAACTAAACCTCGTCTTACATTTAGTTCTGATGTTCCTGATGACCAAATTGGACATATTGAATACACACATAATAATACTGCTTCTTATGGAAGTGGTGAGGCTTTCATTATAGGAGGAACAGAAAGCACAACAACAATTCTTGCTGATGGTAAGTTAATGTACAATGAAGGAATTTATTCTAAACCCGCTTCAGGAACTGGCGCAGGAACAAGAAAAGATAGCAATTGGGATACCGCTTATACGTATTCTCAAGTTGGACATTTACCGCTTGCCGGTGGTACAATTACAAGTGGCACAAATATAGGTTTAACAATAAATCATAATACTTTTGAAAAAGGGTTAGTGATACATAGAAACCATGCTACCAACGCAGCTTCTATTGTGTTTAAGAATAACACTGGAATGATAGGAACGCTTTTAGCAATTTCTTCTGATAATCAACCTTACTGGCAAGAAGCGGCGGGAACAGATAGCTATAAAATATGGCATGATAATAACGACGGCTCAGGTTCAGGATTAGATGCTGATTTACTTGATGGTGTACAAGGTTCATCTTACTTAAGAAGCGATACTAGTGATACTTTTAATGGTACACTAACTATGGGAGGAACTCTTGCTTTGCAGAATAACAGTATCTCAGGTGTAAATCATATAACAATAAATGATGCTGGTGTTAATGAGGGTATATCATGGAGTGGCGGTAATAATTGGTATATACAAGAATGCCCTGACGCAATGACTAATGCAGCTGGTAATCTACAAATATCTACTGGTACAACTAGAAGGTTTACTGTCGACACAAGTGGTAATGTTGAAGCTCCTACCGGGGTTATTTCTGCAGGTAACCACGTGGCGATAAACTGTGCTCAATGGGCATCCAGTGGTGCTTCAACAGGTGCTATTAAAATTACACTACCTGGTAGTACGTCTAATCATTCTATGCCTATCATTAGAGTATCAACATATGAATATAATTCAAGAGCACACGTAATATACACTATATCCGGACATAATTGGTCGACCGCTTCTTACTGGTATAATACTGGAGTAACTAGTGAAGGTAGTGATCCTTTAACAGTGAGACTAGGGCACGATGGTTCAACACACTGTATTGTTATTGGTGATACAAATACCACTTGGAGCTATGGGCATGTAACTGTTGAATTATTAGCTCACCCTCAGTTTTATTCTAATAATCAAGATATGACAGTTGGTTGGGGAGCATCACAAATTACAAGTTTACCTAGCACATTAACAACAGTTGGAGTTGGAAAAATATGGCACTCAAATAATGATGGTTCAACAAGTGGACTAGATGCAGATTTAGTAGATGGATACCATGCTGCCCAAACATATACGTCGACCGGAAATGCAGCTGGATCGTACTTAGGAGGACATTATTCTGGAGGTGGTACAGAAAAGCCAAACTCAGGCACATTTGGTGCTGGTAAATTAAAACTTGCAATGTTAGGTTCTAGTAACTTAGGGTTTGGCGGATCATGGAATGACGTATTATGGATGTCATCTTATAATGGTGGTGATGTAAAAAGATCAACAGCTCTTGTATCTAGTAAATATGACAATACAAGTTTATGGGTTGTTAAACAAAATTATGATTCATCATCTTGGGGAACGGGTTATTTAATACCAGTATATGGTGTTAATCCAAACGCGGGATCTTTATACGCAAATACTTTTTATGATTCAAATGCTACTAGTTATTATGCTGATCCAAATGCTACAAGTGTTTTAAAGTATTTAGGAAGGAAAGATCATGGAGAGGGATTATTAGTTGGCGGATATAATAATATCGGCGCAAGTCATGCAAAAACAAATCCAATATTTGCTATTGGTTCTAGTTATTTACCAGGCGAAGCATCTTTAAGTAATATGTATGGTATTGGTTACACTAGAGGTGATGCTAGTTTTTGTACTGGAACTAATGGATGGGGAATGTATGTTGCTGCTGATGGTAATTCAAGAATATTTTTAGATGGTCAAAATGGCGGAATTGGAACCGCTAATAATAGCTGGAGAGCGCCAATATTTTATGATTCAGATAATACTGCTTTTTATGTTGATCCTAGTAATGGCTCTAATGGAGTTTCCGCAAATTTACAAGGTAGAATACAAGTTGGTACATTTAGTGGCTCACAGGCAAACACGGGTGAAGCATGGATTGGGAGAGCATCTGACAGGGCTGCAGGTATACTAACAGTTCAATTAGGTACAGGCACGGGCAGGAGGTTTGAAGTTGTAGATTATAATTGGACTACTGTAGAATTTTCAGCTGATGATTCGGGTGTTGCAACAGCTGCAGCAAGTTTTAGAGCACCAATATTTTATGATTCAAATGATACAAATAGCTATTTCGATAGCAGTGAAATAGTTTTAAGACACTCTTCTCCGCAAATTGCTTTAAGGGATACAGATCATAGATCGGTAGTATTACATAATAATTCAAATAGATTTTATGTTCTTGGTGCACCAGTCGATTCTACTAGCTACGCACAAATAAATGGCGTTTGGCCCTGGTATGTTCAACTAGATACTAATGATGTTTACACTGGTAGTGTTGGATATGCAGGCGCTTCTTATAGAGCACCAATATTCTATGATAGAAATAATACTGGTTATTATGTACATGGCGATAGTGGCAGTAGACTTCTTCGTCTAGGTCTTAACGTAGCTCCAGATATGGCAGCTGCTGGTGATATTTTAAAAATACAAGGTGGAAACAATGGCTTAGGTTGTATAAAAGCAATATCGGGCTCATATAGTTATGGTGTTAGAATAGAAGGTAACAATTTGTCAACTCAACTAGCTTGTTATTCAAGTAGTACTGCTCAAACAACTCAAATTAATTTTGAAAACTCAGGTAATAGTTCTGCTGGAAAAATTAGTACTACAGGAAATTCTACAGCATATACAACATCTTCTGACTATAGATTGAAGGAAAATGTTATTCCAATAAGTAATTCTATATATAGGCTTAATCAATTAAACCCAAGTAGGTTTAATTTTATAGGAGAACCTAATAAAACAGTGGATGGGTTTATAGCTCACGAAGTACAAGATATAGTTCCTGAAGCAATTGTTGGAGAAAAGGATGAAGTTGATAATGATGGAAATCCTATTTATCAAGGTATAGATCAAGCTAAGCTAGTGCCACTACTAGTGGCTGCAATAAAAGAATTAGAAGCAAGAGTACAAGAATTAGAAAATAATTAGTATATTCACTTAAATTAGAAAATCAGTAAAACAAGTGATAATAAATTATAACACAAACAATTAAAAAATTAATTATGGCAATTACTTACACATGGGCAATCACGGCTATGAAAAAAGCACCCAGTCTCGACGGTTTGTCGGATGTGATTACACACGTAAATTTTAAATACGTAGGAACAGATAGTGAAAATGATTCCGAAGGAAATCCTTACACTGCAGAATTTTCAGGAGCGTGCCCTATTGGCGCACCAGACTCTGAAAACTTTACCGCTTTGGCTAGCGTTACAGAAGCCGATGTTATTTCCTGGGCTCAAGCTAATCACCCAGTTGATCACATGCAAGAAGTTATAACCAAAAATATTAGCGAACAAAAAATACCAACAAACGAAGCCGTCTCGGAAATGCCGTGGGCGTAAATTAAATTAAATTAAGTTAAATTAAAATTAGATTAAAATTATGGAAAACCAAGAAAACAAAATTAGCCAAGAACAATTAGAAGAACTACAAGGATTTGTAGGTAAGCTTAATCAAGCAGCTTCTCAAATTGGAAACCTAGAATTACAAAAACACCAGCTTAACCACGCTGCAGCAGAAGTTCAACAAGACTTGAACAAGTTGCAAGCTAAGCTAGAAGAAAAGTACGGAAAAATTAAAATTGATATTCAAACTGGAAACTATGAGCCTATTGAGGAAGAAGGTGGGGAAGAAATCGTAGGTCCAGAAGTATTAAAGAAAGCATAGTAATGTCTTTGGTAAGAAAAATTAGTATAGGTAGAGACTATAAGAACGACGCTATGCATTATGCTGTAGGCCAAGAAGTATACGGTGGCCATACAATATGTGATATAGTAGAAGGTGATGATAAGTTTTCTATTTTTATTAAAAAGAAGAACGAAGTATTACCGTGGAAAGATTTTAATAAAAACATGGCAATAGCTGTGGAGTACAATTTAGAATATTAATGCAAAGTTTATTTGATTTTATTATAAAACCAAAAAACGAAAGATACGATAACAAAAAATATATAGATGGTCAAGAGCTTTTAGTCAATACTGAAATCTCTGATCATCGATATGTTAGCCGTACTGGAATTGTTTTAGAAATACCGAAGTCTGAAGAAACCGAAATACAGATTGGTGATGAAGTTATTTTGCATCACAATGTATTTAGAAGATGGTACAATCAACACGGTATTGAAAAAAACAGCCGAAGTCATTATAAAGATGACTTGTATTTTGTAAGAGCAGATCAAATATACTTATACAAAAGAGATAACAAATGGGAAGCGCCTAAAGGCTTTTGTTTTGTTAAGCCAATCAAATCTACTGATATATTAAATAACGAGAAAGAACAAGCCCTGAGGGGCATTATAAAGCATGTTGACAAGGACATTAGCAGTTTAATAGAGAAAGAAGATTTAGTTGGGTTTACACCTAGCAGCGAATACGAATTTATTGTAGACGGTGAAAGAATGTATAGGGTATTAACTAATTCAATATCTATTAAATATGAACGTCAAGGAAACGAAAAAGAATATAATCCAAGCTGGACATGAAGCAGTCAAAGAACTTATTAAAGTTGCTAAAGAACCTATTGTTGAAACTGATGATGACATCTCAGCCGATAGACTCAAGAACGCTGCAGCCACTAAAAAGCTCGCAATATTCGATGCATTTGAGATACTAACTAGAATTGAAGAAGAAAAAGATATACTTGAAAATAAACCTAAAGAAGAAATAGATAATACTTTTAAAGGTTTTGCAGAAAGAAGATCTAAATAATGTACGAACAAAGCTTATATAAGATTATAGAACCTATTAAAGCTACTACTATTAAAAGATTGAATAAATCTAAGAAATGGGAGTACGGGTACAATGAGGAACATGACGTTATTGTTATATCCAAGACGGGCCAAATAGGAGAAGTGTATAGCATACAGAATTTAAAAATAGCACTGCCAAAATCAAGCAACGTTGATACTCAAAATGATCAGTGGACTCCGCATGAGTATCCTAAGGAGCTTAAAACAATCAAGAGTATATTTGATTGGAAAGATTATCCTGATGAATTTAAACAAAAATGGCATGCATATATTGATAAAGAATTTACTAAACGTGATGAAGGGCATTGGTTCAAGAGCAAAGGGGTTCCCACTTATATTACTGGCACTCACTATATGTACTTGCAGTGGACCAAGATTGATGTTGGGAGACCAGACTTTCGAGAAGCCAATAGATTATTCTTTATTCATTGGGAAGCGTGTAAAGCAGATAGACGGTGTTATGGAATGTGCTATCTCAAGAATAGACGTTCAGGTTTTTCGTTTATGGCATCCTCAGAAACAGTTAACTTGGCTACCATATCTTCCGATGCACGGTACGGAATACTGTCCAAATCTGGAGCCGATGCAAAGAAAATGTTCACAGATAAAGTGGTACCAATATCGATCAATTATCCATTCTTTTTCAGACCCATTCAGGACGGTATGGATCGCCCCAAGACAGAACTTGCGTACAGAGTACCCGCTTCGAAATTTACACGTAAAAGATTCGAATCAAAAGATAAAGCCCAGGAAATCGCTGGATTGGACACCACTATCGACTGGAAAAATACCGGGGACAATTCATATGATGGAGAGAAACTCGCACTTCTCGTCCATGATGAAGCCGGCAAATGGGAACGCCCGGAAAAC
>Ga0206131_10004785_pt1 | contig 14640 bp, 8 predicted proteins | sample Helgoland_Spring_FD_148636 | JGI IMG/M metagenome (GOLD analysis project Ga0206131, IMG submission 148636) | Pelagic subsurface seawater microbial communities from Kabeltonne, Helgoland, North Sea - Helgoland_Spring_Bloom_20160517_1 | ecosystem: Environmental > Aquatic > Marine > Epipelagic ...
TACTTAAACTGGAGCGTATTATTACTAGAGTCAGACCCTATATTTAAAAATAATTTCCCAAGGTTTTCTTACAGGTACAAGTATTCTAATAACGAATATTCTACATATGCTCCTTTTAGTGAAGCAGCATATGTGCCGGGTCAGTTTGATTACGAAGCAGCCATCGGTTTTAATAAAGGCATGACAAATAATCTTAGGAAAATTACTTTAACTTTTCCAACAGACACCTATGCGTTGCCACCCGCCGGAGTTGAAGAAATACAAATATTGTTTAAAGGCTCAGGCTCAAATAACATATATGTTATAGACAACCATTTGTTGTCTAGCGGAGCGCTTACCACCTTTGACATTACGTCGGAGCTTCTTGGACCTGTTGTAGAAAGCATACAATTACTAAGACCGTTTGACGCGGTCCCGCGTAAAGCAAAGTCCCAAGAAATAATAGGTAATAGAGTTGTTTACGGCAATTACTTACAAAACTATACCATTGGTAGCATTCCTGTTTTAACCGCAGGGCAAACTAATACAAGCTTTACTGCCGGGGAAGAATATTTAGGTAAAAAAAGCATAAAGTCCAATAGAACCTACCAATTAGGCATTACTTTTATAGATGAATACAACCGGGAATCACCGGTGTTTACAAATAATAATGCTTCTGTAATAATAGCTGAAAATAATTCTTCAAAGAAAAACGCTTTAACAGCATCCGCAACACTAGCTTCCGTGCCATCTTGGATTAAATATTATAAGTATTATATTAAAGATCCAGCTAACGAATATTACAATATTGTATTAGATAGATGGTACGATTCTGAAGATGGCAATGCATGGTTAAGTTTTGCATCGTCCGACGTTAATAAATTAAGGGAAGACCAATATATAATACTTAAAAAGCAACACGGTACGTCGACGGCGGTGTCTATAAATAATAGATACAAAATATTAGATATACAAAATGAAGCTCCTCGCCATATAAAAATGGAACAAACAGAAGTTTCGTCTGCGCAAATAACAGCTATAACAAATGGCTTTACAGCTGCGGGTCCTTTTATCGGTTTTCAAGGGCCTACTTTTGTAGAAAATAATAATTTTCACGAAGGTTTTAATGGCAATTCTGCTATACAATTTATAGAAGAAGGCGCAACAGCAAATGCAGGTGGACGGGTTTCGCAGTTATATGAAATTGCTAACGGTGGACCTCAAAATGATTCCGGGGGTAAAACAACTTACTCAGTAAGCTTTAATAGTGGTTCGGGTATAATACCCGCTGACGATTGGTTAACCGGGATTACCTCTGGTACCTTAAAAGCCGTGCTGTATAATTTAGAAGAATCTACTAGACCGGAATTTCAAGGGAGGTTTTTTGTTAAAGTGCCTAAAAATTCTGATTTTATAAACAACATAGAAGCGCCGTCGTCAACTTCTGTAATCCAAGGTGGGTTTAACGCAGCTGTACGTGCAGGCAGCCGCAATAACTCAGTGTCTACAGACATGACAGTAAACCCCAGCGTAAATGCGGATAGATTATCATTCGGTGATACCAATAATAGTAGTGTAGCTATTAACAGACCTGATCAAGGTGCGACTACTTTTACATTAGTGTACGGGCCTGTCAGTAATACAAACCCTGGGGGCGTGGGCGGTAAGCAAAATTTTAATGTATACAGTCTAGCAAGCAGTCCGTTTGCTAAAATAAGATTTGTAGGTAGCAATAATAATTTTAGTGAAGTATATAATATAACTAATAATGGCACCCAACAAAGCTATAATAGAAATGGTTTAACATTTGTTTACAGGACATTTACTGTGGATCGCCCGTTTGTTGGCGAATTTGGGGTGCAAGCAACTACTATTACAAAAATAGAAATTGTATCTGATTCGATCCCTGATCATTTTACAACTCCAAACCCAGCTATATTTGAAACAGAGCCTAATGAACTTGCGGATTTAGACGTTTATTACGAAGCTAGCGGCGCTAAGCTTATTTCCGAGCTTTCTAATACTGCAACTTTAAATTACTTTAATACATATTCTTTTGGTAATGGTGTTGAATCTAACAGGAGAGAAGACGATTTTAATGCACCAACTATAGGCAAGGGCGTAAGGGTTTCTTCAACTTTAGACACGCCATTTGAAGAAGAAAGAAGAGGCTCGGGTCTAATATATGGCGGTATATTTAATAGCACAAGTGGTGTTAACCAGCTAAATCAGTTTATAGCTGGGTTAAAGATAACGAAAGATTTAAACCCTGTATACGGCACAATACAAAAGCTTCATGCTCGTGACACTGATTTAATAGCGTTATGTGAAGACAAGTGTTTTAGAATCTTAGCTGATAAAGACGCGTTGTTTAACGCTGATGGAAATACTAACGTTACTTCCAATGCTAACGTGCTAGGACAAACGATTCCATACGTTGGTGAGTTTGGTATATCTAAAAATCCAGAGTCTTTTGCAATGTACGGGTTTAGAGCGTACTTCACCGACAAGGCTAGAGGTGCGGTTATTAGATTGTCTAGAGACGGCATTACTGAGATATCTGGCAAAGGTATGACTCATTACTTTGAAGATAAGTTAAAGTCAGCCACGGGTGCTCTAATTGGCTCGTATGACGAACAGGCTAGCTCGTACAATATAAAAATCGGCAACGAACAAACATCGTTTAAAGAAGGTGTTGATGGTTGGTCGACTAGATTGTCGTACGCTCCTGAGTTTGCGATTTCACTTAATAACGACTACTACAGTTTTAAAGATGGCGAAATTTGGGAGCACACAAACAACACAAGAGCTAACTTCTTTGGCGTGCAGGAAAACACAACTGTCACAACTATATTCAATGATGCCCCAACAAGCGTTAAAAACTTTAAGACTCTGTCGTACGAAGGAGATGCCGGCTGGACCGCTTCAATCACAACAAACAAACAAAGCGGATCGGTAAGCACGTGGAAAGAGCGTGAGGGTATTTACTTCAACTACATAAAAGGAGAGGCTACCACGTTAGGTAATATTGACACTAGCGAGTTCTCTGTTCAAGGAATTGCCGATGTCAACTATGCGGTTGACGGCGTTGGTTACTATGATTTGTCTTTTACAAGCGCCATTAATACCTCTCTACAGGTTGGCGATGTGATATACTTTGTCGATGCTTCCGCTGGTAATGCCTTAAAGCTTCTCGGTGATGTACTTAGTATAACAGGTTTAACCGTGCGTGCTGAATGGGACGGCACAGCGGCCAATGAGCCTGAAGACGGTGATTTTATATTGTTCGCAAAAGACGGCAACGTAAATACGTCTGGGTTGATTGGCTACTATGCAGAAGCAGAGCTTACCTCAGCTGGTGGAACCAAAAAAGAGCTGTTCGCTGTGAACTCTGAAATATTTATCAGCAGCGAATAATACGTAATAATAACTTATAAACTAATTAAATATGTACGGTGATATAATCGGCGGCGCTCTTAAATTTGGCGCTTCATATATAGGCGGCAAAAAAAGACTTGCTAGAGAAGAAGAAGCTAAGGGTTTGTTTGATACTGCGTATCAGGGTTACATGACTCAGGATATAAGCAATACGTTTTCAAACATGGAAAACACCATGGAAGACCTTACTGTAAATACGCAAGCGGCAGATTTTGCTGCAGCTCAACAAGCACAAGGTCTGGCAAACACTATGGGAAGCCTAAGACAATCTGCTGGCTCTTCAGGTATTGCAGCGCTTGCTCAGTCTTTAGCTAATGCTCAATCACAAAACGCCCAGCAGGCTTCAGCAAGCATTGGGCAGCAAGAATCAATGAATCAAAGACTAGCGGCGCAGCAAGCGGGCACATTACAATCTATGGAACGCGCAGGCGAAGAGAGAGCTATGGGCAGAGAAACAGAAAGACTAGGTACAAGCCTTGGCATGCAGCAAGCCGAGCTAGCTAGCGCGCAAGCGGATATTCGAGCGGCGCAACAAGCAAGGGCTGGAGCTCTCGGCGAGATTGCCGGCGGTGTCGGCGGGCTAGCACAAGTTTACGGCGCTGGTGGTGGTTTCGGAGATGTTATTCAAGACGGATATGCCGCTCTAAATAAATAAGTATAATGGCTGATAAAACTTTAATACAAGGCGCGCAAAACATAGCTAATGCTAGAAATACATCGGGTATCGGACAAGCATTTGGTGTAGGGCTAGATAAATCGATAGCTCGGCAAAGAGAAGCTAGAGCCACTAAAGCCGAACAGGATAGAAAAAAGGCTGAAGCTATTCAAAAAAGAACCGAAAAGTACTTAAACGAATGGGGCGGTACAAATATTAATAACGGTGAATTGTCAGAAGGCCAAATGGCTGAAGTGCACAAAGCCGCGGAAGTAATTCAAAAAGACTTTCAAGATGTAGTTATAAACAAACTATCTAAAGACCCTACCAATATAGACCTTATCAATGAAAAAAACGGTTATTTGCAAGAAATGAAAACCTTAAGATCAGCAGTGGATAATTACGCTGATCGTTACGAAGTATGGGCCGCAGGCGTAAACGGTAAGTTATATTCTAAGTCAGCAGCAAACGCAGGCAGCTTAGCGTTAAACGAGCAAGCTTACACTCAGCCCGTGATTTGGGATAGGGAATCAAAGTCTTTAGCTTTACCTAATTCTAGAGGAGAAGACGGCAAACCATTATTATATAAGAATGTAAATTTACCATTTAACGGCGGCTTCGAAGCGGCTGAGGTGATACGCACTAAAGCAGATGAGTTATCTGCGCCTAGAAAAAACAACCTTAGTGACTTCCAAATTAAAAATGGTGAGGAAGAAATTAAAAGTCTTATTTTAGCATCAAACCCAGCAGAGGGTGTCAACAATACGCCTGCATTGCTTGCTAACCAAACAATGCTCAGTCTTTTCCCTGAGTGGAAAAACATAGAATACGCAGCTACAATGACTGATGACCAAAAAGAGGCTGTAGCGGGAGAAATGGCAAGCGTTGTAATGTCTCGTTATAAATCTGTGGCTGAAGCAGCAACAGGCGTAACGCCACCTGGCCGGGGCTTTTCAGAAACTCCTACCAACCAGGCTTGGATAAGGGATACAAAAAAATTAGCGAAGGCTAATGTTGCTACAGAAATATTAGCGCCTAATGGAGATTACGTTATAATAATACCCAAGGGTGTTGAGTATGAAGGGTTTCAAGCAAAAGAACCCTACATGCGTATTGTGAATGGTGTAGACAAGAAGGGGAACCCCGTGTACTCGCTAAGACCTTTAGATCAGGGCATTATTCAAACTAAGAAAAGAAAATAAAATAAAATTATGTACATTAAAGACGGTATAGAGCTTACTCCTGAAGACGTTGCATACAACGCTTCTATTGCTGGGGTTTCACCTGAGCAATGGGTAGAGGAAAACGAATTTAATACTGTTGAAGAAACAGACCCTCCAAAAGAGGGAAAGCTTATCGGCCCACCAGTGGAGACTCAACTGCCTGGGCCAGTAACAGAAGCGACCGCTGGGGTTTCCAGTTCGGTCGATACTTCTTTGGAGTCACCCGAGTTCCCAACCATGCTGGACGAAGTAGAGGTAGTCGCTGATAAAATAACTACAGAGGCTACCCCATTTTTAGAAAAGCTTGCTAGCATTAATAAAGATACTGAAAAAGAATCTATACTTGCTAGTTATTTTTATTTAAAGAAAGATTTAAATGGAGATTATGTTTTTGATCTGCCAAAAGAAATACTAGAGCAATATGGAGATGCACCTGCGTTTTCACAAGAAGGGGGACCAAATACAGGCTACGCGCCAAATATAGAAGCTGTAAAAATTGCATTAGGTCCCAAAAAATTTAATCAATGGTCTGCTAATATAGGAAATGCTGTTTATGCAACTCCGGAAGCTTTAAACGAAGTGTTTGATGTAAACGAAGTAGACGACGCTACTATAAGCAATGTTCTAGACGGTAAAAGAACGACCGCCATGGAGGCTCTAATGAGGGGCTTAAGTGACAAAGAAATATCCGAGGTTTTAGACGAAGCTGTATCTTTAGATCCGGAATATCAGCAAGCCGTTAATGAAGCGCTAACTGACGAGCGGGGAAACCGCATACAATCCTTAGACGGAATTAAAGGAGACCGTGAGATATATACTGATTTACTAAAAAATGAATTTAAAGATTTAAAACAGCATAGTGAAGCATTTAAAGGAGCCGAGCAATTTTTCCAACAATCAATAGATAAATTTGAAGCTGATAAAAAGGATATAGAAACCCGCGCGGACGAATTATTTAAAAACTTAGAAGCTAAGAAAAAAGCAGTTGGAGGGTTTACGGTTGTCCCCGGCATAAACCAAAATAGCATAGACGCTATAAATAGCGCTCAAGATGCATACAAAGAGGCGGTTGATGAGTACAACGCATTTATATCAGGTGAAGAAGCTGTAGCATTACAAGCCTCCGCAGACGACCTTATTGCCAGCCAAGCAGCATTGGAATACCAAGCAGAGTGGCTTTCTGAGCGCTACACGAATCTTGTAAAGACTAACTACCTGCAAAATGCGGCTCTTAAAAACTATAGTAAACTAGATTTAGCTGGTCAAGCGCTTGAAGAAGGGATATTAGGCACTACTGCTGGATTTATGGGGATGCTGGCGCAAGGTGCCACTTATTTATCTTTCAGTAAAGGTGCTCCTATGCCTGAGGCTATTGAAGATTATTTGCTAAACTTCAAAGGTAGAACAGTACAATACAATATAGACCTTAACGAAGACAGAGTTAAAGAATTTCCAGCAAAAGCGAAATTTGCGCAAGTCAGTAAGGGTGACATGTCGCTATGGGATTACGCAGGCGAAAGCTTAATGAATGGAACGCCTAGTATATTAGCCGTAATGGGGCCGCAAGCTCTTGCTTATGGGGCTATCAAATACGGTGGTAAAAAAGTTATAGCCAATCAAATTCGCAAAATGGCAGCGAGGGCTACTATGACGTCTTTCTATATTCAAGAAACCGGCGGTGACTATATGCAAAGCTCAATTGCTCAAAAAAATGCGAAATTGAGATTAGTTGAATTAAACGAGCAATTAGAAAACGCTGTAGGTGGTATTGATAAAATTAAGCTGCAAGAGCAGATTGACGTTGAAACAAATAATCTTAATCGATCTGAATTTACGAAAGCCGTAAGCGCTAATACTAAAGGCCTTATAGCAACTTATGCTGAAAAATTTGGTACTTTAAGAACAATAAGTAATTTTCAAAGATACTCTGCTGCAATTGGCAGAAGACAACTAAGCAAATCTATGGTTCCTTTTGTCCGCAATAATGCTCGGTTTATGGCAGCGGGTATTGGCACAGCCAAGGGTGTAGCTACAGGTGTACCTATAGAACTTTTAGAAGAGGGTTTTACTTTAATGGGGCATAACTTGGTGGATAGCCAAATAAACGGTATTTCTAAAAGTATATTGGAAGGTTTAGATATTGATTTTGCTGTTGATGTTGTACTTCCCACGCTTGCTATTATGGGACCCAGCGCAATGGGCAACATTGGTAGCGCTATTCAAAGCGAGCTTTTAACCCGAGAGCAAGCGGCTAAGGCTACGGAAATTAGAAATGAAATACACGAAATACAAGATGCTCTTGACGGCTTAGATGGCCGCACGAAATCAGCAAGAGCTTTAGGTAAAAGAAAAACCGAGCTTTTTAGAGATCTTAATTTATTGGATGCTGAAGTACTTATAAAAGCCGGACAACTTGATAAATCTGATTTTAAAATTTTAACAGATTTAAACCGCGAAATAAGCTTATTAGAAAAAGACGTTGCTGAAATAGGTAGCACAGGTAAAATTACACAGGAAAACAGAGCTGAATTTGAAAGATTAAAAGCGGAAATCGAACAGCTTACTTCTAATAAAGAAGATATACTGCGTAAGCCTGAAGAAGCTATACGAGAAGAAGCTGAAAAAGCAGGGCTGGAAGCAGAAGGAATATTACAATTTAGTCAATATTCCACAAACGTAGTAGTTGCTAAGGGATTTTATGGAGATAACTTTGTCGAAATCAAAGAGGAGGCCGACATTGAAAACCTTCCTGAAGATATAAAGGGAATAGCCCGCGAGGCGTATTTGGAAGGAGATTTAGGGGCTTTTGCAAAAGGTAAAGCAGTCGTTTTTAAAGAGCGCGTTTTAGCGGCTATTCAAGTAGGCGGAGACTTAGGGTTATTTGCAGCATCTGTGCCCATACACGAAGTAGGACACGGCGAAGTTTCTAAATCAAAACCATTAGTGGATAAAGGCATTGTTGGGTTAGAAAACAACATGGTTCAGAGTGTGTTAAATGAAATGAACCGGTTAGCTGAAATTGGCGGCATATCCGCATCCACGTTAGAAACTTTTAAAGCACGTTTTGATCAGTACCTAAACATTAGGGAAGACGGTAAAGTAGACGCGGACGAGCTAATACAACTCATAAGCGACTTAGACGCAAACGGATTATTACCGCCAAGCGCTTTCGATGGTATTGTGGAAATCAAAGGTGTTATTAGGCAAATAATGAGCACCCTTATGCCTCAAGGTCGAACGTTTTTTAAACTAGAAAGCTATAAAGATGTTAGATCTTTCTTGTCAAGCTGGCAAAGAAAGGCATTTGAAGGAGCAAGGGCTAATACTTTACCGGAAGACGAGGAAGACGGCGAAACAAAAGAAAGTATAGGGCAGAAAACGCTTCTTGGGGACATTAACGCGCTTGTACCTGAGTCTGTGGAAACTCAAGATCAATTCTTTGATCGCAAAGTGTTTAATCCTATATATAATGAAGGCAAGCTTCACCCGTCTATAGCTAATTACATCCGCTCTCGCTCAGTGAGCAAAGAAGAAGCGCAAAAAATTATAGAAAGTGTAAGCGAGCGTTTAATCAACTTTAACCCAGCGGCTAAGCGTAAATCAGGTAATGCTAAAATAACATTAGGTGAGTTTATATTTTCCAATGTTAACTTCGGTAAGCTAGACGCTAGAAAAGCATTGTTTGAAGAAGGTCAAGAGCGTGCGCAGGTTGAAAGCACAGACAGCGAAACAGCTAAGCAAGTTGTAGCCAAAGAAGAAAACGCACCTGCTGCTATAGAAAAGCCTAAATATAAAACACTTACTAAAAGACGGGTGCTTAGCGAAGAAGCTAAATCAATAGCAGAGGCCAAAGTGCTGTCTAACGTGCGTGTGCTAAAATCAAGAATAGACGCTAAGGTAGGCAAGAATGTAACTGTCACACCTTTAATTGCTGAGATAAAGAAAACCTTAGGGAAGCAGCTGGACATCGACTTTAAAAAAGAGATGGGCGGTAAAAAAGACGGGCAACTTAGAAAGTATTTGCTGCGCAATAAAGCAGCTATACTAGAGAATATGACCACTACCTGGTTAATGACGGCTATGCCTAATGCTGTGCAAAAACAAGTTGACGGTGTTTGGACAAGTGACTGGAAGGGCAAAAAAATTGACAGAGAGTCTGTATCCACAGATAACGCTGGGCGCACATCAGGTTCTGAGCTAGTAAGAAGACTGCCTAAAGCGGCAACGAGATTATCTGATGCTGATTACTTATCTAATATTTTAGACGCATCAGGAGCGCCTATACGCGGCCGTAAAGAATCGTTAGCTAAAGCAATGGCCGAGCAGTACGCTATAGAAACTATACAAGAAGGTGTTGCGAATCCTAATTCTGAAATTGGAAAAGCATTTCTTGATAATCAAGCGAGAAAAGGCGTTGAAATTACAGAAACAACAGCTGTGGAGCTTAACCGCCAAGCAGAACAGGGGAATGTTAAGTTTTCATTAGGCTTAGGTGCTGTAATAGAGTATTTAGAAAACCCTAAATTTAATATTAATCTAGGTAATAATCGTGAAAAGGGAATTAATAAATTGCTTATACTTCATGGTAAAGATACTATATTTAAGCTAGACAGCGAGGAAGATATAAACAACTGGGCGGAAAGCACAACTAAATACGTACTACCACTTCTGCCAAAAGATATATTCTTTTCTAAAGATAAAAAAGGCAACTACAAAGAAAGCGGTAGCAGCGCATTTAGAAGATCGAATAGATTCGTAGGTGAAAAATCCTTGGACGATTATTTTGTAACTAAAATAAACGAAATGCGAGCGTTGCCTGAAAGTGCTTTTGCGCCGGCTATAAAAGGCTTGGATAAAAAGTTTTCGCCGTCTTACGATACAAACATAGGTAAGGACGACGCAGTTATGCAGGCTAATATGGACAACGGCCAGGTTGCGCAATTTAATAATTATTGGGGCACGATACATCGTGTTATGTGGCAAAACATAAATAAAGCAATTAAAGCAAATCCTGATAACAACGATGTTTTAAAGGCTATCGGTAATTACATGAGCAACGTTAGCAATGACAAGTCCCACCCACATAAAATGGGCGCGGAATTTGTAGGCTACTCAATGGATGCTACTGGCAAGACTAGTGATAAAGGAACATTCCGTAAATACGAGTGGGAGCACGCAATGCCCGCAACAAACGCGTACCTTTATCTTTTAGATGCGTCTATAAACGGATTTGATTTTGATGCGGCTTATAATGCTGTAATGGCTAACTATAAGCTAATAGCTTTAGATACAGCGCAGGATTTAAAAATTAAAGCAGCCGGTTTAAGCAACGGTATGCCGTTGGGGTGGAAACTTACTGAAAACAATTGGACAGAACGTTATTCTGAATCAGGGGTTGATCTTAATACTATAATGACAACTAGTGGCATAACTTTGCAGCAGGCTATAAACAGCCGCGGGGCTACTCAATTTAATAATGAAATTAATACAGAAGCTTTAGAAAAAGCAAAACAAGATATTAAAGATACCCAAAAGCAAAAGTATAAACCAAGTTTAGGATTAAGCAAAGAGTTTAATAACATACTTGAACGCAAAACAGGTGTTGAATCATTTAAAACATTTTCAGCTGTTCAAGCACAGAAGCGTGGTGAAAAGAAAGGCGGGTTTAAATTCTTTGTCGCACCAAGTGTTGATGATTTTAGAGGTTTAGTTAACTATGCGTTTGCCGGTAAAGGCAAGCAGGGTGAGGCCGATATGAAATGGCTCGAAGATAACCTAATGACACCTTATGCTAAAGGTATTGCCGCTATTAATGGTATACGCCAGCAAATAAAACGCGACTTTAAAACCGCAGTTAAAGCATTTCCTAAGCAGTACCAGTTGCTAAATAAAGAGATCGGCAAGACAGGTTTTACTTATGATCAAGCTGTTAGAGTGTACTTGTGGGGTAAAGCAGGTATCAAAGCACCGGGCTTGTCTCAGAAAGACACAAAAATACTGCAAGACGCTATTCGTGAAAATCCGGAGTTAATGGACTTTGCAGATGCAATGCTTGTTGTTGCTCGCCGCGATACGTGGATGGAGCCTAGCGAATACTGGTCGGGTAGTACATTGCTGTCGGACCTTAACAGCATGACCGAAAAGATCGGCCGTAAAAAATACTTAGAAGAGTTTATACAAAACGCTGATGCAATATTTACTACAGAAAATCTAAATAAGATTGAGGCGTTGTACGGTAAAGCGCATCGTGAGGCAATTGAGGACTCTCTGTACTCAATGAAGAACGGTACAAACCGTAATGCAGGAGGCAATAAGCAGGTTAACGCATGGTTAAACTGGATTAACGGCTCTACGGGTGCAATCATGTTCTTTAACAGACGTTCCGCGTTGCTGCAGATGCTTTCGTTTACTAACTTTATAAACTGGTCTGACAACAACCCTGTCAAAGCAGCGGCAGCGTTTGCTAACCAAAAGCAATACTGGTCTGATTGGGCAATGATATTTAACTCTGATAAACTTAAAGAGCGTCGGGGTGGTTTGAAGCAAGACGTAAGTTCTAACGAAATTGCTAGTATAGCTAATGCAAGTAAGAACAGCCCGCAAGCTATTTTAGCTAAGTTATTACAATTAGGTTTTACACCCACTCAAATTGCGGATAGTATGGCTATTGCAACAGGTGGGGCGATGTACTATCGCAACCGTGTTAACGCTTTAGTTAAAGAAGGCATGTCGCCAAAAGATGCGGAAGCGCAAGCGTTTATTGATTTCTCTAAGAAATCTGATGAAGCCCAGCAGTCCTCAGATCCAGCATTGGTGTCACAGCTGCAAAGAAGCACGCTGGGGCGTCTTATATTCGCTTTTCAGAACACTCCTATGCAATATACCCGCTTAATGAAAAAGGCGGCGTTAGATTTAGCTAATAACAGAGGTGATTGGAAAGATAACGTAAGTAAGATTGCTTATTACGGTATAATACAAAACTTTATATTCTCAGCATTACAAAGCGCGTTGTTCGCTATGTTGCCTGGGTTTGATGATGATGACGAGGATCTTACTGCTGCTGAGCTAGATAAGAAGAATGCTAAGGAAGAGCAAAAGATAACTAGGGTATTAAACAGCATGCTCGATACTGTGCTTAAAGGCTCAGGTGTATATGGGGCGGTTTTTTCAACTGTTAAAAATATTATTAGAGAGTACAATAAGCAAGAGAAAAAAGGTTTTATGTCTGACCATGCTTATACCGTTTTGTCTTTATTTGATATATCACCACCTATTGGTTCTAAAGCTCGCAAAGTATACAGCGCTATTCAAACAAGAAAGTTTGAAAAAGATGAAATTGCAGCGCGCGGCTGGGGTGTAACAGCAGATGGAAGATTAGACTTAGGCCCTAATTGGACGATACTAGGTAAAGTCTTATCTGCTACTATCAACCTGCCGCTTGATCGTGTGGTTGATGAACTTACTTCTGTAAGCGAGGCATTCGACGCGCGCAACAAAGCGTGGCAGCGTATAGCATTAGGGCTAGGTTGGAAAACATGGGATGTAGGCGCTATAGAGGAAAACGCGGAAGCTATTAAAGAAGCTGCAAAGAAAGAGCGCAAAGAAGCTGGAACTAAGAAGGCAAAAGAAACTAGAGCCAAAACCAAAAACAAAAACAGGAATACAAGAAATACTTCTAAACCTAGAAACACTAGAACTCGGTAATGAGCCTGCTATAAAGCACTTAGAAAATTTAAAGTTAATTGCACTAAATATCCGCTAGCAAACGCGCGATTATTTTAACAAGCCTATTATTACATAACATAATACTATGGATCGCACTATAAAAAAAATTATAATACACTGCTCGGCTACTAGGGAAGGCCAAGATATAAGCGTAGATACTATTAGAGATTGGCATTTAAAAAAAGGCTGGTCAGACATTGGGTATCATTATGTTATTGATTTAAATGGTGTTGTGCGCCCTGGTAGACCTGTAGAAAAAACCGGGGCTCACACTAAGGGGCATAATACTGGTAGTATAGGTATATGTTATATAGGCGGTGTTGAGGAAGATGGTAAAACACCTAAAGACACTAGAACTGAAAAACAAAAAAACGCTTTAGATAATTTAATTTTTATACTTACTGATATTTTTTTCGGAGCAACAGTGCACGGTCACAATGAATTTGCGGCAAAAGCGTGCCCTAGCTTTGATGTGCAAGCCGAATACGGTAAATAAAACAAGATATAAACGAATTTAAAATGACCCAATCCGATATTAAGCTTATGCTGCTAAACGCTACGGCTATGACTGTAAGCATGGCCCACGTAGAAACTTTACTTAAAGTTGCACTGCTCGTTGTATCAATAGGCTATACAGCGCAACGCTGGTGGCTATTGCAGGTTGACAAAAACAATAAAAACAAAAAATAAGATGGCATACAAACAGCAACCTAAGTCCCCAATGCTAAAGGCACTGAAGGGTAATCAAGGAAAATTACCACAGCAATTACAGGATGCAATTAAAGCTGCGCCAGAGTCCCCAGCTAAGCAAACTACGGCTAATGAGTTCGCCTATGAAAAGTCTTTAAAAGACAAAGAGATGGGTAAGAGCACAAAAGTTATGGACAAGCTTACATCAGCTCTTGAAGCACCGTTTAGCGATAAAACATACAGTGAGCTAAAGAAAGAAAAGCGCGCTAAGCAGAAAGCTAAATATAACGCTAAGGCTCCTACTAAACAAACTGCAGACCCAAAAAAGCCTGTTGGGCCTAAAGCAGAAAAGCCTAAAACTAAAAAAGAGGTGTTTATGAAGGAGGCAAACAAAAAACGTTACAAGTAATGGCGTTTAAGATGTTATCACCCTTTAAACTTAAAGATGCATGTTACCATAAGGTAAAAGCACAATACGACGTATTCCCATCGGCATACGCGTCTGGCGCTATTGCAAAGTGCAGAAAAAATAAGGGGAAAAAGAAAAAGTAATGTATAAACAAAACTCACCGTTCAAAAAAGTCAGAAAGACTAAAGAAGGTTTAGCTCTTAAACGTTGGTTTAAAGAAGAGTGGGAAACACCCGGTGGTAGTAAAGACTACAGTGACGGTGATGTTGTGTTCAGGCCTACAAAGAAGGTCAGTAAAGACACTCCTAAAACTTACGGTGAGCTTAGCCCTTCCGATATAGCGGCAGGTAGAAATGAAAAAAAAACTAAAGGTAGAGTATCGAAATACGATAGATCAGAACTAAAGAAAAACAAAAAGAAAAAATGAAAAAAGGAATTGGACCACGTGGTTTAGGAGCGTCTAAATCACCAGCAAAAATGTACGGCACTAAATCACCGGCTAAACAAGCTAAGCGTATTGT
>Ga0206131_10004788_pt1 | contig 14626 bp, 10 predicted proteins | sample Helgoland_Spring_FD_148636 | JGI IMG/M metagenome (GOLD analysis project Ga0206131, IMG submission 148636) | Pelagic subsurface seawater microbial communities from Kabeltonne, Helgoland, North Sea - Helgoland_Spring_Bloom_20160517_1 | ecosystem: Environmental > Aquatic > Marine > Epipelagic ...
AATGTACCCGGGGTCGTCGCAGTAGTTGGCGATAAACCGGAAATTGGGCAGCCACCGGCGGGTCACAAAGTCGGCTGCTATTTCGTCAAAGGTTGAGCCCGTTGTAGGTCCCGCATATTGCGGGTAGAGGGGCAGTACGATTAACCGTTGAATACCGGCACTGAAAAGGTCTTGTAGGACATCGGGGATCGACGGATTGCCATAGCGCATGGCACCGCGCACCATAATGTGCTCGCCAACGCGGCTTTTTAGGCGCTCTTCAATACCGCTGACTTGATCCATGAGGTGGTACAGCAGCGGCGAGCCACGGTCGGTCCAAACTTCGCTGTAGGCTTCGGCCGATCTTTTTGGACGGGTATTTAAAATAATCCCGTTCAAAATGAGCCACCAAATCAGCCGAGGTACTTCTACGACGCGAGGGTCGCTCAGAAATTGCTTGAGGTAAGGGCGCAACGCTTTTGCTGTGGGCGCTTGCGGCGTCCCCAGATTGGTGACCAATACCCCGGTTAATGGAGGCGTGCCATGATCATAGTCGGTCGTGCCGCGGTAACTCATCATTTGTCCTGGTCATTATCTCTACGTGGCATACGGTTTATGGCGCACCGCGGATGCCTGAGGTGGCATATTGTACGCTTGTCTAGGCCTTGGGTTACACCGGCGTGAACCCGTGGTATAAAAACCTACTCAGAATTCAAAAAAACCATAAACCCCAGCAAAGACACCTTGAGAATGAGAAATCAGCCCTTATGAGCCTCGATTTTGACAGCGCCCGGTTACCCAACCCCAACCTGACAGATTTACATCATGCCTGGAGGGAGCAGCTGCGGCGTTTTATTGACGCTGAAATCATGCCCCATGCCGACGATTGGGATGAGGCTGGAGAGATTCCTATTGGCCTTTGGCCTAAGGCCGCTGAGGTGGGTCTATTGGGTCTGAGCTATCCCGAGGCCTATGGCGGTACACCCGGTGATGTTTGGCTTGGACAGATAACCGCAGAAGAATTAGGGCGTATTGGTGCTGGTGGCATTAACGCTAGCCTCATGGTCCACAATATTGGTTTACCCCCAATTATCAATTGGGGCTCCCAAGCCATGAAAGATCAGATCGCCCCGCCCATACTTCGAGGGGAATCTTGGATTTCGCTGGGAATCACCGAGCCGGGAGGCGGGTCTGATGTAGCAAATCTGCAGACCACGGCGGTACGCGACGGCGATGACTATGTGGTTAATGGATCAAAAACCTACATCACCGGCGGGATGCGAGCTAACTATGTCTCTACCGCTGTGCGTACGGGGGGTGAGGGTGCCGGTGGCGTCTCTATGCTTTTGATACCCACCGATGCAGAAGGCTTTTCCCGTACGCCTCTAGACCGAAAGCAGGGCTGGTGGGCGTCAGATACGGCGACCCTCTACTTCGATAATGTCAGGGTGCCCGCAACGCAGCTTATCGGTGAGGAAAATCAGGGTTTTCGCGTCATTATGACTAACTTTAATAGCGAACGGATGGGCATGGCGATTCACATGGAGGCTGCTGCGAGAGTCTGCATGGAAGAAGCCGTAAGCTGGGCTCGAGAACGCAGAACCTTTGGCAAGCGTCTTGGCGATCACCAAGTCATTCGCCATAAAATTGCCATGATGAAACAAAAACTCAATGCGACCCAGGCTTATATTCGGGTCTGCAACGAATCTATTGAGCGGGGCGAGCCCAATCCCGCCGATATTGCTTTGCTCAAAGTTCAGGCGAGTGAAGTGATGGAGTTTTGTGCGAGGGAGGCGATGCAAGTATTGGGTGGCCTTGGGTTTATGCGTGGTAGCCGCACTGAGCGGATTTATCGAGAAGTAAGAGTCAATGCAATTGGCGGGGGGTCTGAGGAAATTATGCGTGACCTGGCATCTCGTCAATACGGTTTGTAACGAAAGGAGCCATCATGGCGGAGTCTAAAGAAACACTAAAAGCATTTCAGGCCGACGTTGCGGCATGGATGAAAGAGCATGTTCCAGCTGACCCTGGATTCCTGCTGCCGTTGAGTTTTCTTGAGGTCGGGACAGAGCAGCAGCTCGATTTTCTCAGAGCTTGGCAGCACAAAGTTTGGGAAGCCGGGTTTTTGGGCATGCATTGGCCCACTGAATACGGTGGGCAGGGCGCTGATCCCGCCTACCAGGGCGTGGTAGATCGAGAGCTGGCGCGGTTCAATGCCCCCATCATGTTCAACACCATCGGCTTGGGCTGGACTGGCCCGCTGTTGTTGGAAATGGGGACAGACGCCGAGAAGTCGAAGTACCTGAAACACATTCTTTCTGGTGACGAAATATGGTGCCAAGGTTTTTCAGAGCCCGATCACGGTTCAGATCTCGGGGCGGTTCAAACCAAAGCTGTACGTGACGGCGATGAGTATGTGATCAATGGGTCCAAGATTTGGACGACCCTGGGCAACTACGCGGATCACATGATTCTGCTGGCACGCACCGATCCCACAGCCGAGCGAAAATACGACGGCCTGTCATTTTTCCTTTCGCCTATGAAGGTCGCCGGTGTCGACGCGGTGCCTATCCGAAAAGTGACGGGTGAATACGGATTCAATCAGGTGTTTTTTACCGATACCCGCATTCCTGCCGACACACTCATGGTCGGCGAGGGTAAAGGGTGGGGTGTGGCCATGAAAACCCTCGAATACGAGCGTGGGGTGACTGCAGGTCAAGCAACGGGACACTGGATGGTGGCAATAGAAATCGACGATTTGATCAATGACTTGCGAGGGTTCGAGCGTGATGGTGCTCCTGTATTTGACGACCCTGCGGTTCGAGACGAGGCGGTTGGTCTAATCATGGAGGCGAAAGCATTGTCGCTGTCAGCGCGCCGCATGGGCGTTCCGGCCTTAACCAGCGACTTTCCCATGGGGTTACCTTTGTCCTCCAAATACCGCGGTACGGAATGGTCTAGGCGCATGAAGCTATTTGGCGCTGCGATGCAAGGGGCTCAGGGTGCGCTTTATGTTGAAGACCCTAACGCGCACCGCGGTGGGTTTTGGCAGCGGGCTTATTTTTCCAACTTTGGCGCCACCATAGGCGGCGGTACCAGTCAGGTACAAGCCAACATTATTGCCGAGCATGTGCTCGGTCTGCCCAAGTAAGGAGCGTAGTGATGACATCAGTACTTGGGAATGTATCCCTTAAATTTAGTGATGAGCAAAGCATGCTCATGGACGTGGCCCGTGGGTTTCTCAATGACAAGGCACCCACTGACAAAATTCGTGAATTTCTCGAAAGTGACGAGGGTTACGAGCCTACGCTCTGGAGCGAAATTGTCGATTTGGGCTGGACCGGTATTGCACTCCCTGAGAGCGTGGGCGGTGCTGGTCTGGGAATTAGCGCGGTTATCCCGGTAGCGGAGGCTATGGGTCACGCTTTGTTGGGCACGCCGCTTCTTGACGCAACCTTGGCCGGCCAGCTGCTGTTGCGTGCCGGTGGGGCGGCGCAGGAGCCTTTACTCGAAGAAATTGCTGCAGGCCGTATAGCCACCGTTGCGTTTCTTGATGGAGGCGATTGGGGCGGTGCAAATCTAGGTCTCACGATTGCGCAAGACGGGGTTTTGAATGGCAGCAAGACCTTTGTCGGTTGCGGTCAGGAGGCGAGTCTTTTTCTAGTCGTGGGTCAGTGCGACAACGCCCCTGCGATTGCTATTGTTGACAAGGCCGATCTAGAACCGGGCGCGGTGTCTGTGAATACGCTGATCGATTTGACCAAGCGCACGGCGCAGATTGATTTCACGGGTGTGCGTGCGCAAACAGTACTCACGGGCGAACCTGTGGTGGCTGCGATTAGAGACTATCGATTGCTTGGGGCGTTGCTCACAGCGGCTGAGGCTGCAGGCAGTGCGGCACGGTGTTTGGCGGTCATTGTCGATTATCTGAAGACACGCAAGCAGTTTGGCAAACTCATTGGCTCTTACCAGGCGCTCAAGCACCCGACGGTAGATATTTACTGTGGTGTCGAGGATGCTCGGAGTTTTTGCTATCACGCAGCTGCCTTGTTGAGCGATGACCCGCTGAGTCATGATGCTGAAATCGCCTGTCGCATGGCAAAGGTATCTGCTGGTCAGACCATGTCTTACGCAGGGGACCGGGCGGTTCAGTTTCATGGGGGTATCGGCTTCACCTGGGACTGCGATTCAACGCTGTTTATTCGCCGTGGTCAGTGGAGTCACCAGGTGTTTGGTGATGCGATCCACCACCGTAAGCGCTTGGCTAGCCTGTTGCTTGACTGACCTCGTTTTGTCCCGGGGTAATCACTGCTCCGGGTAGTCTGCAGGCCGCAGTCTCACGTAGGACTGCCATGGCAAAGAATAAACCCATCCGCCGCGGCGCTATTAGCCGCGGACTTAGCTTGTCCATCGCCGGCGCTCGTGCCGGAGGGGCGTTTGCGTTCGATAGTGCCATTCGCAAGCTTCGGGGCGAAGAAGCCGGCAATAGTGAGCGGCTGGAGCGAGAAGCCCAACGCTTTGCCCGAAGCCTAGGTGAACTCAAGGGCAGCTACGTTAAGATTGGACAGCTGTTTGCCTTGTTAGGTGAACACTTCTTACCAGCGCCATTAACCGCGGCCCTTCACCAGCTTGAATCTCAGGCTCAACCCCTCGCTTGGCGTTATGTCGAGCCGCTACTGCGCGAGTCCCTGGGCGCTCACTATTGCGAGCTGGAGTTTGAGCCTAATGCCATTGCCGCAGCATCTCTGGCACAGGTACATCGAGCTCGAGTGCTCGCCACTAACGATGTTGTTGTGGTTAAGCTGCAATATCCTGATTTGGCCAGCATGCTCAACGAAGACTTCGATGCTGTCGTAAAAATGCTGCGGTTAGCGCGCTGGATTCCAATAAGCCGCGAGTTCGATTCTTGGCTGGAGACTTTGCGTGATCAAATCCATGCTGAAATTGATTACCCGAGAGAGTTGGCCATAGCCGAGCAGCTGGGACGTGTCATCGAACAGCATAAGGGCCTAAGCGTAGACGGTGTCTCTGTTGCAGTGCCTAAGTTTTGGCCGCGGTATTCGGGCGCGCAGTGGCTCACAATGGATTACATACCCGGGTTTCAGGCCGGCTCTGCTGAGGTTGCGGCCTTACCACAGGCGCGTCGTAATGCTCTGGGGCGCTTAATGCTCGAGCTATTTTTCGTCGAGGTTTTTGAGCTAGGGCTCATGCAAAGTGACCCTAACTTCGGCAACTATCTGATTAGCGCCGAGGGTGACCAGCTGACACTTTTAGACTTTGGTTCGGTCATGACCCTCGATGGGCCTGTTCAACAAGCGTTGTGCGACACGATTGTCGCTGGGCATCGTCATGACGACGCTGCCCTTATGCTCGGATTGCAGCGATTAGGGTGCCTAAAGGCCGATGCCGGGAGCCATGCGCAGCAAACCTTCCGAACATTTGTCGTAAATTTGCTAGAACCGCTGCGGCCGCCGGCAGAGTTGCCACCGGAGTTTTTGAATGACGCGGGCGAGTATTGTTGGGGTCAGTCTGCACTGCTCAATCGCACCGGCCGCCATGTGGCAAAGTCGGTAACGAGCCGCCAGTTCACCATTCCCAGTGGCGATTTCGCCCTCGTTGCTAGAAAGTTAACCGGGGTCTTTACGTTCATTGCGGTCCTTAATGCCGAATTTAACGCCTACGATGTGATTGCTCCTTACCTAAAACCCAGCAGCCCGGCTAAAAGTCGACCAAGGCGACGCCCGTGACCGGCAAAAGTCAGGCAGTACCACGAGGTCGTGTTCAGCGTTTCAGTAAATTTGCGCGCTTGGCCGGAGGGGTGGCAGGCAACATGCTAACTGAAGGTGTTAAGCAGGTCGCCTCGGGTAACCGACCTAAAGCGCGGGACCTTTTATTAACGCCTACCAATGCGCGACGCCTTACTAAGCAGCTTGCTGAAATGCGTGGGGCAGCCATGAAGCTGGGGCAAATTTTCTCCATGGATACCGGAGACTTTTTGCCCAGAGAGCTCGCCGATATTCTTGCCACACTTCGCGACGCCGGTTATGCCATGCCCGATGTCCAACTTCGGGAGGTCTTGTCAGACGCCTTTGGCACTGACTTTGAGCACAAGCTCCATGACTTCGAATTTCAGCCCTTTGCAGCGGCGTCGATTGGTCAGGTTCATCGGTTAACCACTAAAAAGGGGCGCCCGGCTGTACTGAAAGTGCAATACCCCGGGGTGCGGGAAAGCATCGATTCGGATGTCGATAATCTTGCCACCTTGCTGCGGGTCTCGGGCTTGCTGCCTAAGCACATAGAAATTGCCCCGCTGTTGGCTGAAGTTAAGGCGCAGCTGCGTGAAGAAGCCGACTACGAGCAGGAGGCGCGCTATCTCAACGCTTTTGTGCGCGCGCTGGGTGACGACGAGCGCTTTCTATTGCCCAGGGTCATTCCGGCTTTAAGTTCATCACGAGTGCTGGGTATGACCTACGTGCCTGGAGTGCCCATTGAGGATGTGATTCACGAGAATCAAGAGGAGCGCAATCGAGTGATGTCATTGCTCTTTGAGCTGCTGCTGATTGAAATGTTTGAATTAAGGTTGGTACAAACCGATCCCAACTTTGCCAACTACCGTTACGATCCCGAAAGTGGTCAGGTTGTCTTGCTCGACTTTGGGGCGTCACGTCGTTTCAAAGCCGCATTTACCGGGGCTTACCTAGATCTTCTTAAGGCGGTTGTGGTGAATAACCAAGACGCAATGGCCGAAGCTGCGAATCGTATTGGCTACAAGCTGGGCACAGAGCCAACGCCATATCGCGAGACAATTTTGCAGCTGGCTACAGTAGTCTTGGCGCCGCTGACTCGCGATGAGCCTTATGACTTTGGGGCATCTGAGCTTCCTAAGCAGGCTGTTGCCATGGCGGGTGATATACAACGTTACCGAGAGTTTTGGGAGGCGCCTCCGGTCGATGTGGCTTACATTCATCGTAAAATTGCAGGGTTGTTTATGCTCGCTACCCGGCTAAAAGCACAAGTCAATGTCAACGAACTTCTTATGCCGTGGCTGCAAGATTAGTGGCCAAAGCATGGTAGTGACTGAGGTCGGATAACCCCTATGTCAAACGCTAAACTGATACTAGTGCTGGGGGATCAGCTCAGCTGGAGTAATCCCGCGATAGCGGCCGCCGACCCTCAAGCTGACGGCATTGTACTGGCCGAGGTAAGGGAAGAGGCCGCCTATGTGCCCCATAATCGTCACAAAATGGTGCTGATCTTCTCAGCCATGCGCCACTTTGCGCAGGCCCTACGTGACCGGGGTTTCACGGTTTACTACACGGAGATTAGTGCGGGGCTCGCCAGCCTTGAAAGCGCTTGTTCTGAGGCCCTCAAACAGCACCCGGCGGCAAGCATAGAAGTGTGTAGCCCCGGTGAATATCGGCTATTAGCGGCTATGCAGCAATGGAGTGGGCGCCTAGGTGTTGTGGTGAATGTATTAGAGGATACGCGCTTTTTAGCATCGAATGATGACTTCTCAGCTTGGGCTTCGGGGCGTAAACAGTTACGCATGGAATATTTTTACCGGGAAATGCGCAAGCGTTACGCTCTGCTGCTCGATGACCAAGGGCCCTGTGGTGGACAGTGGAACTATGACGCCGACAACCGTAAAGGTTGGCGCAATCAAATTGCAATTCCCGAGCGTGAGGATGTCCCGCCGGATGCGATCACACAAAAGGTCATTGAGGAAGTTCTCGAATACTTTCCCGATAACCCCGGCGACCTCAGCCAATTCCGCTTGGCGGTGACCCATGAAGGGGCTCAGGATCAATTTGACTGGTTTTGTCGTTACACCTTATCGAACTTTGGGGATTTTCAGGACGCGTTGCCTGAAGAGTCGCCATGGGTGTTTCACTCACTCATTTCCATGTACCTCAATTGTGGTCTACTCGAGCCCCTGGATTTATGCCAAAGGGTGGAGGCTGAGTATCGCGCTGAGCGCTGCTCCTTGGCAGCGGCAGAAGGGTTCATCCGCCAAATTTTAGGGTGGCGAGAGTACGTTCGTGGCATTTACTGGTTGCTGATGCCCGAATATGCCGACCGGAATACTTTCGATGCCCGACGTCCGCTACCGGATTTTTTCTGGACTGCACAAACGGATATGCGCTGCTTGCAGCGGGCATTGAGCCAGTCACTCGATCTGGGTTATGCCCACCATATTCAGCGTCTTATGGTGATTGGCAATTTTGCGCTGCTGGCAGGGCTCGATGTTAGCAGCGTATGTGCCTGGTATTTGGCGGTTTATGTCGACGCCTACGAATGGGTCGAGTTACCCAATACCTCGGGTATGGCGTTGTTCGCTGATGAGGGTGCTATGGCGAGTAAGCCCTACGCAGCAAGCGGTAAATATATTCAGAAGCAGGGCAACCACTGTAAGCAGTGTCGCTACAACCCCGCGAAAATGACCGGAGACGATGCCTGTCCTTACAACAGCCTTTATTGGCATTTTATTGATCGCAACGCTGAGTTACTCAGTTCAAACCCAAGAATGGGGTTAATCATGGGTAACTGGCGAAAGCGTGACCCTGATGAAAAGCAAGCCATAACCGCATGGGCAGACACCCTGCTCGATCGGTTGTAGTTCTGGTGTTATCACCCTGGCTCGGTGAGCCTCAGCCAAGTCTGAACAGGGTTTGGCTGGCGTGTTGGCAGGTGCAGCCCTAGATCGCGGCTACCGTCTCGATTTTGGCCAAGGGTTGTAGAGATTTCGGCAACATTACAAGCCCAACAGTTCGTGGGGGTGACAGGGGCACGGGCCTGACGATGACCCCTGGCGTCAGTGTTTGTTGTTTACTTTGTTGCGCTGGCTCCCGCAACGCCTAGAACAATAGACCACCTCGTCCCAATTATTTTTCCAGCGAGCACGCCAGGAAAATGGCAGTTCACAGACCGGGCACACTTTGGTGGGCAAATCGCTTTTCTTACGCATGCGGGGCATTAGTGGTCCTCGCCAATGGGCCAGTCGGCCGCGTCAATGACGTAGTGGGGCTGTGAGGGGCGATCGCCACCCCACTTGGCAGTAAAAACCCCTTGTGGGTCCCACTGCGCAGTTTGTTTATCAAGATTAAAGTGGCGGCCACCGCGAGGGTCGCTGCCAACGCCTGCTAGGTACTGCCAGTTGCCATAATTGCTGCCCACGTCATAGTCGATGAGGTGCTTTTCGAAGAAAGCGGCACCAAACCGCCAATCAACGTTGAGTTCGTTGATCAGGCAACTAGCGGCTATTTGACGACCGCGGTTACTCATCCAGCCGGTGGCTACCAGCTGGCGCATCAGCGCGTTAACTAAGGGGTAGTTGGTGTCCCCGGCGCACCATCGCGCAAAATTTCTCGGATCAAAGGTATTGGCGCGTATTTTTCCTGCGCCACCGCCCACTTTAAACATTTGTGCGTCATCGACGACGGCGCGCCAGTGAAAAAATTCCCGCCATAAAAGTTCAAAAAACAACCAGTAGGTCGATTCGTTACTGAGGTTTTCGCGTTCGAAACGAAAAATTTCATGAGCAACCTCCCGAACCGACAAATTGCCATTGGCTAGCCAGGGCGAAAGGGTGCTGGAGCCATCCAGTGCATCGAGGCAGTTTCGAGTTTCTTTGTACTGCGTGATGGATTTGTCATCGAATAGGAACTGCCGCAGACGGCGCAGCCCAGCAGCACGGCCCCCTGGTAGGGGTAGCATGGTCGGTCTCGAGGTGCCCCCGGGCGGGATGGCATCAAACTGTGCTGCTGGAGGCGGTGGCAAGGCTTCTGGAGACGGGCTGGGTCCCCGAACATTGAGCTTTTCAGCAGCGCGTCGAAATGGAGAGAAGACCTTGGGCAGATCCTCCAGCTCAAAAGGGAGGTCAGACTGCTCAAATAGGCTGTTACCTCGATGCACTTGTAGGGGGATTGCCAACTTCTCATTGAGATAGGTCAGGGTCGATCGCTCGTAAGATCCTGGAGTAAAGGTCGTGCTGACCTCAGTGATCGCAAAGCGGCTAATGAGATCGGGAAGCACGAGCTCGGGAGAGCCTTCGAGAACCATAAGCGCTTGTCCCTGCTCCGCAAGCTGCTGATGAAGCTCCTGCAGTGACTCTCTTAAGAAGCGCTCCCGCTGGGCGCCCACGCCCACCAGATTGCACCAAGGTCGAACCTTGGGCATGAGGTAAACGCATAGCAGAGAATCTGCTGCCGCATGGCTGGCTATGGCGGGGTTATCTCTGAGACGCAGGTCGTTACGAAACCAGTGGAGATGACGCATAAAATGCTCTGAAAGGGTTTGTGGCGTTACGCCATATTTTGGAGTTTGGATCGAAGTCTCTTCAGAAGGCTGCTTTTGGGGAGGCCGACAAATCTGTGGCTAGGGTTGTACTAGGGCTGTATCTGTCGTCCAGACTCGGCTGCGGCACAAAAAATGTGAAAATAGTTGGACATCCGAACCGAATTTTAATAAAAAATTCACATTTTTATCGCACCATCACTACGCAGGCTTTCCCCCTGTCTACGCTTACTCGTTTCGGAGATCACTCATGTCGTCACTAGTTACAAAGTTTTTCGCCCGTAAAGCTCTCGCCCACGCCATCGCTGGGGCTGCGGTCATCACCGCCGCCAGCTTCCCCGCTACGGTATACGCTCAGGAAACCTCAGCCATGGTTCGCGGTAGCGTGACCGATATGTCCGGTGCAGCGGTTGCCGGCGCTGATGTTGTGATTACATCGCAACGCACCGGTATCGAGAAACGCGTGACTACCGACGAGCGCGGATATTACTCGGTTCGAGGGCTTCCCGCGGGTGTCACTTACGACGTTAGCGTTGACGCTAATGGTCTGCAAAAGGCAATGACCGATGACCTGCAGCTGGCTGTGGGCCAGCAGGCCGTCCTGAACTACGCATTGAGTACTGAGGAAGAAGTTATTGTCATCGGTCAACGGATTGCGGTGGCTGAAACCGCTATCGGACCCAGTGCGGTTTTCGATTTGAAGAGTTTGGAAGATTCACCCGCCATTAATCGCAACATCACCGATGTCATACAGCAGGATCCAAGAATTTTTGTAGACCAGTCCCGCGGCGATGTCGACGCTATCCAATGTAACGGCGCCAACCCGCGTTTTAACAGTCTCACCGTTGACGGTATTCGCCTCAATGACGGCTTCGGTCTAAACAGCAACGGCTATCCCACACAGCGCATGCCTTTTCCCTATGACGCGATCTCCAGCGTTGCGGTTGAAATGGCACCTATGAGCGTGGTTTACGGCGGGTTTTCAGCCTGTAACGTCAATGCCGTGACGAAGACTGGGGCCAATGAGCTCTCGGGCTCAGTCTTTTTCGATTACGGCTCTGATTCACTTCGTGGCGACAAGCTTGAGGGCGACAGCATTGAGTCTCAGGATTACGAGGAGACACGCTGGGGTTTTGAGCTCGGTGGTGCGCTCATTGAAGACAAGCTGTTTTTCTACGGTGCCTATGAAAAATACGACGGTGCCGACCTCAATGACCGGGGTTCCATTGGTTCGGGTGCGGTTAACGAGGTGCTGATATCACAGGCTGAGCTAGACCGCATTGCACAAATTTCCAGCGATGTGTACGGGTATGAAGCCGGTCGTACAGTAGCCGAAGCCTTCGACTTCGAAGATGAAAAGTATCTCGCGAAGATTGATTGGTATGCCACGGACACCCAGCGCCTTGCCTTCACTTACATGTACAACGATTCCTTTAACTTTTCGCCCTCAGACGGCGACTTGAACGAGTTCGAATTTGACAAGCACTTCTACAAGCGGGGTTCAGAACTCACGTCATACACCCTCAACTGGTACTCCGATTGGACCGCTAACTTCTCCACGGAAGTGCGCTACTCCATTAGCAACGTTGATTTTCTCCAGCAGTCGGTATCGGGCCCCGAATTTGGTGAAGTGCAAATTCGTGCAGGCGACGGCGTGACGGTTTATCTCGGTCAAGACGACAGTCGTCAGGCCAACGATCTCGAGTGGGATACCGACCAAATGGTCTTGCGCGGCTACTATAATTTGGGCAATCACACCATTACTGGCGGCTTTGAGCGCGAGTCTATCGAGGTATACAACCTGTTTTATCAACACACCGATACCGAAATGCGCTTTAACAGTATTGATGATTTTGAAAACGGTCTCGCGGCCCGGGTTTATTACGGTAATGCCATTAGCAACAACGAGCTCGACGCGGCGGTTGACTGGAGCTACGACGTCAGCAGCTTTTACATTGAAGACAAATGGCAGGTGACCAATAGCCTATTGCTAACTTTCGGTCTGCGCTATGACTATTACGAAACTGACGATGTGCCCAACGAGAACGCCGACTTTGTCGCTGACTACGGATTCTCAAATACCGCGACCCTAGACGGTATTGATCTGCTGTTGCCTCGCTTTGGCTTCACCTGGGATGCGTCCGATGCCCTGACTGTTCGTGGCGGTGTTGGCTTATTTTCAGGGGGCAACCCGAATGTTTGGTACTCCAACGTCTACTCAAATACCAACACTACGGCGGTGCAGACTCAGGATCGCGGTCCCGACCGTGGCGGGGTAGATTTGTTTGCTCAGAACTATGTGTACTGTGAAGACACAGCACCGACCTGCGGGCCAGGCTACGGTGTTCCTGAAAATCTTGCGGCTCAGGTCGCTGCAGGGGATGGCAGCAACTTTGAGATTGTATACCTCGACCCCGACTTTGAGGCACCTACCGAGTGGAAGTATGCCCTTGGCGCCACTTGGGAGATGGGCGGTGGCTATGTGCTCAGTGCCGATGCGCAAATCACCCGGGGTAAAGATACGGCTATTTACAAGCACGGCGATCTCGAATTTACCGGCGAGTTCAATGACTTTGGCAACGGTTACCCTATCTACGACAGCGTTCGTACATCATCATTTGTCTTAACCAACAGTTCCAAGGGTAATGAATCTGAGTCGCTGTCGGTGAGTTTGTTTAAGGCCTGGGATTTTGGCCTTGATATGCGACTTGGCTACGCGTGGACGGATGCAAAGGATGTGAATCCGATGACATCATCGGTGGCGTTTTCCAACTACGTCAATCGTACCTTCTACGATCCTGAAGAAGAGGTCTTGTCGACGTCAAACTACAACATTGAGCATCGCTTTACGGCGGTTCTTAACTACTCGACCGAATGGTTTGGCAATAACGCCACCCGTTTCACGGTCTTTGCCCAAGGTAATTCCGGCTACCCCTACAGCATTACCCTTGAGGGGGCTGATGGCACCATTGGGGCTTACGGCTTCACGCCTTATCTCGACTTTGTTGACCACGTTCTTGTAGAACCCGGTACCCGCAATGAAGAAGAGGGCAGCAGTTGGTTCAAAGTGGACCTGCGTGTTTCACAGGAGTTCCCAGGATTTACTGACGGCCACAAAGGCAGTGCCTTTATTGTGGTTGATAACCTGACCAACTTGATTAACGACGATTGGGGAATTATGGAGAAGCCCATTTTCCCTTATGGCGTGACTCAGGATCAGCAGGCTAACGGACAGGCGCAAACGCGTATCGGTGATGCCTCGCTCTGGGAAATCCGAGTCGGCATGAACTATCGGTTCTAAGGTTTCGGCAACCAACCTAGGGGCGCCTTTGGGCGCCCTTTTTTTTTCGGTTTTACTGACCCATAGCCCAATCTAACACTGCGGCAAGGCGCGCAGCTGCTCGGCGTATTTGTCGATCGACTGCGGGGCGGTTGCTGATTAAATAATGACTGGTCAAAGTTTGCAGTCGGGTACCGTGGCGGTAATGGACATTTGGGTCATTGAGCACTGCGAGGGTTTCATCGGCCCAAGCCACGATCTCGACCTCAGGGTGTTCTAGTAAGGGTCGCTCAATAGGCGTTGCGCTAGTCGCTGCAGGCGGTGGGCCTGGGTATCTAAGAATCAGACCGTCCCATACGGCGTGCATGCTCACCCGTTCACGTTTTTCATGCAATTGCAGGCCTAAGTCCTCGGGCAATGCCAGTCGGTAGGTGTTGCCCCCCAGATCACTGGCATACCCCACATGCAGGGGTTGATGCAGGTCTCCAATCAGGTGTCCCACCCACAACAAGGCCTCTCTGCGCTGGCTAGCGGGGCCATGCTTGAGGCGATGAGTCTGTTCATTGAGTGCAGTAATAATATCGCCGCCGTCAGGGCGGGGAACCTTACCGATGCTGAGAGTATCGGGAGGCGCATTAAGGTAGTGCCATGGGCGGGTTTCAGGACGTTGACCTTTAATTTCGTCAGCCCAACTGCACAGTTCTCCCAAAGGCGCATCGAGAAGGTCTGCAATCGCTGCCCGAGTGGCGGGCTGGGTCTGGGCCACAGCTTGTTCACAAACTTGTTGGTGTCCATCGTCCCACCAGGCATTGACAGGACTGCAGACTAAGCCAGTGAGTGCTGTTAACAGGGGGATTAGGAATTGCTTTAACACAGTTATGGACACCCTTATCACGTTTGAGAAATTGATCTTTGACGTTGCTTTAGACAACCGCTGTTCACAGGTGAACGTGCAGTTTAGTACGATGTCGGACGGTCTTCCCAAAACCGTGTTTCAGCTCTGCGTTAAGGTTGAATTAGCGAACGCTATCCTCGCGTTCCTCGGGCGCAACCCCCCGGATTTTAACCGGTAAA
>Ga0206131_10004794_pt1 | contig 14613 bp, 11 predicted proteins | sample Helgoland_Spring_FD_148636 | JGI IMG/M metagenome (GOLD analysis project Ga0206131, IMG submission 148636) | Pelagic subsurface seawater microbial communities from Kabeltonne, Helgoland, North Sea - Helgoland_Spring_Bloom_20160517_1 | ecosystem: Environmental > Aquatic > Marine > Epipelagic ...
ATAACGTTGATCATGCCCTGGCCTATCAGTCACGAATTCAATTAAGTTTTTATGGGGAACATGAGATGAATCGGGTAATAGCTCATCCAAAATATTACAAAGCTGTTGAACAACATCTAGATTAGTATGTTCATTGAACCCACCAATGTTATAACACTCACCGATAACACCTGTTTCTAATACCAGCCGTAAAGCGCGTGCATGATCATCAACATAAAGCCAATCACGGATATTGTCGCCTTTTCCATAAATAGGAAGGGTTTTTCCTACCTGGGCATTGCTAATCATCAAAGGCAAAAGCTTTTCAGGGAATTGGTAAGGCCCATAGTTATTTGAGCAGTTGGTCATCAAAGTCGGTAAACCATACGTATGATGCCAAGCGCGTACTAAATGATCACTACCTGCTTTACTAGCCGAATAAGGTGAGTTTGGTTCATAAGGCATATCTTCCGTAAATAACCCCGTTTCACCCAAAGAACCAAACACTTCATCCGTTGAAATATGGTGGAAACGAAAAGCCTCTGAAGCCACGCTATCTAAAGTCAGCCAATACTTCCTAGCAGCTTCTAATAAAGTATAGGTACCGACTAAATTAGTTTGTATAAATTCACCCGGACCATCAATTGAACGGTCAACATGAGACTCAGCTGCCAAATGCATTACAACCGTTGGTTGAAAGGCAGCAAAAGCTTTATCCATCAACTTGGAGTCACAAATATCAGCATGAATAAACTGATAATTTGGCGAATCTTCAATTGTTGCTAAAGATTCTAAATTACCAGCATAAGTCAGTTTATCAACATTCGCTACCTGATAATCTGTTTCTGACAATAATTGCCTGATCAATGCAGAGCCGATGAAACCAGCTCCACCTGTTATCAATAACCGCATTAAACTCTCTCATTATATGTCTGATAAATTGGAATCAGAAACAGTCTTAAAACCTCAATTAAGAAACCATCAAGCAAACCGTTCTTATATATATTAAGCTTATATACCATCACAAGGCGGGTAACAATTCTTCAACTCGACGGATTAACGCATCGTCACCTTGTTCCATTGCTATTGCTTGAGCTTTCTTCAAATACTCATCAGCCAGATCATTCTGATTTTTTTTCTGATAAACATAACCTAGATGATAATTAAACACCGCAACTTCTGGCGATTTGCTAACCACCTTCTCTAATAAGGCTTGCGCTTTATCTAAGTCACCAACCTTTACATTAACCCACGCATAAGTATCAAGAAAATAGGGTTCATCAGAATTTTCAAAACTCTTGCTTATCTGCAACGCCTTCTGCAAATTCTCTTCTGACTGAAAACGATCTGTTAATAGGCTGGCTAAGTTATTAATTGCAACATTGATATTCTCGTCTCGCTCTAGTATATCTTCGTATAATTTTTTTGCTTTAGAAAAATCTCCTTGAGATTCATACCTCGATGCTAACTGTAAAGCAATAGCATTACTTTCTGGCATGGCACTTAATCCCTTTTCATAAGCAGCTATTACCTTTTCTTTACTCCCTTTCTGCTCATATGCCGAAGCCACTAACATATAACCAAACTGCCATTGATTATTTCTAACCAAGCCATCTTCAACAGCAAAAATGGCTTTGTCCCAATCTTTGTCGGCTGAATGCAATTTATATCTTAAAACGTAAACTCTCAAGTCATCCGGTTCTTGTACAACAAAATTATCAAGAAAAGAAAACAACTCTTCTTTTTTACCCAACTGCACATAACTAACTACCATCGACTCAAGCGCAGCAAACAATGAAGGATCAGATGATAAAGCATTTTTATAACTGTCTATTGAAGCTTCATATTTACCTTGCCCTTGAAGGATTCGGCCATCTAAATAGGCCGTAACGGCTGAATCACCCAGCTCTGCTCTTAATGATTTAGCTACACCATTTGCTCCACCCCAATCTTCTCGACGTAACTTAATATCGGCTAATGCTTGTAATAAAAGAGTGTTCGTAGGCGTTTCTTTCAAAGCATTTGTTACAACAGATTCAGCACGATCTAAATTATCCGTTTGCAATAATTTTTGTGCTACAAAAAGTGCTGCTGCTTGATTACCTGGATTGACAGACAGAGCTTGTCTAAAATGATCTTCTGCAAGTGCTTCGGAGTCAGATTGCAAATATGCTTGTCCAAGTAAGACCATCGCTTCATCAGAATTTAAATTATTCCTCAATACAATACGCAGGTCAGTTATTGCAGCATCTAGATTATTATTTAGAAGATTAATTTTCGATTTTAAAATTAATGCAGCTTCATCTTCCGGTGCAGCTGAAAGGACCTGAGACACTCTTTCCTCCACAGCCTCAACATTCCCCTTTTGAAAATCATAATTAGCCAAAACCATAGCGGCTTTTCTGCCATCATTCCCACCTACATCTTTTGCAATAATTTCTTCAAGCCCCATCATAGCCTGCTGTACCTCACCACCATCAAGTTGCATTTTTATTTTCGCAAAATACAGCTCATAATCACTTTCATCTATTGCAATATAACTATCTAATAAAGCTATCGCTTGTTCTGGCTCATGTGTTTTAACTAATGAAACTAACAATAATTTCGCATCTCTATCATCTGGGTTAGCTTGAACAAAATTTTCAATAACTAATTTAGCTTGTTTATATTTATCTTGAAAATTCAGTAACTTCGCTAATGAAGCAACAACCCATATTTGGTCAGGTTTAGAAACACGTAAATCACGATATATCTTTTCTACTTCTGCATAATCTTTCTGTTCTTCAAGAATGGATAATTTAATCATAATCAAAGACAGTTCATCAGACTTAATATCCAAAGCTTTATCTAAAGTTGATAACGCTCTTTCAAAGTTGCCTTGCTGCCTATAAATAATTGCTTTAACCGACATTGCTTCAATATTTTGTGTATCTAATATAAGCGCTTGTTCTATATATTTAAGGCCTAAACCAAAATTTTCTTGTTTCATTTCAACAGAAGCTTTTAAGATTATCGCTCCCACATGCTCTGGTTGAGAAGCCAATACTTTCTCAACTTTTTTTTCTGCCTCTCCTAATTCGCCGGATAATAAAAATAGCTGGCCTAATTTAACAATCGCGTCGTGATGAGTTGGGTCCAACTGTTCCGCTGTCGACAAATTCGCATACATACCCTTCCATTTCTGAGACTTCTCATCCAATAACGCTAATTGGTAAAAGGCTTCTGCAGTACGTGGATCAATTTGGATAGCATTTTTGAATTCCAACTTTGCTTTTTCCAACATCCCTTCTTGAATCAACATTTTCCCGCTTTCGACGTAATCTGCTGCAGTCTCTTTCGAGGAACCACATGCTGTTAATAACGAGGCCATTAAAAGTCCAGTTAAGATATAACGTGATTTATTCATTTCTTGTTCCTAATCCAAAATATAGGTTGGTAATTTGGCATCAGCTTCAATCATCAAATTCAATATCCGCTCATCAGCTGTCTCAATTTTTTCATGTGGTAATACTGCCGTTACATATCTAACCAAAGCGCCGTCTGTTCGGTTTTTAAATACGGCATCTAAAAACAAGTACCACTTATTAATATACTCATTCGCGACTATACGTCCATGTCCTTGGAACCAGTAATATACTAGTTGACGATGTTCACCTTTTTTTATGATAACGCGATTAGCCGGGTGTCCGTTTACCTCTACCCGCTTTAATTCAGCGATTTCCCAACCACCACCAGGGATACAGACTCTAGGAGAATGAGGTGAAGATCCCTTACGTTGTGATGAATAGTAAGCAATGTATAAATTAACTGGAAGCTGTTCTTCAGAATGTTGATAATTAGCAAGTAAATAATCATCCATAGCTAATTTTTTAATTACATCGCTATCTAACTTATCATGCCGACCTTTCCAATCTCCCAATGTCATCGGAAAATTGATAAATGAAACATGTTCTTGGTGTAATTCTTCACGATTATCTAAAGCTTGCGCCGAGACCAACGCCGCAATTAGTAACGTAATAGAGACTAATAAAGGCTTAATAGAAGCTGTTAGACTAATTTCCGATAAATTTTGCTTTTGAATAGAAACCACGCCAAAAACTTTTGCGAACGATACTTCTTCACTGGTCATCCGTTCTAAAAGCCAAATTAAAGCAAATAAAATTACGGCACACGCCATGAAAATGATCCAGCCCTCAAAATCATGCAAAAAACCTTCAGCCATCGAAATGCCCCAGTTATCAACCAAAACACCAATTGCACCGATACGGAAACTATTCATAAAAATAGTGATAGGAATAGTCGCTAAAAATACAATTGCTCTTTTCCAAAATGACGCTTGGTAAAAATAAGCTGCAATAAAACCAAGACTCATCAGAGGGAATAAATAGCGTAGTCCACTACACGCCTCAACGACTTGTAACTTATAAACACCTAAATCAATAACATTCCCTTCGAGAAATACGGGAATATCAAACATTCTAATAAAACTAACACCTATTGATGAGGACCAAAGTTGTAGTTTTGCTGTCAATAAAACTTCTATCACATAAGGTAAGGGAATGGCAAAAAGTAACAGTAAAATAGGAACTGCTGTATATTTTGTCGCGTCCCCTATCGTGACAAGAGATAAACCAATTAATGCTAAAACAAATGAGTATTGAATCAATAAGAAGAGTGCACTTATCTCACCGACCATCAAAATAATAATTGCCACAAATATAACAACTACACCTAGCCATCTTGGCTCACTGATCGCCGAAGCTATTAAATCTTTCTTTTCCCAAAGGATATAAAGTGTAACCATTGGTATCAGATACCCATGGCTATATTCCTCCTGAGTTTCCCAACGAAATACTGCTTCAGACAGCCCTGTCCAATAGGTTAAAAAGGCCAACCCAATAGCAATGACAAATAATACAATTTGCTTAATATTCAGCAAAATACACTCCAATTTAATCCGTTTATCTCGTTCAACGACTTGCCAACGAAAACCTATCGAAAATATTACTCAGTTTTAAAATGATTTTTATCCGATAAGGAACGTCAACCAATGACAAACTTCGTCCACTCCCATTTAACTTCCTTTGAAATAATAACAAGCTCCCGATAAAGGCACTATCTATATATCGCAAATTTGAACAATCCATCACAACATTTTTATCGAAACCCTTCAAAATTGAATGCAATCGTAATTTTAAATCATCTAAGAAACCATGTTTGAAGCTACCAATAACTTCCACAAAAACTTTTTCTCTAACATCCAGCTTCACACTAGGGGCTTCCTTATCTTCATTTCTAAGTTTAATAAACCAATCAAGAATAGCTAAAGGAAATACACACAATAACAATAATTTCAAAAACCCAATACCATCAAAAAAATAACGCCTCCATAAGCCAGGTTCTTGCTTTATACGCCACAACCATTCAAGGCCATAACGCTGCCATGACTCTGGCGCCCGTTCCACAGAGCCCGCCACAAAATTAATAACCGCACCCAAATGACTAATAATTGCAGAATTCAACAGGTGTTTATTCATTTGAATCCATTCCTGGCCTTTCTTAGCACCTAAAGCTACAACTAGAAAATCAGGGTTTGTTTTATTAATTTCAGCAATAATCTCAGGCGAACTCATTTCACTTACTGAAACAAACCCTGGGTCATAATAACCACAAGCTTTTGTTTTTTCTGATAATTTCCCCATTCTTTCATAAGCTTGTTGAGCAACACCTTCATTACCCCCGAAAAAGAAAATTCTAATATTTTTCGACAACTTATGTTCCGAAGACAATGTCTTAAATAGTGTTGAACCGGCAACACGTTCGCGCAGAGGGATCCCCAGTAATTTAGCTACCCAAACAAGTGGCATTCCATCGGCCACGCTAAGATTACTGTCTAACACAGAATTAAAAAATATTTCATCAGATTGGGCTGATATAACAAAGTTAAGGTTAGGCGTTGATAAAAAACAACGCTCCTTCTTCTTCACTGTATTCTCGAGAAGATTTGCTGATTCAGCTAAGTCAATCACATCAAATGGCAAACCTAAAATGCAATGCAAATCTCTAGATATAATTTCAGCAGAATGATTTTTATCCATTGCTTATACTTAATATATTAGGCTTACTGATCAGTTTTCTTTTTTCGTGATGTCCTAACCCATTTCGTTTGTCGCTTGAATAAGAATGAACTATATACTGATAATTTAGAAAAAATATATCGTGGAATGCCAAACAATTCTTTAGAAGATAAATACTCTCGACCAAACCGGCTCCATATCAAAACTAACATTACCGAAAACAATAAAAAACTGATCAAAAGAATGTTAAACGCCAACATTCCATCCGATAAAATCATATAAATCACCACTGCGGGTAACAAGCTAATACTCAATAAAACCAGTAAAGCTAACGGCGGGACCCCAATATCTAATGCCAAAAACAATAATCGCCAGTCTTTCCTTACAAAAGCCTGTTTAAACAATTGAGGAACCTGCGTTCTTATTGTCAACATATGCCCATGTTCCCATCGTATTCTCTGTGTCATTTCAGCTTCTTCGTGTTCGGGAAAGGCACTATAAACAATTGCTTCAGCACAAAACATAGGTGGGCTTCCCATCAAGGTGCAGTCAATTCCTAACTGCATATCCTCCACAATATTGCCATCTGAGATTTGGACATTTGCAATCACATCCCATGGGAAAGCCATTCCTGTTCCTGTTAATATAACCGGCAAGTTCAATTTATCCACAGCAAAAGGACGAATTTTATTTTTCACAAACCACGCGAATCCGGCTACCCTTCGTTTAAGTGAAGCAGATATATCATTTTGCATTAAATACAATGCTTGCTGTGGCCTATTGTACTTAAAACATTTTTCCAAAAGCATACCCAGACTATCCTTATCTAAAGTACAATCTGCATCCAACACAACCACGACATCAAGATCTAATTCACTCTGCGTTTTTAAATAATCGATACCAAATTGAAGAGCATATCCCTTACCACGCTTCAACTCATCTGAACGCTTAAGAACAGTTACACCAATTTCATCCGCCATATCCGCCGTAAGGTCGCTACAATTGTCAGCGACAACAACAATATCCTCAGCCAGAACTCCCTGATTTAATAAACTGAGTAAGGTATCCGCTATAATTTCACTTTCATTATGAGCCGGTATCAATATTTTGTATTTTATCTCAGGGCAATCCAAATAAGCCTTTGAACTTTTTTGGTTTAGCTTACCTAAATACAAAAATGTAATTAGCAGTTCAATGCTAATCACCCATAACGGTACAGCCAAAATAACAACACTTAAAAAAAATAGGGAATCAACAATAATCACTTTTCTACACTTTGCTCAAAAAGTTTAGCCAACTTTTCAACTTCGACTTCAATATTGTGTTTCTCTAACACTGCTACATGACCTCTAACTCCCATCTCCATAAGTGAAGCTTCACCCAATTCAAGTAATTCTTTCATCGCAATCGTAATCACCTCAGTACTACCCGCTGGTATCAACCAACCATTTTCTTGATGCTTCACTAGCTCAGGAATACCTGCGACGTAAGTCGAAATAACAGGTCTGCGCAATGCTAACGCTTCCATAATAACCACAGGTAAGCCTTCAGCAAAACTTGGTAATACAAGCCCTCTCGATTCTAGTAACAAAGTCTTAACTTGTTCACTAGATATCCAGCCTGTTATCTCGACATAATCCGTTAAGTTATATTGCTGAATCCTAGTCTCAACTTCTGTACGCATTGGCCCATCACCAGCTAATACCAATGTACAAGACATACCTTTATCTATTAGATCTTTCATCGCATCTAACAATAATAATTGTCCCTTTTGCTCGCATAATCGTCCCACACAAACTAACTGGTTTGATGAAAGTGGAATATCGACGGACTGCTCTGCCAAAAAAGCATCATCTAGCCCACAACGAATAACTTTGACTTTATCCCAATGTTCTAACGGGATCCATCTCAATAACTGGCTACGACCGTATGAACTAATCGCAATAACAAATTGACTACAAACAATTTTTTCTCGTATAGAAATAAATTCAGGTTTATCGAACTCCTCAGGGCCATGCACCGTAAAACTATACTCTGCACCACCCAAAACATATGCGAGCATGACTACTGTTGTCGAATTAGTTCCAAAATGGGCATGAATATGCTCAATATTCTCACGTTCTTGCCACCCTAATAACACACAACTTTCTAATAAATAAATTATGTGACGAGCAATGCCTCTGTCAGAATGAAACCCTAATTTCATTGCTAATTTTAATGCGGAGAGAAAACTGACCGGGGTCCTAAAAATCACCGCTAAAACAGCACGAATTATCGAAAATTTTGCTTCCGAAAGAATATAACCAGTTTTAGCAAATTCCTCTTTATCTGAAATATCGACAAGTTCTGACTCATCTGCTCGCAACGCAAAACGAGAAACGGTATGTCCTCTTTTTTCAAGGGCTTGTATTTCCCTACGAATAAAGCTGTGACTAACTTTTGGATACTGATTGGTAAAATAGGCTAAATTCATTCTAAACTCATTTATATTCTATAATTTGTGCTGAGGTTTTCGAAAATCTATCTTTCACATGCTTCATCAAACCAATAGCCTCAGGAATTTTACCTAACACTACGTTTGCCGCCCAAAGAAACTTAATATTTCCTATATCACTTTTTTTATTACTAACCCGAATAATTTGTACAATGTAGAGAAATATTAACCCCAAAAAGATTGGGTTAAATATTGACAACACCAATATAGAAAATGGGAGTAAGATACCCCACCACATAATTCTCTGATTTTCTTTAACCCAATAACGCTCTTCAGAGTTACCATGGATTGAACTTCCAAGAGCAAAAGCATAGCCAGCACGAACAGTCCTTTTCCACCACTGGCTAACTTTGGTCATCGCCGCATCATGTAAAGTCATTTCAGCATCAAGCCGCCAAATTTTCCACCCCTTGTGCCTCATTCTAAAACACATTTCTGGCTCTTCACCGGCAATTAAATCGGTCCTATAGCCGCCAACCTCTCTAAATGCATCGACCCTAATCAAAGCATCACCGCCACAAGCCAACGCATCGCCTATAGGTGTATCCCACTCAATATCACAAAATTGATTGTAAATCGAATTTCCAGGGTACCGCTCTCGACGCCGACCACATACAACAGCAAATTGTCGATTACCGCCTAAAAAACTTTGAGCCAAGTCAATCCAGTTAGGTTGGAGCTCACAGTCACCATCAACAAATTGAATATAATCTATTTTCGGATATTCCTTAAGCAGGCATTCTGCCCCCTCATTACGGGCACGAGCCGCGGTAAAAGCTTCAGACATGTCAAGTGATACGCATTTCACGCCACGTTTTTCAGCCTCTTGTAAACTATTATCTAAGGATCCAGAATCCACATAAACAATATACTCAATGCAATTAAGTAACGATTCTAAACATGAAATTAATCGTTGCCCTTCATTTCGTCCTATCACAACAGCACCTATATGGTTAGAATCCATATTCCTACTCTCTAAACCAAAACTGTTGATTACTCACCACTTGCTTAAAGTTAGTACAAGAAAGCTCTACACCTAGATCAGCTCCTAATATTGCTAAATCCTTATCAAATAAGGTTACCAGGCGCTGTAGATTCTCCTCATTAATTTCAGGCCGCGTATCCATAGTTAAACTATTTTTTATCTTATCCCTAATTCTCTGAGGTACCAACCTACGTCGTAGATAAGTCATTGCCCTAGACTCTATTAACCAGCGGTAACCTGTAAAAGTCCTAATCCTCTCTCTAGAAACATTCTCTGCCGCAAGATTATCTTGCCAAATAACTGTTTCTTTATAGCCTATAAAATCAGCCACCTGTTGCAATTGTTCTTGCGAATTCTGTTTAATTGCCTCATTAAATATTGGCAAAATATTTTCACTACCAAATTGCTCAAAATAAGGTTTTAACTGTCTCGCATAACAACTATAAGCCGTCAGCTCCTCATATCTCACAATTGCTTGATTGATATCACATTTAATAACATTTTGTGTCCATTGATGAATATAATGAGAGACAAGGCGATCTATAGGGTGGCGCATTATATAAATAAACTTAACATCATCAAGATGCTTCGCCATGCGTTCTATCGTCAATGGGAAATCTGGCAATTTTGTATAATGCGTACTCGATTCACCGCATAAATCGCCAGACTCAGCGCCATCAAATAAAGATGCGTACCAAGCTTCACCTCGCGCATATTCGACATCATCACTAAAATAGTTAGGCTCCTTCGGCGTAGACATAAAAATGCCAGGCTGCGATGCTAACTGCGTATGCATCGTGCTAGTAGCACTTTTCATTGCTCCTATAATAATAAAATCAGGTTTTGTCATAATTATCTGGGTGAATATAGGCTTTCAAGGGAGCAAAAAAATTAATCCAGATATCTCTCCATTGAAATGCCGAGGCAGTAGGAACAAAAGCAGAAGATAAGCACCTCCTCAGCAAAGCTACACCATGCCCAACTGTCCATAAGATATTTGCCCAAAATAAGCCTATATGACCATACGCTTGGTAAAAATAGCGTGTTCTGGATTCAAAATAATAACGGGGCAGCCGTTTCCGCAGCAATGTCCGCGACTTAACTGATGAACTCCCTCCTCGGAGATGTACAACACGTGCAGCTGGAAAGTTCAAAACTTTCCACCCTGCTTGTTTCGCATGATAGGAAAAAGCAACATCTTCAAAATACATGAAATAACCATCGTCCATTAACCCAATATCTTTAAAAACATCGGCCCTGACGAGTACACAAGCAAAACTAGTCCAATCGTAAAAACCGACATTGTCCGATATTGGATAAGGTACATTAAACGAATTAAAAAGTTGGGTAATAAGTCCCGTATTTGACGATAAAATCAATTCACTAATGGGAGAATGAAATCGGAAACAACTTTCCTGCGGAGTAGCATCAGGCCATTCTAACCTTGGACTAACGAGGCCAACAGAGCTGTCATCCCTAGCTGCTTCGAGTAACGAAGAAATTGCTCCTTCACGAACCAAAGTATCACTATTCAATAACAAATAGTACTCAGCATCTATATATCTTATGCCTAAGTTATTACCACCTGAAAATCCTGTATTGTCCATAGAAGGAAGCAGTGATACATGATCTGACAAAGTTTGTTTATTAATCCATTCTTGGATAAGTTCACATGAGTTGTCATTTGAGGCATTGTCCACGACGACAACTTTTGTGTTAAGAGCTGGCAACTCAGATCGTAATGAATCAAGACAATCAATAACTAACTGCGGAGTCTTATAATTGATGATAACCACAGCAAGTTCAAACTGTTTCTTATTCATTATTTCAAGAACAACTTATCAATTTCATTAATAGCTATACAAGCTTTTTTATTCATATCTTTCAATTTCAATAAACGAGAGATTCTTTCTTTAAAGAATAAAATAATTCCATACCGCTTAATCGAAAAAATCGCTTTGAAAACCTTATCAGTAACTTTTAACCAAACTCTCTCAAATATGCCAAGGGTAAGACGCTTATTTCCACTTAATGGGTAACCAAGTTCAATCATTAAATTTGAGGTCTTTGCTTCTACATACTGAACTTCTCGTATTGTTAATTTTGTTTTCCACTGGAAGACTAATTTAGGGTTTGGCTCACTATATGTCGAAGCCTTTGTATAGGCAAGCATTTCGACTGAGTAAGGCATACCTAAAAAGTCACATATTTTTCTTAGCGTAACTTCTGGAAATGAAATTAAATCTTCATATCTAAGTTCAAAACTATCAGACAACAATTTTTCGTTTGTTAATTTTTTCCATGACATTTCTGTTTCTATCCAATGATCAACACCATAAAAAACATTACCTGCCCATCCCATCCCAATACTAGAACGTGAAACATCACGGGGATCCCGAAGTAAATGGATATACTTAGCATCCGGAAACAGATAATGTATACGATCAAACGACCTATGAACATTTAAAGCTAATAGCTTTCCTGTCTCGGACAATTGCTCTATAAATGACTCAATAAGCTCGCCAAAAGACAACCTCTTATCAATAATCAAAGACTTGGATAAAAATATGCGATGTGTCGATAACCAGTCATGATACTTCGTTATTTCAGGAAATTGACCTTCATTCGTTATTTGATCAAACAAAAAATCGAATTCGCCGGGATTCTTAATCTGCGGATGCGAATCCAACATTAAGTGCGTAAGAGAAGAGCCGGAACGTAGCGCACCACAAATAAATATCACTGATTTCATACTTTTAAACCAACTTTAAATTCTTGATTATCCCTTACTTTTCGACTACTTCTATATCCATATATAGAATATCCACCATAATAAAAAAGCGGCCTTTTCATAGCTCTTGTTAGAAATCAAAACCTTTGTCGTTGCATCGGCGATAGTTTTACCATCATCCAACATATCTATATGAGAAATCCCTCCTAATCTACTCAGTACGGATACCAAGTCATCACTAATCAGGTTTAAGATCAGATCTTTAGATACTGCTATATTCATAACACCTTTTTATCCACTCTGATTTATCCTGCTAAAAAATAATTTCATTCTGAAAATAAACATATTCCTAGGACATTAAATCACCAGAAGTAGTTTGTTAATTCCTACCTTTTCCTTCTCATATTAACCAGAATTCTTTAACATTTCCCGGTCATGGGATAATCTTCTTAGATACCGATATACCTGTTTTAATTTCTCTTTAAATTGAGTAGTTACATACCTTTTGGAAGTATATCTTTTTATCTTATATTTCAATTGAGGATGCCCATTAATAGTTCTAATAATATTGGCATAAGAAATTTCACCTCTTTTTTCCAGCAAACTCGCTAAATGTTCATTGTAAAATTCCTCATTAGGTCCTGCTGTGACATTTATGGATAAGAGACGGTTTTTGTCTATATCTAGATTAGGAAATACATTACACGCTGATAACTCGCCATGAGCTAGCAATGCCAACTTTGTACGCAAGCATTTTTCACAATATCCACAGTTAACATGCCCAGATTTAATGTGGCCCGTATAATAACAAACTCTAATCGAAGACATCGCAACCTCATTTTTAGCAATCAAGCCTACCTTTTCTGTCCGGTTTAAATGGCTTACCTCTGAACAAAATTGAAGAAATGAGCTGGTTAAATAAACATTCAAAGAATCATTACTTCCCCATGGCACCATATATTGTGGCGTATTGTCAGCAGCAATTGAACACCTCGAGATAGAATTACCCATAGCGTGAGCTAGTCCGGATAACAAAGATGCAAAGTGCATTTTTTCATAGAACCACCCATTGGGCTCTATATCCCTCATGTTAGTCCAAATAGGTATTAGAGTAAGATTCATCTCTTTAGCGAAAACCTCTTGACTCTCTAACGCTCTTTCGAAAAGTTCATGTTCTTCAGACCTATTGGGATCCCCAATATCTAGTCCATATACCAGAAAAGCATATTTATACCTATATTGATGACCAGCCTCAAAATTTTGATTATTTGCTAAAATACTCGCTAATGAATCAACACCTCCTGAGAAAAAACAGCCTGACTTTCTATTAGCGGTTAAAGTGGGTGCGGAATAATAGTCTGCTGTGATCTCTGGAAAATTAAAACCTTTCGGAAACCACCACTTCTTTTGAAGTATCAAAGCGGATGTCAAATGATCTTTCAGATAAGGGCAGATCGTTCCCCTTACATGGATCCCCTTTTCATTACGGTACAGTGCAGCAGAATAACAACCTAAAAGAAAAGCTTCATAGCCCTCATACAACATATTTTCATATTCAACAGGAACCGAAATAGAAAGTGTTTTTACGACTTCAGTCGTCTCAAACTCTACCAACACAGAAAGAGTTGCCACCTTCCCATCATTAATGTGCTTTAGACCTGATATAAGCATTTTTCTACCATTCCTTGAATTTCTGGAAGCTCATCACTTATTTTCGAACTAAGTTCATGCCTCTTATGTATATTTGCTAGAATTCTGCTGGCAACATGATTTTCTAATAACTCGTGTGGTTCTATCATTAAATCCATTCGCTCCAGTCCTATGTATTTATAGAACCCTCCAAACTTCGCCTGATATGATACTGAGAACGCTGGGATACTATTAGTTGCTGTAATAATGGCCAAATGCATTCTGCCAGTAATAACAAAATCACATTTTTCCGAAAATAATTTTAATTCCTCAGAATTAAAGTCAATATCAACCAATTTACAGTTACTCCCCAATTCCACTAATAAGGAATCATGAAGTAATTTCAAGAGTTTACGATCACCTAGTTTTTCGGAATCTCGAAAATCATTAGGCACAATTAAAAAACTCGCACCGTTATTTAACCCACGGTTAACTTCTAAGCAGATTTCGGTATACCGTTGTATTAATTCATTTACCGACAATTCACTAGATCTGAATGGAAGCCAATTAATATTGACAATAATTACAATTTTCCCATCCTTCTTTTTTGCATCAACCCATTCAATTATATTTTTAACATTCTTATCGGAACCACTGAACTGAGTTAGGAAAGCTAAATCCGCAGATATAATCCCCTTAGACTTAGTCTTAGATTCAA
>Ga0206131_10004806_pt1 | contig 14579 bp, 11 predicted proteins | sample Helgoland_Spring_FD_148636 | JGI IMG/M metagenome (GOLD analysis project Ga0206131, IMG submission 148636) | Pelagic subsurface seawater microbial communities from Kabeltonne, Helgoland, North Sea - Helgoland_Spring_Bloom_20160517_1 | ecosystem: Environmental > Aquatic > Marine > Epipelagic ...
AGATTAGGACTCCAATAACGAAAACTTTCGTACGAAAAACTACGGCTCCCTGCGCCAACGATCGGGAAATCGGCCCACTGGTCCGCAGCCATCGCCCAATAATGAACTCTTGCCCCAGAATCAAATAACGCATCTACTCCACTTAATTGCTCATTATGAGCGCGATTTTGAAACACCCATGCTGCGGCAACTCCGCCTGCGAGCAAGCCACAAACACTTAAGGATCCCACCACCATGGATGCACGCCGCTTCACGCGTGGACTATGTTGCGCTAATGAAACCAGTAGCAACACGCCAAAGACACCCAACGCTGGAATCAAACTTATTGCAGCCGACCTCGATTGCGACCACAGAGCTAAAGCCAATGCCGCTGCGCCCAAGAGGCACATCATTACCCGCAGCATTACAGATAGACGACCCCAGACCCCCAAACTCAAACAAAGAAGACCTGCGATCACCGCAAAGTTGGCAAAACTACCGTAATAACTATACATACCTGTCACATTTTCAGGGCTCGATCTACCGACACCTGTAAAATAATAAGCTGCCGAATAGCCCTCTCCGCCATTCAGCTGCATGGCCGCGGCCCCCACATGCAAAAGAAGCAAAACAACCACCACCCAAGCCAAGCCCTGGCGCAGTAGAATACCAGATTTTCCAGTCACCGCATACCCTGCTATGAGGTATAAGATGCCTGCCGATACAATCAGCATCAAATCTTCAACCCCTAAATCCCAAACCGGCGACAAACAAGCCCGCCCCACAAAGTAGACAATGGCAATAAGGCTCAAGCCAAGCAGCCAACTTCCCGATTTTCCAACCCCCTCTTTCTGTCTTCTGTCGTCTTCCCTCTGTCCTCTATTTACGACTTTCTGACCTTCCACTTGCGACTCCTTGACTCCCCGACTTCCAGCCTGCCCGCCGAAGCCTTGGCGAAGGAGGGACTTCCAGACCTGAGCCGCAGCCAGAATGGCTGCAACTCCACATAAAATCACCGCAGGCGCCTGCAACGGCACGCTCAGCGTAATGCCGATCAACCCAGCCACTAACACAGCCGCACAGGTTAAAACTATAATTAAACCATTCATTGTTAACCTCCTAACGACCTGGAGTTACTTAGTTCTGTAGTTAGCCCCCACACTTCAGGACTCCAAAACTTCCCTAAACACCTCCTCCATTGCCCCGACAAATTTTTCCCGCGTATAGTTTTTTTCATAATGTTTCCGGGCAGATTCTATCATCTGCTGTCTCCTATCTGAATTTTTCAATACATCTTCGATCGCATCAGCATACTGCTCTGGCGAATGCACATCACATAAATACGCACACTCACCACCTTCCACTACCTGGGGTATCCCACGCCAGTGTGTTGTGACCAAGGGCAAGCCAAAAGCCATCGCCTCCACTAACACAAGCCCGAAGGTTTCCGCCTCATAATGGGAGGGGAAAAAGAAACAATCAGCGTCAGCATACGCTTGCCATTTATCGGAGCCACTCAGAGGACCGGTAAATTGAAAATTCTCGGTAAGTTGATACTCCTCAATTTTTTGGTCAACTTGATTTTTAAAATCATCTGACACCCACCCTCCCACGAGTTTGCAAACAAAATTACAATTATCCGATTTGAGGCACTTCGCCGTTTCTACAATTTGAATTACGCCTTTTCCCTCGTTTAAAACTCCCACAAAAAGAATTTGAAAAACATCATCATTCCTTCTCCTGGGCACAATCTCTACATCTACGCCATTCTTGGCAATCGCATTTGATTTTGACTTAAAAAACGAGCCTGTTGGGGGGGATGTTTTGATGACGTCAATCGATACGTCCGCACGTGTATAAAGCATGCGGGCCACGCGCCCCAATATTCCGATCGTGCCCAAATACTCCGGCAGTCCACCTGCGTGATAATGAAACACCGTCTTCGCGAATAGCCAGCGCACCGCTGCCAGATAAAATATGTCCCGGATCACGGGCGTCTTATTGGCACTAGCCGGCAAGTAATACAGAATTCTTGGCCTCTTTGTCAGAGCTATTTTCCACGTTTTGAGAATCAATGAGCACAGGTGCCATACTTTCCCCATAGACGCCCGCCCTACATCATCGATTGAGTCGCTGTAACACATGCGTAGCCTATCAACATCCATGTCAGCCCAGTCATGCTCAAACAGCATGGCAGTGACTACGGATTGGCCGTGGTGAGGAGGAGGCGTTTGACCCACCAATAATATGTCAGCCCTTCGTTTTATCATCTATTGTGCCCATTCGGTTATCAAGCCTTCGCGGTCAAAACCCATCATCCATTGGGAATATAACAGATAGGAGCCGATCCACCATTCTATTTCCGTTCCCCAACCTGCATCTTGCAGGAGCCTTTGGCCCTCCGGTTGAGATGCCCACAACCTGCATTTATCAAGAATATCTTTCGCACTCAAATCTTCAACCAATCCGCCCCTCTGCATCACAAAATGCAACCAATCCCATCCGGCAGGCCCGTCCAAAGAACCATGCTCCCAATCGAGCACAACAATTCCCCCATTAGTAGATCGTTTTATGTTCCATGGAGCGAAGTCGCCGTGGAGGATGCCTTGCTTAATTGGCAGGTCATCAATGCCTGAAAGCCTTCCCAATAGGTTTTGTTTACCCGCATCACGCAGCAATCCCGCTGTTGATTGCCATAGCTTACACTCTCCCATAGGCTTGCCTTCCGCATTTTTTTGCCATTCCATCAAGAGATCTATCACTTCATGGTCCTGTTCCGCCCTGATTGACCGTCCGTCAACATAGCGTGTGGTATAGAGTGCCCAGTTACCTCCTTCTCTATTGCCACACAAATGCGGCAAGCCTCTCAAAGATTTGGGCAGTGATTTGATCCTTATGGCTTCGGACTTAACTGAAGCGGACGCCAGTTTGTCCACCGCCACTTTGTCAACTACCAGTTGATTTTCATCATAACGCAATACCAATGCACATCGACAACTACCCTTAGGATTTCCAAGTAAAATTCCGATCTTACCTTCTTGGTGTTTCAATTTGGCAAGCGGTCCCTCATCTCTTATTTCCATATGGATTTTGGGCAACAACCGATGAATACGCAACCATATCAGCCCACGGATACAACACACAAACCATCTGGCAATTTTTGTTTGAGGTTGATAGAGTTTGAGCGTATTGAGCGCTGCGCTGGCATCATGGGGCAAACACAGCAACAACCGACCTTTCCGTTTAACCCCGAAAAAGACAACATTAGATACCAATTCTCCGGTTCCCGCCAGCAACCGGCAGAATGCATCATCTTCGCTACTGTGCATCATCTAGTTTTGATGGCTGGTTAAGCATTTTAAGAGGAAATTTCAGCAGCCTAAACCAATAATATAATAGGCAATCCACTACAGCATTAAGGTATTCCCCCTTAAAAAGAGTCACCCCGTATGCCCTGCGGATGGCCCCCGACTCCGCATATTGTAGATGTTTATCAAGCTGGCCGTCGATTCCTTCCCGACCATAGTTCTTCTTGCTCAGGTTCCCCCCGTGCACTCTAAAATCCGCGAGGACCACAGGAAAATGGACAAATGTTTTACCAAGTTTTGACAACCTATTATAATATTCACCATCCATCACTATTTTGAAGCGGTCATTTAAAAGGATACCCTCGTCCATGATAGTAGAACGCCTGAAAAAGGTCGATGTTGATCCAATATAACAACCATACTGTGCCAGCATCAATTTCTGGAATGGAAATACCTGCATTGTCCTTTCATATTTACCATCGCCGTCAATAAAATCCCACGCACCGTAGATGACATCGGCATTTCGCTTTGATTTAGCAAACTCCTTTAACGCAGCCAGAGAACCCGGCTTCAGTCTATCATCCGTATTCAGCCACATTACCCACTTCCCCTTAGCCGCCTTGAAGCCTTTGTTAATAGCATCACTCATGCCCTTGTCCGATTCCACAGTGAGTTTAACATCATCATACTCGCGGATAATATCCAATGTCCCATCAGTCGAACCAGCATCGTAAATGAGATGCTCATAGCTAACCCCCTTCTGTGTAACGACGCTTTCTAACATTTCACGAATATACTGCGAGTAATTATAACTCGGCGTTACAATCGTGAAGTCAATCGAATCGTTCATATTATTTCTCCTCCCGTCTGCCGTTTTTCTCATTCATCAATTCATTATAAACTTCTAACATCTCCCGTGATTTCTGACCCCAATCATACATATTTTTAATACGTTTTTGAGCCTGCAACCCATGTTGAAATAATTTGCCCTCCTCATTTGCAAAAGACATAACAGCCTTCTTCAATCGCTCTACGGTTTCTTTATAAGAAGTAATAGGCACAACGACTCCACAGTTTTTAGACACCGTCAGTGCCGGACCTCCTGCCTTCAAGCAAATCACTGGCATTCCTGCGAGCATGGCTTCCAAGACAACGAACCCCCCAGAATCATGGAAACTGGGAAAGAAGAAAAGATCATACTCCTTATACATCTCCAATACTTTCGAACGAGGCATACTCCCCGCAAAGTGCACCCTGTCAGCAAGTCCTAAGTCACACACATCTTTCTCGATTTCTTTTCTGTCTGGCCCGTCTCCAACTATTGTCAGCCCTACATTTGAAGGCAACTCACTTAACACATCCATTGCTAAACCTAGTCCTTTCCAATAAAATAATCTTCCTACGAAAAGCATACGAACTCCCTTCTTATCGCTCCGCATTTGTGTGTGAACATCGGTATCTGATGTGACCATTCCAATATTGGGCATCACTTTGGCCCTTACCCCCCAGCATTCAAACGCTTCACTCATTTCGTCAGTGCATGCGAGAATTCTATCCACTTTTTTATACCTTTGCATACCTAAGCCCCATTGAGTATGTAGTCGGTTTAGGGTGTTCCTGATTTTTTCTTTCCAATAGATGCCAACGTGCTTTCTCGGTAAAAACTCTTCTGGATACTCCTCGCAGCCACCCACAGGACCTACAACACAAGGAACACCGTGACCATCTACAGCAAATGGCATGCGAAACGCGCCCAGTGTAGAATGGTGGATCAAATCATAAACATTCAGCTTTACCAAGGTAGCGATTTTCACTCTCGCGGCGCGCTGCCACAAGATGTAATATCCCAATACCCCTAAAGACTTAGGCTTGACCATTTTCTTCAATTTTAGAGCCATCGAAGAAAGATCGACATATTCAAAACTCAGCCCTGGATAGGAGTCCAAGCTTAACTCTTTCTCTATTGCCTCACGGTTATTACTACGTGTGACCACTGTCACATCACACAATTGAGATAAATGCTTCACCCATTGCCAACCAATCTCAGGCTCCGAACCTCTATGTGGCTCACATGCATATGCTGATATCAAAATTTTCATCAGTTAGCCTTTAATTTGCTAATAATTAGCATCGTATCTACAATCGTTTGCTGAAGGCTTTGATCTGTACGCACCCAGTATGCTCCAGATTGCTTTTCTACTAAACTCTTTAGCTCTCCCACTTGCCGAGTCACTTCCTCTAGGGAAGTTTCAGGTTTTCTTTCATAAAGAATCTTGGGATCTCCTCCCAAACAGATGACTATTGTTGGGCGTGGGGCAAATTTAAACAAACCTCTAATAAAAAATTGCGGTAATTTTATCCTTAACCTGCGCGGATCGATTACCACATCGTAAAAATAGCGATCAAACAGGCACAAAACCTTACCACTTTTCATCAAAGGGCAGATCTTGCTATAGTAGCCTAGTGTATAATCGATATAGTAGTATAACAGTCGGATAGAGGAACCCATAAAACCACTAGGTTTTTCACCATGAGGATCGACTACTAGAGCATCGTCGTCCTTCTCACGTTTACCGAGTAAAACCCCCAAAGGCTGCAGCCAGTGGGGTCTCAAGTGCTCATAGTGCACCCCTTCAAATCCCATATCTAAAATCTTAGGAGTCACAGCATCAATCACAGTACTTTTGCCTGATCCATCGGTACCGATGAAGGCTATCATTGGTTTTACCTTCATTTAATACGCCCTCTTTCTTTCTGATTTTTCCCAAACAGTGTGCTCTGTTGAATATTGAAAATACGCTCCATTCTTGGATATAAACTCAGTATCCGCATTATTTCCAATCATAATAAAATCTGGATATCCTCCAACTTGATCAAAAATCTTTGCTATTTTTTTCAATGGAACTTTCACTAGAATGAGTTCATTCCGCGCCATCCTCCTCTGCAGGTGACGTAGTCTAAACCAAATCCAACTCAACGCAGACTCTTTTTGGTAAGAATACTCCAAAACAGCCCCATATAAGTTCAAGGGATCGCTGATCAATAGGTTGTCTTCACTAACATCCATTGAGTCATCGACCAAACACCACCGCCCAGAGGGATTCCACAGACTAAGAATTTCCCACCACCAAAACCTCATGACTCGGTACATTTCTATTAAATTACACTTCCTCAGCCATCTCCACTTCAAATTTCCTCGAAGGTTCTTCGTGTATTCTTTTATCAATCGGGCGTCTGGAGATTCAACAAAATCAAAAGGAATAGGGAAAGCCTTTGGGAAATTCGTTTTCATCATCCCATTGAAATATCTCAATTCCTCTTTGTCGCTCAATAACTGGCAAATTTCCGTGCCATATTTTGATTTATAAAAACCTCCCCATATCAAACTAGTAATAAACATCGAGAACGCCTGATGTGATGGTCTAGGAACTGTAATACCTAAAGAGTGCTCTCTCGTGGTCTCGCTAACGCTTTCATCTAACTCAAAACATCTCCCTCTCCAGAAAAACGCTCCATTAAACAAATCTATATGAAGTAATGGTGCATTTCCAATGCGAACCCACCACGCCATAAAGGTGTCTTTTTGGTATTTTTTCACCAACACTCCACTGTGTAATGACACGTGTTTTTTAAAAATACCCTCCGCCCTTTTCAGTTCGGAGCGAGGTATAAACACATCAATATCATTACCCACTCGATCAGGCAACGTTTCGTAATTCCTCAAAATAGGGCACACAATACCTGACTCCTTCAATGCCCCAACTAATGCCAAGATGAAGTACCACTCCTCAGGAAATAGTTTCCGATCGCCACTCACTTTTTTAATACCTGTTGTTTGAAACGATTCACGACGTAGCCAGTTTGCAAACAAACAGCAACTCCCAGCATCCAAGCCGCTCTTAATAATCGCCGCTCTGCAACAGCAAAGCCAGCTCCTCGATAAAGCCCTTTAGCATAGGTTTTCCGCCAACTATTAAACCTCACTAGTGCAGGTCTATTTTGCATCATCGCAGTAAACTCACCACTCGTCGGTTCAGGTTCATTGTTCCTTCTAGCCCGCATACAGGCCCTAACAAACTCAAACTGCCTCCGAGTCTTTAAAAAGCTCGATGTCACAATAGAAGTCCCATGAATCCTGTACTGCATCAAAACATCTTCTTGAACGATTACTTGCCACCCTGACTCATAAATACGATTCCACATATCGATATCATCCGCAGGCCAAAATTGGCCTCTAAATCTCAGGCCTGTTTCATGCAGCATGGTTCTTCTTAAAATTGCACAGGGGCAAAATATTGCGAATGGGTCAGAATCAGAAACATAGCGTTGTGCTACTTCATCGCTCAACAGATCTAACTTTGCACGCCCAATCTTCCTTCCCTCACCGCTAATGTAATCCATAAATCCGCTACTTGCGCCGACTTTCGGGTGTGCAAGCATAAACCCGACCTGCTTTTCTATTCGGTCTGGATACATCACGTCGTCAGCATCCATCAAAGCTACTAGATCTTCCTCCGCAGAATCTATAAGGAGATTCAACGACGTTGCCTTCCCTAAATTTCTCTCGTTAGTAATTACTTCCAGTCTGGAATCATCCCTATAACCCGATAATAACTCAGCAGTTCCGTCAGTGGAGGCATCATTAATAACAACAACCCTCTGATGCTGGTACGTCTGCTCTAGACTTGAATCAATAGCCTCCTTTAGAAATCCCCCTGCATTATACGCAGGTATAATAATCAAGACGCTTAATGGGCTCGACTGTTCTTCACTCATGCCTCAAATTTTGTTCTCTTTAACTGAATTGGCATCTCGAAATACTTGAACGAAATCATTGCTAGAATGACCGAAATAATAAGGTATGTGCCAAATGCTAATACCTGAAGAACTACCGAATCTAAATAGGATCGAGCTGCAAGCTCTTTGAATAAAACCGCCACGGGATAGTGCAAAAGATAAATTCCATAACACAATTTACCTATAAAAGCTAAACAACGGTTTCGTATAGGAGCAGCCCCTTCCCTCACTCTATAAATCAGCCCGCATATGGTTACGCCAACAGTATACTGGATTAGCCCACCGGCATCATTTACAACTAGCAATATTAACCAAATTAAAAGCACGGACACGATATACAACCACCATTCTTTGCGACACAATAAAACCCCAAAAGCTATGTAATGCAGCCGATTCCACGTTTCATGTAAATTCGTATACCAACTCCCTCCATACTCTTTCACTGTCCAGATTGAAGTCACTATACCAACGACAGCAATAAAACTAACCACCAGAGGAATTATTTTTCGTGGCGTTACTCCCACGATCAAAGGAAGGAATAAATACACATGCTCCTCAACGGCAAGGCTCCACATAGGACTCGTCACAGGCAGAGGAAACACGTCGACTCCCCCACCCGAGTTGCTCGCGGCAAAAGCAGGAATATAGTTTTGTACAAAAGCCACATAGTACAATACAGAACCCGCGTTTCCTCTACTCATTAACTGCAATGCTAAGCCTAAAAGAACAAGCACTGCCGCCAAAGGAAAAATTCTGAAAACTCTCCGGACATAAAAATTCTGGTAATACCCAGGTTGCCCCTTCGATCTGTAAAGAATTAATCCTATCAAAAAGCCACTGATAACAAAAAAAATATCCACACCAATAGGCCCTAGATTAAATGTCGCCAATGGAGGGTAAACTAAGCACCAGTGAGCGATGAGGACCATCACGATAGCTATTCCTCGCAGCTCATCAAAACCTTCAATCCTTTTACTGAGCGAGGTTTCAAATTTCTTGTTTGCTGTATTGGTGCTGACGCTCATTCGATTATATAATTCTGAGTAAATTTAAAATCAAATGCTACTAATCACCTTCAGCCAAGCGGCTGCCCAATTTTTCATATTAAAGGTTTTTAGCACTTCTGCTCGTTGCCTTTCACCAATTTTTTCGCGATTTTTCACTGTATCAAAAATTGCTTTGGCTAGAGCGTTTTTTTCCGGTTCACATTGCACCGTCGGCAAATCTGCCAAGCCTGCGACATTGGTCGAAACCGTGGCTACACCGCAGCTCATACTCTCTAAAGCGCTCAGTGAAGTGCCTTCACGGCGCAAGGTTGGAATCACCGTCACCAAGGCTCCATTATACCAAGTAAGCATTTCGGCATTTGCCACCCCTTTTGAGAAATAAACCTTCTCTGAAAGATTCAGGTCAACAATCAGCTGATCCAAGTAAGTAACGTAATCGCCCGAAGGTTTATTACCTAGCAAGCACATTTCTAAGCTATTATCCTGCTTTAACACCTCGGCAAACGCCTTGATTGCCAGGTCAATACCTCTATCCGGAACCATCTGACGTGGCACGAGAATCACTCTTTTTCCCTTGAGGGTCTGGTGACCTTCTCCTGGACAAAAATAGTCTGTATCCACACAGTTAGGAATAAACCACTTCCCTGGTGAAACCTCCGTGAAGAAGCCCTCGGCTGGTTTCACATCATATCCAAAGTGTCGCAGGTAGTGGGTGTCGTTTACTACATGCGTAAAGCCATCGAGGCATTTTCGCGCACTCCCCTCTCGTTGACGATCATTCCACGTTTGATTTTCAATGTGCCACTCGACGCCATGTGAAAGAACGATGGTCTTTTTTGCATATTTTCTCAATGGCCACGCATGGAGAGCATAGTGTGAAATAATCACATCATACTGGTTGAGCTCCCTGCCGTGAAACATCTTCAGGCAAACATTGAACATCTGACCATCCGAGCCAGGAATCAGGCGAGGGAAACCTTTCATCCTCCATACTGGAATTACGTCCACATCTCTTGCACCTCTATCTGGCTGGTATACAACAGCCTCCACGCCATCATTTTTCAGAACCTCTTGGAGATTCTTAATATAAACCTCTTGACCGCCCACAATGGGTTTATAACAGGTCGAAATATGTGCCAGTTTCATTGAGTTACTTGGAAGTGTTAAGAAATTCAATACATGTTGCAACGATACGCTCTGAGGCATGACCGTCCCCGTATGGGTTGGGGATTTGGTGTTTAGAAGGATTTGCTAATAACTTGTTTGCCGCCGCGTAAACGACTTCTTCATCAGTCCCAACAAGTTCTGCCACACCAGCGTCCACACCCTCTTGCCTTTCTGTCACCTTTCGAGCCACTAGCACAGGAACTCCTAGAGAAGGTGCCTCTTCCTGCACTCCACCTGAATCAGTAAGAATCAACGTGGCTTTCGACATTGCCCAGATGAAGTTAGGATAATCCAATGGATCAATAATTTTCAGATTCTCTAGTCCCGAAAGACGTTCAATAACAGGATTACGCACGTTAGGGTTTGGGTGCACGGGAAAAATAAATTCAGTCTCGGGGTGGTCAGTGGCCAATCGATCCAATGCATTCAATAGTTCATCCAATTCTCCACCAAAAGTTTCTCGGCGGTGGAGTGTGATCAAGACTGATTTCTCAGCAGTTGCCATCGCTCCGAGTTCAGTGGGCGATGGTTTCCAGCTGTCACCCAGTAATGCGGTTCCAGCCAACAACGCATCGATTACAGTATTCCCCAGCACATGGACAGCATCTGTCGTCTGTTCCGCAATCAGATTCCCAGCCGCCACATCGGTCGGACAAAAATGTAAATCAGCAACCTGTCCAATCAGCCGGCGATTTACCTCTTCAGGAAAAGGTTCCGCTTTATTACCGGTTCTCAATCCTGCTTCGACATGTCCCACTGGCACCTTATTTAAAAAACCGACATATGCCCCTGTAAACGCCGTCGTGGTATCGCCCTGCACTAAGACCATATCCGGTTTTTCCCTATGCATTACCTCCTCAACGCCTTTTACAGCTCTTGCTGTGAGACCACAAAGGGATTGGTTTGCCGTCATCAACTCCAGGTCATAATCTGGTGTAATCTGAAAAAAATCGAGAACCTGATAGAGCATCTCCTTATGCTGGCCAGTGACGCACACGACCGGGTTAATATTTCCGTCTCTCAGAAATGCTTTAATGATGGGTGCCATCTTGATGGCTTCTGGGCGCGTGCCAAAAACGATGATCACTTTTTTAGATTTATTCATAAATTATTTTAAGGGTTTGTTTTAATTCAAAATCGCATGCACAATGTCATCTTTAGTCATCTTATTCGGCCAAAGCATCTAACTATCCATTTTTTATTTTTAAAACTAAGGAATTGAGGTGCAGTCTGTCACTAGAATCAAAAACGAAAAAATAACAAATCACAACACATAACAAACTCCAACAAATGGACATTCTAATACTATATAATATTTCCAGGTTTTCAAACCTATTAGCGAATACAAATAAAACGTAGAAGGCCGATACCAGGGGAAGGGTTAGTCTTATGAATAACATCAACAGTTTTCTAAATGGAATGGCACTATAGAATGCGAAGCATTTCATCCCTCGCAACAAGGCCCCGCCCAGCATGCTCAATAAATTAGCTGAAAGCAATCCCACCAAACCAAACTCCTGGCCTAACATAAACGCCAAACCTGAATAGAGAACAACCTCCCAGAGCAAGAACCACTTTACTTTTCTTATCTCTTTAAAAATCGCCAATGAGTTCACAAAGACATAATGCACAAGAAAGCGGAATGGGATTAAAGCCAGGAGCACTAAGGCCGCTCCCTGCATTACCATTTCATCTGAAGTCCACGTGGAAACCACAAGTTTATTCCAAAACACAAACATTCCTGCGCAAAACAGGGCGGATAGTATCGTCATTTTTGTAATGAGCTGCCACCATACGCGAAATTGCTCATCCTTTTTATCGCTCACCATTTTCATCAGCATCGGTTCTGCGGAGCCCGGTATCCTATGAAGAATCTGGGTCATCATGTTCACTAGCTTTAGGTTTACCGCCAGTATTGCCGTTTGTTCAAGTGTCAGTAAATGCCCACTAAATAGTAATAGCGAATGCCCCATGACTACAGAGAAAAGTGCCGCAACAAACACATCCATTCCCAAGGTGAAAATCACCTTTACTTCAGCCCATTCAAGTAATTTAAAATCGAATTTACCGACAATCTTCATCTTCAGAGCTCGATAAATAATTAATGTTTGGGAACACACCATCGCCGCCAGCATACTAACCGGATATGACCACAGTTTTAGACCAGACTTGATGCAGATCACAAATATCACCACGTGCACAATGGCACATAGAGAGGCGATCACATTAACCTGACTCAGCCGCTGCCCAGCAATTAGTGCCGTTGAAAAAATACTTAATGTATAGCCTACCGTGTTAATAATACCCACCGCAATAAATAGCTCCGTTGCTGCGCTGCATTGCTCAGGGTCGAGATGAAATATTTGTCCTAAAAAGGGGGCTAGAATGAAGATCAGCAAAAACATCACTGTAGCCTGAATACAGAAAACACAAACCGATGCCATCCATACCTTATTATACTCGGTCTCACCTTTAGCACGAGCATCAATCAGTAACCTTGCACACGCCGAACGGATCCCAATCTCTGCCAGCATCACAGCCGTCAGCATTTGGGTGATTACCGCAAATAAGGCAAAATCAACTTTAGTGAGTGCGGCCAAAGCAATGGGAATCATCACCAGTTGACACGCGGAGGTGATCAGAAGTGACAACCACGAACTCATGATTGTTTGTGAAAGATGCTTTTTATTACTCATGATGTAGTAATGAGACAGCTCATCTAATCAATCACCCCTCCATCAAATTACTCGATCAACCCTCTTGGATCAATCGGGAGGACGTCATTGACGCTGTGGTGGTTGATCACTTGATGAGGAATTATTTGATTCGCATTTTCTGGCCCGATTCCAACGTCAAGACCATAGGTATGATTCCCCTCAGCCACAACTCCAGTGGAAGGATTCCCTACTCCAATTCCTACCGATCTATAATAGGATGTGTAACTGTGACGCTCTACCTGCATTGCTATGACATGATTATTGCTCACATAAGCCACGTCGCCTTCAAGACTGATCCCAATAAATCGGGTCGATGTAGGTGTCATAATGATATTATTGAGAATATGCTGCCCTGGAGCCCATGAGCGTATCCCAAGAATTTGTGAAGAATGAGACAAGCGATTGGGAGTGAGGATGATATTTGAATCAATCGTTAAGCCCAGTGCACCAGGATACGGAATTTGAGCATCGTATGACATCACGCCCACCACAAAACCCTTGACAAAATTGTTTTTTATCAGGGCGTTCGTCTTGATCATGAAACCTATACTGTACGCTGAAGTGTCCGCACCCGGAGGGAATGTTCCATCCAGAACGTTATTTGTCAGCAGCGATTTTGGGTTTGATTGCTGGTTATTAAAATGAACGGAGGAAAACCTAGGTATCGTCGTGCCGGGTGTGACATTGCCTGCTACACCATCATTGACGTAAGTCAGCATTCTCGTCTGCGTATCATAGCCACTAACTCTCAGGACATTCACCACAGCTGCTGCCGTCGGTGTAGTTGGCTTAATTAACATGATGGATTGCCCTACTGTAAACGAGCTTGGGTAATCAGCTACTAGCACAGTAGCCGCGGTCACACCATCTGCCGCTGGAATGACCGTATCGGCGTCTAACTGGGTCATCCAGTTTTCTCCACCAGCATAGACAACCGCCTCCACCCCCATTCTCAAAACAGTGTTATCGGTAAAAATCATTTGCAAGGGGGAACCGAATACGGCGGCATCCTTGAGGCGACCACCAGGGCTTGTCGTTTGGTCCGTTAGGTCTATACCGCCGCCCTCAAATAGGTTCCTTTTAAAAGTCGCGGTCTTCACCCATGACGAAAGGTAAATTTGTTGCCCCCCTCCGTAGGCAATACGGCTATTCACCGTATTTGAGCCGTAAGGGTTACACAACTCACTGTCATAAATTTCCAGTTTCCGCAAATGACCGCGACGGTCAAAACCATTGGCGGTCATCATCATCGCACCATGGCAATTAGTAAACTTACAGCTCTGGATTTTGATTTGCTCTACAATGCGCAGATCCGGCGCAACCAGAGCGATGCCATCGGCACCTGAAGGTTCTACCCCCGCAGGTTTCTCAGATAGTGGCACACTATCCTTTTCCCAGCTCATATTGTAACAATTTAATGATCTAAACGTGGTAAACACCATCAGCATGTGCGCACGGATGGGGCTCACCGTGGAATATAGCTTAGATCCGGTTTCACCACGAAGGATAATGTCTCGTCCCGCTAAATCCGTTTCACCAAATGATAAAATGCGGTAGTTTGTCGTTACCGTGTGTGTATCCCATTCGGTTTGATTAAGCCGATA
>Ga0206131_10004811_pt1 | contig 14572 bp, 9 predicted proteins | sample Helgoland_Spring_FD_148636 | JGI IMG/M metagenome (GOLD analysis project Ga0206131, IMG submission 148636) | Pelagic subsurface seawater microbial communities from Kabeltonne, Helgoland, North Sea - Helgoland_Spring_Bloom_20160517_1 | ecosystem: Environmental > Aquatic > Marine > Epipelagic ...
TTATAGATCTAGGTGTTATGGTCTCTGCTGAAAAAATTATATCCACAGCAATAGCGGAAGAAGTTGATGTGATTGGGCTAAGTGGCTTAATCACTCCTTCACTAGATGAAATGGTGTATGTTGCCAAAGAGTTAGAACGTCAAAACCTTAAGTTTCCTCTTCTTATTGGAGGAGCAACTACCTCAAAAATTCATACCGCTCTTAAAGTTGAACCTCATTACTCTGGTCCTGTTATTCACGTTTTAGATGCTTCAAAAAGTGTAGGTGTCTGCTCTAAAATTTTGAGCCAAGAAGAAGGAGTGGCCACTGCCTTCAAGGAAGGAATAACTAAAGAATATGAAGAGGTAAGAATCAGGCGAGCTAAAAGTCAAAGAGTTAAAGAGGCCGTTAATATTTTAACAGCAAGAGAGAATAAGTTTAAAATAGATTGGAAAAACAATCCATCCCCACAACCAAAATTTACAGGTGTAAAGTATTTCAATGACTTTTCTATTGAAGAGCTCCTTCCTTATATAGACTGGACACCATTTTTTACCAGCTGGCAACTTAAGGGAAAGTACCCTGCAATTTTAGACCATGAAATTGTAGGTGAAACAGCTAAAAATCTATTTGCCGATGCACAGAGCATGTTGCGCCGAATCATAGATGAAAAATGGTTGAAAGCGAAAGCCGCGTTTGGAATTTTTCCTGCCGAAAGCACAGAGCAAGATTCTATATTAGCACATCATGACGATAAGACTTTTGAATTGTTTCACTTAAGGCAACAAACTAAAAAAGCTAAAGGGTTACCTCTTTATTCATTATCTGACTTTATTGCCCCTGCTGGTGAAAAACAAGATCACATTGGTGCTTTTGCAGTTACAACTGGAATTGGAATTGAAAAGTGGGTAAAGCGTTTTGAAGACAGTCATGACGATTATTCCGCAATTCTCTTAAAATCCCTTGCTGATAGATTGGCTGAAGCATTTGCTGAATGTCTGCATAAAAAAGTCAGAACAGAATATTGGGGTTACAGTATTAACGAATCGCTTACCAATGATGAATTAATCAAAGAAAAATATGAAGGCATAAGGCCTGCGCCTGGATATCCTGCTTGTCCAGAGCATTCCGAAAAGGAAACTCTTTTCAAAATATTGGACGTACAAAACAATGTTAACATCAGCCTTACCGAATCGTTTGCAATGTATCCCGCCTCATCAGTTAGTGGTTGGTATTTTGCACATCCAGAAAGTAAGTATTTCCCCGTTAATTTTGTAGGCCAAGACCAAGCTGTAGATTATGCCAAAAGAAAAAACATTTCACTGGAAGCTTCAGAAAAGTTATTGGTCTCTTTACTTAATAAATAGTAAAAACCTAGAAGGGACTATTGGTCAGTTTTTGACTAGGTGTTTTTGATTGAAAAAGCTGCGTTTTGACTGAACCAAAACGCAGCTTTTTTATGTATTGATATTCAGTGCAATTTATTACGTTTATAATATTCTTCTATAATCCTTTCTTTTCTACTTAATAATAAGCAATCATTATTTTTAACTAAATTTGAGGCATGAGTCATGACTTCGATTCGGATATATCACTTAGACACGTAATTCTTAAGATTCAGGATTATGCCTTGGCATGCTTCAAAGGTTGGAAGTTAATTTTATTACTCGCTTTGTTGATGGGCCTATTCGTCTTTATACTTAAAAAAGACGCACCCAACATGTATAAAGCTGAGCTTACTTTTATGCTCAATGAGGATGAAAGTGGAGGACTGGCTGGCCTTTCCGGCGTTTTGGGCAGTTTCGGCATTGGGCTGGGCTCTTCAGAATCAAATCTTGATAAAATATTAGAACTTGCCAAAACAAGAAGAGTAACTCAAAATGCTATATTTTCAGAAGTTACAATAGGTGGTAAAAAGGACTTTTTAGCCAACCATTACATCCAAATGCTAAAAGACCATGACGAGTGGACCCTTGATGGTGGACTCTTTAGTGCAGTAGAGGACTCAATGATTTTAGAAAGTTTTAGTTTTTCGCATGACTCTATATCTCTATTTTCAATCAAAGAAAACAAAGCTCTAAAAAAGGTTCACGGTAGCATTGCTGGTAACGAGAAAGAGGTCGGAAAACTAAATTGTTATTACAATGAACTTACAGGCATCATGGCCCTAATTGTTGAGTGTAACAATGAGGAATTAGCGGTAAAACTAACTAACGCTATTTTCAATAAGCTTAGTGAATTTTACATTGAAAAATCAGTTGAAAAACAGTCGTATGACCTAAAAATTATAAAATCAAAATATGATTCCATAAGTTATGCCCTCTCAAATGTAGAATATAAACTGGCTTCTTTTGAAGATAGCAACCAAGGTCTTTTTAGAAAAAAAGACCTACTAACCAAAAGCAGATTATCAACTGAGAAACAAAAGCTACAATTTATGATCGGTAAAGCTGAAGAGCAGTTACAAATTGCACAAATCACTCTAGACAACCGAACACCTTACATTCAGGTGGTTGATCGTCCGCTTTTACCATTAACGCCTCAAAACAATACACCTCTTTTCTTCTTTATTTTTGGCTTTATTTTTGGCGGATTCCTGGCAGTAGGCTATATCGTAATTAAAAAACTATATAAAGAGGTTATGACAAACAATGAATAACAATGAATAACATACATCCAATATTTGATAAGCTATTAACCAAATCTGATAAAGAGCTGTTTCTGAATCAAAGAGGAATAGTTCTTTGGTTTACTGGATTATCTGGTTCGGGAAAAAGCACAATAGCTGAAGGCCTAGAAAAACTTCTATTTTCAAAAGGATACTTTGTCCAAGTCCTAGATGGCGATAATACAAGGACGGGAATTAATAAAAACCTTGGATTTTCAATTAAAGACCGAGAGGAAAACATTAGAAGGGTAGCAGAAATATCGAAACTTTTTATTGACTCTGGAGTCATTTGTATCAATAGTTTTGTAAGTCCTACAATAGAGATAAGACAAAAAGCAAAAGACATAATCGGTTCAGAAAACTTCATAGAGGTCTTTGTAAATACGCCTTTGGAGGTTTGCGAAGCAAGAGATGTCAAAGGCTTGTATAAAAAAGCTCGAGCAGGGGAAATAAAAGGTTTTACTGGAATTGATTCTCCTTTTGAATCCCCTCTAAAAGCTGATGTTGAGTTGTTAACGGCCAACCAAACCGTTGAGGAGTCAATTCACGATGTGTTCAATAAGGTTATTAAAAGGTTGAGTCTTTAATTAAAACATTCAAATTATCAGTCAGAAAATTGAATATAAGCAACTTTATAAAAAGCTAGCACTTCCTATTCAGTTTTCAGAAGAATGGATGGATGCCGTTTGCCTCAATGGCAGTTGGGATGTTGTAATAGCTAAAGATCTTGATGGAAACGTAGAGGGCGTTTTGGTCTACCATTTTAGAAAATACCGTGGCTTTAAACTAATCCTCATGCCTCCTCTCACTTTTTACAATGGTATCTATTTCAACTATAGAAAAAACATAAAGCCTAATAGTAAAATTGGTTTTGAAATAAAAATCACTGAAAAACTTTTGGGTCAACTGCCTAAGCACGATCTGTATTACCAACAATATTCGACAGAAGTTAACAATTGGTTGCCACAATATTGGGCTGGCTATCAACAATCAACAAGGTACACCTATACATTGTCTGTCTCTGACAACACAGAGGAGCTCTGGAGCAACCTAAAAGGTAACGTAAGGCGAAATATCAAAAAGGCAGAAGCCGTCTGTGAGGTTATAAATACCGATGTTGAAACATTCTGGAATGAACTCGAAAGGAGCTATAGTCAACGAAAAAACCCTTTTCAAAAACAACTCATTGAAAGACTTTACAATAACTTAAGCGAAATAAATAGTTGTCAATTACATTTGGTCAGGCACAAAGAATCAAAAAAGATTTTAGCTGGAAGCTTTATCGCATATGATAATAACGTTAGCTATTACGTTTGTGGTTTTTTTAATCCTGATGGAAAAGAAATTGGTGCGCTATCATACTTACTTTGGAACAATATTACAAATAGTAAAACCAAACAATTCGATTTTGAAGGTTCAATGATCCAAGAGGTTGAATACTTCTTTAGGGCATTTGGTGGCAACTTGACTCCTCATTATAGAATTTGGAAGGTTAACAGCTGGTTGCTCAGGCTTATATTCAAATTTAAGAACCTTCCATTCATTAATTGATTATGTCTGACGCAGAATTTATTCAAGAATTTATTGGAGACAAAAAGTCATTGCTCTCTGCACTTGAAAAAAACATATCTTGGATTAAAAAAAGCTTTTCAGTTAACAAAAGCTTAGGTTCTTCCAAATATTGCTCATTGTGGGGAAAATGGTCAATCGATTATCCAGAAACAACAGGGTATCTTTTAACAACGCTTATAAGAAGCAGCGGCACTCTCAGTGATCAAACGTTAATAAACCTGGCTTCGCTTCAGGTCAACTACCTTAAGGGCTTACAGCTCAACACAGGGGGTTTTAACGTGTCAAAATCATCACAAGAAAGTTACGTGTTTGATAGTGCACAAATAATGTTAGGGTTAATTTCAATTTATAAGATTAACAAAGAAGCGCGTGTTCTAATAATGATAGAATCATGCTACAACTGGTTAATAAGTTTACTCAACAATAATGGTCAATTTGTATCTTCTAATTATAAACAAGATTATAATCCTTCTTACTATACCAGAATACTTTGGCCCATTCTTTTAGCTGAACAACTATTAAGCACAAGCTCAAATAAAACACTTAAACTTTACGCATACTTAAAATCACTTCTAAATGAAAATGGGTCGTTCAACAAGTGTAGTTTTGATGGTTCTCCTTTTGCATTTACTCACAACCTAATCTATTCATATCGTGGTTTATGGGAGTCATCTAACTTGTTAAATGACAAGGAGTTTATTACTGTCCTAGAAAACAACCTGTCGTCTATATCTGATAAAATCATCAAGGACAATTCATTTAATGGCGAATATGATGTTGAGTGGAAAACAAAAAAACCTTTTGTTTGTTCTGCTGGCAATGCCCAGTTGGTCGTTCTTCTTCTTTCAATTTATAAAAAAACAAAGAACCATAACTTACTAAAACCCTGCCATGTCTTAATGCAACCATTAATCAAGCAACAGTCCAAGAGTTTCTTATTTAATAAAGGAGGTTTATCTTCCTCTATTCCTATTTGGGGAAAGTATCAACGATTTCGATATACCAATTGGACTCAAAAGTTCTATTCAGATGCTTTGATTGAATTACTCTCATTATTGCAAACGTAGCAAATGGTTGCTGATAATTTTTTGCGCTCTTTAGTTATTTGATTGCCACTTTTACCTGATTTCCAATCACATTGTGGTTGTATTTGTTATACAACGCTATAATAAATGATTCGTACTCTTCAGTATCAAAAACGGTATGTAAAAATACTTTTCCGTCACTGTCTACAATCGTTTCCTCTTCTAGGTAATGCAAGAAGTATTTTCCAACAGATAATGGTAAAAACTTAATTATATGGTGTCGCCATTTTCCGTTATTCACTCCACGAAATATATAGGCCAGATCATTAATTGCGACCTCAGGCCTCTTCTTACTTAGTTCAATAATAACTTCATTCTTATTTACAAATACGCCATCTAATATAATATCATCAGTCAGTTTTTCTCCTACTTTCTTGTGAGTCATTTTACTGGTGGTTGGCCTACCGTTTTTAAAACCATCTAAAAACACCTGCCTTAAAACTTCATCGTTGTTTATTTCTAATTGTACGGTTTCCTTCTGTAAAAATGCGGCCAACACTTTATTCTCAAACTTTTCTATATCATAAGAAAGTTCATCACACACCGCAACAGATGATTCTTGTTCTTCACAAAATTTTACTAGTGTAAGGCTCGAATCATCTTGTGTATATTTTATTTTTTGCCAATTGATATCATATCGGTTCTTGATATTCTTAACATCATGAATTCGTTCCGGAAACAATGCAAGACTGAAGAAAATTAAAAAAACGAGAACATAACCACTTTTTATTTTATTCAAATCTAGGCTGGATAAAATGAACATCAAAAAAATGAGAAAAGCAAAAACACTTGAACGAGCTTCATAAAGCGGTGCCAAAAACATAGCAGCACTTGATACAAAAAATATAATACCAAAAAACAACATTTTCTTTTTTTGTTTATACTTTACTCTATACATCAGTATAAAAATTAGTGCCGACAAACCACAAGCGATAAAGTACGTTTGCCGTTTCAAGTATTCTGAAAATTTAAACATTACAGACTCATACTGAAAAGATTCATTTTCTATTCTCAAGGCAAGAGCTGGAGATTTTAACATTATTAAACCACCGCAAAGCAAAATAATTGAAGAAAAGATCAAGGTTTTTTCTACTTGTTTTAACTTAATCGCTTTCTGATAAAACATCACAATTAAAGTAATTACAAACAAACTTAAAACAACATTCTCATTTGTAGTGCAAATTAAAAACGCCAATACTATTGATGACTTTTGAAAAATCATATTATCCATTAACCTTTTATACAACCTTCCAACAAACATCAATTGAAAAATTAAAAACCAAGAATAATTTACAGAACCTGTAGTCCACAGATATGAACGACCTAAGTCATAATGAAAACACCATAAAAAAAGCAAGACTGAAAAATATAAAACTAGATTTTTAGATAAGACTGTGCTAGTTTTTCCAATAAGGTTTTCTTGTAAAAATGGTTTTATTATAAACCAAGGAAGAGCAAGAAAGACAATGACGTTTGTTAAGTCAAAAACGAATGTGGGCAATAATAAAATGATTTGTAATAAAGCATGGGGTGCAATTCTATTATTATAATTGTTGTAATGATTAATTTGTGAATTAAAATAATCCTGCATGCTTTCAATCCCAGTAGAGCCGACAAATCCTTCTTTGGGAAACTTAAGCGCATATAAAAAGTCATCACCTAATACAAAGGGCATTAGTACATTCAAATACAAAAGAAAAATGGAGAAGAGTGCTATTGATAACACGATTCCCCATTTTAAAATATATTTATGTTTTTCAATGCTCAAATCAATGAAGTGATTTTATACTTAGAGCAATGAAGGTCACATTTTTATCTCATAATAACTAACTTACCAAATCCTTTCTTGAAGAACCCATCGATTCCATTATTTCCAAAATGATTAAAGCTTTCGCTGTTTGTTGATGCCATTACCCGGTAAAGGTAAACACCATTAGCCAGTTTAGAGCCATACTCATCTGTTCCATTCCATTTGTATTCAGTTCTGTTCAGTCCGATTCTCAAGTTACCTAATTCCTCTTTTGTTATCTCTCTAACGACCTTACCTGTAACTGTCATAATTCGAATTGTAAACACTTCTGGAACATCTAACCCTGTCAGTGTAAATACAAACTGAGTGCTCGTTGAAAACGGATTCGGATTGTTTAGTACGTTACTTACTTGAGACTCTTCTATTACATTAAATCTTACCTCAACGTCTTGGTCTCCAGACAGGTTTCCGGAAACATCTTCAGCTTGAACATATAATATATACTCTCCAGATTCTAGCTCTGGATAATAATCAATTGTAGCCTTATTCTCTGTTAAACTATCGGCTGGAGTAAATGTAATATCTGTACTATTTAAATCAATAGGAAATGATTGGGGGTCTGGAAGTTTTCTCAAAGCCAAATCAAAACTTGAAATGTCCTTAATAAATAAAAAGTCGCTCTCATCCTTCAAGTCTATTTTGATATGTGGTTTAGGAGAAACAATATCACCATCTAAAATGTGTAAGCCATCAAATGTCACGTCTAATATTGGGTTTATTCTATCACCTTGTACGACAAAGTCTCTGATCCCAAAGTTATTAAATTGATACTGTTCTGGTTGAGCCATTTCTGGGTTTATTTCAACTCTAAATTGGTGTAAACCCAATAACTTGTCAGCAATAAACTCGAAGTCAATATCTGCCGTTTCCTGAGCCTTTAAAGGCGGAAGGGATTCAAAGATGTTAATCTCATTGTTTGTATTGTCGACGATCGTGTATTTCACCAATAAACTATCCATATCCGTATTGGTAATGTTTGTTGCAACAGTTGCCAATTTTAGTTTTTCACCTAAGAATAAAGTATCACTTTCAAATGTAAACTTTCTGTTTACATTCAAAACAGCTTCTGGTTTTTCTTGATACAGAACTCTCCAATAACCTATTTGCACAGGAGTTCTGCTTGCATCATCTTTTTGGTATAAATGCAACTTCAAATGAAAATAAACATTCGAATTTATAAATGATAAGTCAAAATCAAAATTATCTACATTAGGAAAAACCACTTCTTCTTCACCGTTAGTTCTAATCCCAATTAAGTCCAATTGGTATTCATCTTCCTCTAAGTTAACTTCATCCAAAGACCATTGCAACCTATTCCATTCTTGGGCAGGACCTATAACCGTTGAGTTAATATCTCCTTCAAACCACCTTCCAACAATAGAAAGGTCTAATTTTATTTCTTCATCTGGTATAAACTTGTCTGCTACAACCTCTATAGGCGTAAACGAGGGATCGTTTTTCTTATATGCTAAAATATAAGGCTTAGACTCTACTTCTAATTCTCTTAGTCTTGCAGCACCTTGCGCTTCAAAGAGCGTCATCAAGTCTCTCCCATCTGGGTTAACGTTTGCATCAGATGTCCATTCGTCAATTTGTGGTGTACCATTTCTAGGGTTATTAAGGCCTGAGGTATGCAAAGTCATCATTATAACATAGCTGCCATCTGGAACAATATCATCTAAAAACTTTATAGCACTGTATCTATTTGTTAGGTTATAAGTTGGATATGGAAATACACCCCAATTTTGCGCCCAACTTGTGTTTATAACACTTTCGTATAGCCCACCACCGGTAGGTTGGTTTCTCCATGCTTCTCCCGTATCACCGTCAAACACTGAAATATAAATTCCAGCTGATACTTCAGACGCTAAGTCCGAATAGGAATATGGTGTATTATCTATTGTTGCAGATATTGTTTGATCTGGGTACGTTCCATTAGAAATTTTTACTTCGTTAATATTCGTAAAAAAAGAAAATTGTCTTTCCGCCTCTTCATAATTAATTGTTGTATAATCATCTTTTAACCATTGATAGACGTGACTCTGGTTCCATCCTTCTGAGGAGTTTTCTAGATACACAAAAGAGCTTGTATTCCAAACGGTGTTTTCCATTACCTTGGGACTAATTCTCCAATAGTAAACCACTTCGTTTTCAAACTGGAGAGCAGGATCCCATTCAATCAAGCCAGGTGAGGACAAAACTTCACCCCTCTCTAATAGAGGACTATCAAAGTTTTCAGTCGTATCAATTTCAAATAAATAATATTCAGCTTCTGCAAATGCATTTGTTCCCGAAGCTTTAAGACTGATATCTGCCTTGTTTACGATTGCAAATTCCTTTGGATAAACGGGAAAAGCACTGTTGTCAAAAACAAAAAAGCAAAAGCCATCATTAGAATAAGCCTTTGTCAAATCGTTGTTTTCCTCAGCCATTGGGTCTGGTAGTTCTTCAACCGAATTGTCAACATCTAAAATTATATTTATCAGGTTTTTACCAATTGCGCTAAACCCTGGGTTTTGCAGTTCAACGGTAATTGTTGTTCTATTTGCAGGGGCCAAATGTTTGAAATAGAGAGAATCTCTGTTTCCGTTATAATCATGAATAATCAAGTTTCTAATACTGTCTACATGACCTTTTCCTAGGTTTACAATATCGAAAGTTAATTCAATTTTTTCATCTAATGCTTTTACTTGTCCATTGGTATTCACTGTTGAAAAATCAACGACGTAATCTGGCCCCTCAGCAGAGTATAATTGAATTGCCGGATCACCATGTACTGTGTTTTGTTCTTGCAGTGTTCTTATGTTTACAACAGACTCACTATATAGGTCTTGCGCCATTTTTTGATTAACAAGTCCAATTGGCTGACCATAAAAACTGTTTGACCATTTAAAATATAGGTCTTTTCCTAATCGTGCTAATGGCGAAGGAAAAGCAGAGCCAGATGATGCAATAAATGCCAATGCGCCCACATCTTCTGTCATAACCATATTTTCACTTAAGCTTGTTATCGCTTGATGAATATCTCCAGAATTACATCCCATGGATAATATTATAGGCAAACGTCCCGTATTACTATATTTTGAAGGATCTTCAACACTAAAGTCAAACGTCCCTGCAGAAGAGTGTCCAAAGAATGTTAAAAGAGCCAAACCATTATCTATATCTTTTAAAATGTCTTGAGAAACTTCTGTTTGTACCGGGTCTGATGATGTCTTTCTATATGTTTTAATTTTGCCGCCAAAATCTCCGTTTTCAATAACATTTCTCATCTCCTCAAGGTGACCAAATAGTGCATCAGCCAGTCCTTCGTCAGCTCCTGACAAATGAATTATATTCTTTAACCACAGTCTTTCTTCAATAGTCTTTCCACTAACTTCTGATAAAGCGGCATGCCTCGTGACCTTTCTCAAGTAGTTTCTAACGTCTTGTTTGTTTCTAGCAGCCAACCTTCCTGTTCCAACAAATGGATATGTAAACCTATCTTCTGCAAACATCAGGTTGTCTGATCCTGGGTTACCATATGTTGGCACCAATGACTCAATTTCAGTATCTTTATAGCGCAATGAATAGTCTAATGCCTTTCCAATAATAAATACCATTTTAAATTCCGGCCAACGAACCCTCATGTAGTTTGAGAAGTTTCTAACGCAATATGAATATCCGTTAACACCATATCCAAATTGATCGTAAATGTCTTCTATATTTACCGTTCCAACTTTATACCCTCCACCGATTTCTGTCGCTCTAAAATCTGCATATTGTTGAATTGGGTTATCCCCATTCTCTGAATTGTTTAAAACTTCAGTTGTTAATATCAAGGATTCAGATCATCCACTGAAGTAAAGCTCTTAAGCTGCATACTTAATGGTTGTCTCAGTTTTCTTTGCGCGATTATAAATAAATCAGACCTATTGGCTCCTCCTAGGGGAATATGAATTCTTAATTTATTACCTTGAACTTGAGGCTTTAAAAATGTATTATTCTCAACGTCAAAAGCATAATTTACTGTACCAGCTTTAAAGTCTTCAATTTCATAATAATCATTTACACTGTTGCCTTCTCTTTGAAAAACAAATTCATCACTATTGTTTGCCTTAAATGCTCTTGGGTAAAAGAGTGCCGTATATGAAACTGTAAAAAAATCAGACGCTCCTTTACCTGTAAGTTTTAACCTGGTTGTACCTTTTAAATCACTGTTGTCAAAAGAGTATGAATAGTCTTCTACTTTTAAAGAATTAAACACGTCTGTGTCTAAAATCTTTCCATTCACGTCAAACTCAATAATGTGTTCGGCAATATTACTTCCCAGTCGAATATCAACTCGAGGCTTTACAGCAGTATCATAAATATCTGTTACATCAAATTCAAAAGTGTGAATTGGTTTTAAACCAGAACCAAAGCCTTCTGTTCTAACGAAGCTGGAATATTCAATATCTGCTACACTTGCTTTTGGTCCCCAATGTTCATTGTTATGAATTTGTTCCTCCTTATGAAGGTAAAAGTTTTGTTTCTGTGGTAACGAACCAGATAAGTCATTCTCTATTTCAACAATTCTTGCATTGTTTTGTGAAGCCTCATCCCAAGTCAAATAATATGTTCTGACATCCGTGTACATATTAGCATATGGGTTTAACTGATCTCTTTCCCAGGTTCTGAAGTGGAATTTATCAAGTTCGCCATCATTTTTCTTTCCATAAAACAATATGAAATCATCTGGAGTTAAAATGCCTTCGTTAGAAGTATAAATAGCTACTTGCGACCCATTGTTAAAAAGTTGAAGCGAAGAGCCTGTGGTTTGTGCAGGAAAGCCATTGTTCTGCAAATCATCATACGTTAATTTATAAATTGCCGTCTCATCCAATGCAATTTTTAAATATTGCTTGTCATAATCAATCCACTCATTACCATAAAGGGTTTCACCGTTAATCAACATTTGACCATTTGAAGCAACAGTGGCACACATTACAATAATAAACAATATGAATTTTCTCATTTTATAAAATGTTTAAACAAAACACACATTAAGTAATTTTTTAATGTGTATTTCTTTTACATTAAGTAAAGTATGGGTGTTAAGAGGTTCAGTAAATAAAAATACTAAGTCTTACCTTATTATAAAGAAGAAATAATTTAATTAGTTTTACTCCTTTACTAAATTTAACGTCATTGGTCACTAGTTTTACAGAAATTTTGACAATTACGACCTTAATCCAATTGTTTTATTGGATATACTTCTTTCGACAAGTAGCAAATTACAGTCCAAATAACTCTTCCGGGCAAAACATTACACCTTTTTCTATTCTTATTTGCGTCAAAAACGACCTGTCAAGTGTTATAGAAAACATAGATTCGTGGGTATCACAAAACTCAAATCAAAAGGAAATATTGATAATTGACGACTTTTCATGTATAGAATTTAAGCATTTCATTGAAAAGGAAATGCTTAAAAAGCAAAATTTATCTTACTATAAAGTTAAAACAAATTTACCTGGAAAGAAACAAGCAATCAAAGAAGGATTGTCTCTCAGTAGATATAACTGGACTTTACTAACAGATGCTGATTGCCAACCCAATAGTAATAACTGGGCACAACTTATGTTGTCAACTGCACTTGAAAATAACAAGTCAATCGTTTTAGGTTATAGCCCATACAGGGTAACTTCAAAATCTCTCTTGTTTTTATGGATTCATTTTGAGGCTTGGTTAACTGGTCTTTTATACCTTTCCTTTTCACTAAAGGGGTTGCCATATATGGGTGTTGGCAGAAACCTTTTATACAACAAGGCAATTGTTTCAGATGAAGCATTAATAAAAAATACAGATATTATATCCGGTGATGATGATTTACTTATTTCGCAAATTAGTAATGCCACAAACACTACAATTTGTATCGAGCCTGAAAGTTTTTGTTATACTTCACCAAAAACATCCTGGTCTACCTATTTTAGTCAAAAACTAAGACACTTTTCAACAGCATCAAGATATAAGTTCAAACATCAAGTATTGTTAAGTACCTTTTCTATATCACAATTCATTTTCTATTTATTTTTGATTCTGTGTGTTTTTAATGATGCGTGGGAAGTGAGTTTAATCTGTTACTCGGTTCGTTTATTTATTATAATGCCAATTGTTTTGAAGAATATTAAAAAACTAAAAGCGGAATTCTCTATTTTTCAGTTTCTTGTTCTTGATTTTTTGCTTTCATTATACTATCTATTTTTCAGTTTCTCCTTTCTGTGGCCTAAGTCGAAAAAGTGGTATTAGATAATAAATAAGGTCTGTGAGTACAGGAAACATTATAGTTTTAAATTCCAAAAGAACTTAATGTAGGTGTATAAGTGTTTTTAAAGTATTTTTGCAACACAATACAGACTATGTCAACAGATATCAACAACATCACTAAATATTTTCCTGACTTAACTCCAACACAAATTGAGCAGTTTGAAAAGCTTGGTCCATTTTACAAAGAAAAAAACCAACTTGTTAATGTGATCTCAAGAAAGGATATCGATGCTTTGTATGTTCATCACGTTTTGCATAGTTTAAGTATTTTTAAGTTCATGCCCTTTACTCCTGGGACATTTGTTCTAGATGTTGGAACTGGTGGTGGGTTTCCTGGCATTCCATTGGCTATAATGTGTCCTGATGTAAACTTTCTTCTTGTAGATGGAAAAAATAAAAAAATATCGGTTGTCAATGAGGCAATTGAACACTTAGGTTTGGATAACGTAAAAGCCATGCATAAAAGAGCCGAAGAATTAAAGTATCACTTCGATTTTGTTTTAGCACGAGCTGTAACAAGATTAGAAAAGCTTTTGCCTTATTGCTTGCATTTGGTTTCAGACCAACATTCTAACATCTTACCAAACGGAATTATCGGATTAAAGGGAGGTGATTTAACAGAAGAAATTGCAGAAGTCAGCCAATGGCATGAGGTTGAAACCGTGCCAGTAAATAATTTTTTTGAAGAGGACTACTTTAAAGAGAAATATGTGTTTTATATTCAAGCATAGATATGAATAAACTTTTAGAAAAAACATTATTTAGTATTTGGTCAAAGGACTTTACCTTAGCTCAAATTATTGTTTTTATTGCCCTAAGTGTTATTTTTTTTCTCACGTATCAAGTTATAACTAAGTATCTTTTCCCCACCCTAGATAAAAACAATAAAAGCCAAATAGATAAGAGAAGAAGTTTAGGTAAACTGTTGATACCGCTCCTAGTAATCGGCTTTGTCCTATTGGTCGTTTACGACTTAAAACTAGATTACACTTTTGAAATAACTCAGCGAATAACGCCTGCGTTTTCTTTAATATTAAAGGCTCTTTTCTTTTTGCAGTTTATGCGCTTACTTGACTGGGTTATCAACAACCTCGTTATCGAACGATATTTTGGCACCGCAGATAATCAAATCAATATTAAAAAACTAAGCCATGCACGAAGGTTGGTTCACTA
>Ga0206131_10004813_pt1 | contig 14569 bp, 17 predicted proteins | sample Helgoland_Spring_FD_148636 | JGI IMG/M metagenome (GOLD analysis project Ga0206131, IMG submission 148636) | Pelagic subsurface seawater microbial communities from Kabeltonne, Helgoland, North Sea - Helgoland_Spring_Bloom_20160517_1 | ecosystem: Environmental > Aquatic > Marine > Epipelagic ...
TGGCAATGTCTAGTATTTTAACAAACACCAGCGCAATGGTTGCGCTGCAGAACCTCAAAGCCATTAATATGGATTTGAGCAAAACCCAGAATGAAATTTCCACCGGCAAAAGTATTTCCAGTGCGTCTGATAATGCCTCGATGTGGGCAATTTCCAAAGTCATGGAAGCCGACGTCGCCGGTTTTTCAGCAATCTCTAAATCTCTTGCATTAGGTGAATCAACCGTCGCGGTGGCCGCGGCAGGCGCCGAGAAGATTGTGGATATCCTGAAAGAGATAAAGGGAAAAGTAGTCGCAGCAACGGGCGCTAATGTTGATCACAGCAAAATCAAATCTGACGTAAAAGCTCTAAAGGATCAGATCACATCAATTATCGGAGCCGCGCAGTTTAACGGTATGAATCTTTTAAACACTGCTGGCGGCAACCTAGAAGTTTTGTCTTCACTAAATCGAACATCCAGTGCGGTGACAGCTGCGAAGATTACTGTCAATTCGGTTGATTTTGAAGCCGGCCTAGATCTGACTGGCGTGGACGTTACCGATAAAACAACGGCAGGCACATTATTACCCAAAATTGAAGCTTTAATCAAAACAGCTATCGAAGGCGCGGCTGCACTGGGGTCATCTAAGGGTCATATCGAAGACCAACAAAAGTTTGTCAGCAAGCTCGTTGATGCGATGAAATCTGGTATTGGGGCTTTGGTGGATGCGAACATGGAAGAGGCATCCGCCCGTCTTCAGGCGCTGCAGGTTCAACAGCAACTTGGTACACAATCTTTGTCAATTGCAAATAAAGCACCGCAGACGATCCTGCAATTGTTCAAGTAAAAAACTCAATTTGAGCTGGGGAATACCAAATTCCTCAGCCTGACCAATCCTCGACGCCCTGTGGTCCCACAGTTTGCGTCAATCATGGCCAAATAAAGGAACGAAAATGTCCAGTATCTTAACAAATACAAGCGCCATGATCGCACTGCATTCGCTCAGGACCAGCAACGCCGATCTTGACAGGATCGAAAAACAAATCTCGACTGGAAAAATCATCACAGAGGCATCCGATAACGCTGCTATTTGGGCGATATCGAAGGTAATGGAATCCGACCACCAAAGTACCAACGCGATTTCCAAGGGCCTCGCTTTGGGTCAATCTACACTTAAGGTCGCCACTAAAGCGACAGAGAGCACAATAAATTTATTGAAGAAAATGAAGGCTGAAATTATTGCGGCACAAAGCGAAAATACAGATAGGGACAAAATACAAAACCAGCTGGAAGCGCTAAAAGATCAAATTAGATCCGCTGTGAGAATGGCGCAGTTCAACGGGCTGAACCTGCTGGACGGATCGCAGGATCCCGGGATTGAAATATTGTCGTCTATTGATCGCAATTTGACCGGACAAGTCAAAGCAGCATATATTACCGTCCCAACCGACAAAATGCTAAAAACAAGAAATGATACGCCGGCAAAACCACAAGTGTTTCAAACAGGTCGTTATACTTCGGACACGATTAATCCCCGTGTAATGGATCCAGGTCAAAGCACCAGAATCAAGTTTTCAAATACTGGCCATGAAGTAGGTAGCGTGATCAAATTGAAATTTGGGGCAATCGAAGTGAACTATAAAATTACCCAGTCAGATATTAATGCTAGTGCTATCGGTAAGCATTTAGCCAAAAATCTCGCGGCAGCTGTCTTAGCAAAAAATATACCCAATATCACGGTTCGCGCAGGATTGGTTTTGCGGATCACCAATACAAGTAGCACTGCGTCGATCACACTATCCGGCCAAACCAAACCTGCGTTAAATATACCTGACCTTGCAGACATAAATGTTCTAACAACTGATAAGGCCGCAAAGTCGATGGAGATGATTGAGGACCTGACCAATCACTGGATCAAGGTGGCGGAGGGTTTTGGGACTTACTCCAGACGGATTTCCATACAGACCGCTTTTATATCAAATATAACAGATACGTTCCAATCCGGCATAGGCAGCTTGGTGGATGCCGATATGGAAGAAACCGCCGCGCTTGCGATAGCGTTAAAAGTACAAGTTCAGCTGAGTACTGAGTCATTATCTATCGCTAATAAATCACCACACTTTTTGTACCAATTATTTAAATGAAGGCTGTTTCCATTCAAGTCTGCGGATAATTTTCCGTAGTCGAAAATTACTAACATAATTTATGAAAGGGTTTCCAGTGCACGGCAAAACTATGGCGAAATTGGGGTATGCCGCCCTCGGGGCCTCGATAAAAACACCTCGCAGTCTTGAATACGAACTGCTCGCGCAGATTACCACTGATTTGATCAGCGCAATCGAGTCACAAGATAAAGATTTTCCAACTCTGGTCGCCGCGCTGCACCGAAACAGAGAGCTTTGGTTGTGCTGGGCTGTAGACGTAGCCGATGACACCAATGCCCTAACTAGAGATTTGCGCGGACAAGTGTTTTATCTGGCCCGGTTTGTTCAACATCATACAAGCCAAATACTGAGCGCAAAAATTGATCCCACTTCGCTGATAAATATCAATAAGGCCATTCTAAAAGGCCTTGAACATAAAAGAGCCATCTCATGAGCGGCCTAATCCTGAAACTCAACCCGAAAGAGCGTGTCTTAATCAACGGTGCAGTTATCGAAAACGGTGATCGACGTTCCAAGTTTCGGATCATGACACCCAAAGCAAACGTGCTTCGATTGCGGGATGCAATTAACCCTGAAAAAGTAAACACGCCTGTGCGCAGGGCCTGCTATATGACCCAGCTCGTATTGACAGGAGATGTCGACCCCGAGGGGGTTCAAAGCGAAATTCTGACACAGATCAATCAACTTAAAACAGTTTTTTAGATCAAGACAGCAGAAATCACCTGACCAATGCGGCCAACGCTCTGATACAAAATCAGTATTATTATTGTCTGAAAGCCCTGCGTGGTCTGCTAACTCAAGAGGATCATTTATTAGGAGGCACACCCGCATGAGCTTTATAGCAGCGATACCATTTCAAGGTCTACAAGGGCTGCGATATCTTGAGCGCACGCTTGAAAAACAGCAAACACTGTTGTTGAATTCGGTCACTCACAGTCGCGATACAAAATACTTTCAGGATAATATCTCAAAGGTAAAAACCACCGAAGATCTGATGTCTGACCGCCGTCTGTTACGCGTTGCGCTGAAAGCATTCGGATTGCATGATGACATGAGTAAGACTTTCTTTATTAAAAAAATATTGTCCAGTGACACTCTGGATAAAAAATCTCTTGCAAACCGTCTGTTTCACTTTTAATCAAAGAATAGGCGTCGGATAATTGCGTAATTGCGCCCTTTTCTCCCAGCTTACCAATGGTAAAGTCGATCGGCCCGCCGGCCACGGTTAACGTCATCTTTCCTGTTGTGTCGCTATAGGCGCCACCACTTTTGGTCGTGACAGATTTTAAAACACCACCCTTCGCCCGGCTATCATCAAAAATAAGCACATATTCGCCAACCACAGCGTTGTTTTGTGCCGAATCTTTTATCGTCATGGTCCAAGCATTGGAAGCATTCCCAGAGGCGGGAACTTTTGGCGTAAATTCAATGTTAAGAGCTTGCGATTTACCAAGATTATCGAAATATTCCAGTGAGCTTTTCTCAACAGAACCGTCCGCACCAACCTCAGTTCCGGTTGCCGGCAAGTTTGCAGAAAATGTAATTTTTGTTGTTGGGTCGTGCAAAAACTGATTGCGATTGATTTTTATCGGTTCCAGACCCTGTGTTGTATCCCGGGGATAGACCGACATCGTACCATCCGCCTTGGCTTTCCACCCCATCAAGACTAGGCCAGAGGTCGAGGTCAAATACCCCTCTGAATCGGTCCGGAAAGACCCCGTCGTGGTCAGCAATAGATTATCTGTATGATCTCCCTGCGTGACGGCTGACCGTGTGGTAACGGGCAATAAACCACGGCCTCTCACTGCTATATCAGTGGCATTTTTTGTGTTTGTATAAGCCCCGTTTTCCCCAACAAGCCTTTGCGTAGTCGCACGAACGCCACCCGCAGAATACTCACCACCTAATCCCTTGTTAACCAAGGAATGAAAGTCCGTATCAGCCCGTTTATAACCCTGTGTCGATGAATTGGCTATGTTGTCAGAGATCGAGCCAAGTCGGTGAGCATTCGTAAGCAAACCTGCGACACCCGCAGTTAAAGAGGAGTATATGGTCATAAGCGGCCTTTCTGTTGCCCTGTTGTAAACTTGCAATCAGACTTACCGCGCTGCCATTAACAGGCAGCTAACAATTAAAAAGCAACAGACTTATTACCGGGAGTACCCGGTTCGGAGCAACGTAATTTCAAGGCGATTGTTACGCATTTCCGTTGGTCTTCCAGTCGCCAAATCTCGGTCAGCGTGACCGACCACACGGTGGATTCGTGCCCTTTCAAAACCATGGTCAGTGAACAAGCTCTGCACCATCAATGCACGTTCAATTGAGGTTCTCCACACGGGTTTATTTTTTAAAATAATAGGGTACGAACGAATATGTCCCTCTACAGAAATGGGGTTGACCACAAGATCAAAAACGTCGCGCATCATTTCAATCAACGTATTTAAAAGCGGTGTAAACTGTCCCTCTGAATCAAAAAGACTATTATTGGCTGTATCAAAAATCTCAATAATAAGACCTTTATCAGTCACCTTGGTATTTATATGTTTTAACGCGTTTTCAAATACAAGGCTCTCTCCACCACGACCGTGTATGAGCCTCTCCAAAGTTCGAAAAATTTCCTTTTCTGGGTTCTCCCCTGCTTGTTTTTCATCGGCTCCTGAGTTGACTGTCTCACCCTCTTTTTCAGATAGTTGGACTATTTCAACCGGTGTGCCGGTATATGCTAAGGCTTCTTCCGAAAACAGGCTGTCACCAGATAACATACCATCGCCCCCACCGGAGACGCGGCTCACCACGATCGTAGGATGGAAGTAATCTGCCAATCCTTTTCTTTGCTTTTCTGTAGTCGCATTCAGCAACCACATCAGCATGAAAAAAGCCATCATGGCTGTGACGAAATCCGCATAGGCGACTTTCCAAGCACCACCATGATGCCCCCCAGACACAATTACTTTCTTACGCTTAATGATTACAGGTGCAAGATTCTTACCCACCATTTGTTTCACCCTAATTACCCACCACCAGCGAAAGTAATCCAAGGGCCTTAATCAAAAATAAACAAATACAAATACTGGCAAACAAGTAGCGATAATTTGAAACGTTCTTTCATAATTAGCTTGCAGAATAGTACATAGGCGATCAGGGAAAGGTATGAGTTTGCTTACCTTCCTCAAACAAAACGCGAACTGGTTGGGTGCTGGCGCCCTGCTGGCATTCTTATCCAGTTTTGGCCAAACCTATTTTATTTCAATCTTCGCTGGAGAAATCCGCCAAAGTTTCGATTTATCCCATGGGGCATGGGGCTTGATTTATACACTGGGCACGACTGCCTCTGCTGTAGTGATGATCTGGGCGGGTGCACTCACTGATCAGTTCCGGGTCAGACACCTTGGTGCGGCAACCCTGGTGTTTCTAACCCTATCATGCTTGCTTATGTCGCTTGTCTCAGCGGTATGGATGTTGCCACTGGTGATATTCGCGCTGCGTCTGGGTGGCCAGGGTATGGCAAGTCATATCACCAGCGTAGCAATGTCAAGGTGGTTTGTCGCCACCCGCGGCAAAGCCCTATCTCTCGCTCATTTGGGGTTTTCCATCGGCGAGGCCCTTTTACCATTACTCATTGTGTACTTAATTGCCATCATTAGTTGGCAAAGTGTCTGGTTGTGCGCGGCAGTGGTCCCCTTACTATGTGTGCCACTTCTGTGGTCCATGCTAAAAACCGAACGCACACCACAAAACATCGCAAAATCCAACCAGTCTTTAGGAATGGAGCAACGCCAGTGGACAAGACCGCAAGCCCTCAAGCATTGGTTGTTCTGGGCCATGATGCCAGCCCTGCTCGGACCCTCTGCTTTTAATACCGCTTTCTTCTTTAATCAGGTTTATTTTGCCGAATTAAAGGGCTGGTCACACATCCAACTCGTGGCCCTGTTTCCTGCCTATACGATCACCAGCGTACTGGCGATGCTGGGATCGGGCTGGGCGCTGGATAAAATTGGTACCGGGCGGCTCATTCCATGGTTCTTATTACCCATGATTTTGGCTTTTATCACGTTTTCAACCGCATATAGCACCGGGCCGATGTTACTTGGATTTTTCTTTTTAGCTCTAACATCCGGGATGGCGATCACTTTGCCCAATGCTTTCTGGGCTGAGTTTTATGGAACTGGACATCTGGGGGCGATCAAGGCTATGGCAACCGCTGTTATGGTCCTGGGGTCAGCACTGGGACCCGGGATCACTGGTGTTTTAATTGATTACGGTATTGATCTCGAAACCCAGTATATCGGTGTCGCGGGATATTTCGCATGCGCCACCGTTTTGATGTATATCGGCGTGAAAAATGCCAGACCACTAATTGAAAGCACCTAGCGGCGACGACGCAGATAAACATAGAGTGCCCCATTACCACCATGTTTTACATGCGCGGGAGTCACTTCTAAAATTGCAGATAATACGGGCGCCAACCGCAGCCACTGTGGTACTTTTTGCCTAAGAACCCCGGTGCGACGCGGAATAATATCCTCGCCCTGTCCAGGTTTTCCTTTCCCTGTAATTACCAAAACAAGCCGGCAACCATCCGCATGAGTTTTCAAAATAAACCGGATCAATTCTGGATGTGCTTGTTGCAATGTCATTCCGTGCAAATCAATCCGCGCCTCTGGCCTGAGTTTTCCACGTTTAAGTTGGTTGAAGGCTTTGTGATCCATCTGTAGCGCCGGCGTAAGGTAGGGTACGGGCGAAGCCAACCGCTGGGCTGGTTTGCCTGAGCCTAACAACGATTTCTGGCCAATTTTAAATGAGGCTATCGGTATCGGATTTTCCACAGATTTGGTCTGTTTTGGCACTGTTGCCGTGATTGGGAACTGAATATCGAAACTGGGTCTTTGCGGATGCAATCGCTCTGCTTTTGCCGCTACCTGTTGCCAGAGCTCCAATTCATCAGGTCTGACCCTACGACGGCTCATCTGCCCGGCTCCAACACCGCAGTATAGGCCCGTTGAATAGGCATCAAAACAAACATTCGCCCCGCATCCTTAAACCTACCCGCCACGCGCCCGGCGGCACCCCCGGTCCCCACGAAAACATCACCCCGCTGAGGTCCCTTGATTGCCGATCCGGTATCTTGGGCAATCATCAGCCGCCGCAACGGCTGCTTACCTTGTTTTTCAAGCCACACAGGTGCACCAAGAGGTACAAATTTAGGGTCAACAGCCAGAGAGCGCAAGGTTGTAAGTGAACGGTTCATCGCGCCAACAGGGCCATCAAATGCAGGTAAATTGAAAATTTCACGGAAAAAAACAAACCCTGGGCTGTGGCGCAATAGTTCCCGACCAGAAATCGGATTGCGCTTGACCCAGTTTTGAATCACCTGCGCCGAAACCTCATGACTTTTATAAATACCCCGCCGCACCAGCTCCGCGCCAATAGATTTATACCGTTGCCCGTTATATCCTCCGTATCCCAACCGAATAACATCACCATCAGGCAACCGCACCCTCCCAGACCCCTGAATTTGAAGAAAAAACAACTCAACCGGATCATCAACCCAAGCGATTTCAAGCTCGCGGTTTGCCAAGATACCCTTAGTTTCAATCTCACGTCTTGTGAACCAAGGACGATCCTTTGGCACATTCGGTGGAAGTTTATATACCGGATACCGAAACCGGCTTGTGGGCGTGCGAGAACCGTTTAATTCTGGTTCAAAATAGCCAGTAAACAAGCCCGGATCATTATTTGAGATAAACACGGGGCGAAAAAAAAGTTCAAAAAATAGTTTGGGATTTTTTTGATTGACAGCTAATGCGCAAAGGCTGCGCCAGTCTTTAGGCTTCATATCAGAACAAGTCTTTAAAAAAACCCACAGAGCTGATTGATGGTCCTCTTCCTGCCATCCGTTAAGTTGTGTGAATTCAAAAACTTTGACGTTGATATCCGCTGAGGCCACCCCACCAAAGCCAGGCGCAAGCGCCAATAGAAACGCCCGCACCAACGTCGATATATTTGGGGTCATTCGCCAGTGGCGACAAGCTGCCAGTTGGGATCGTCTGTGCCCATTACACGCGCAAAAGTCCAAATATCTTTTTGTTGTTTTGGACTGGTTTCATGGCCTTCGACAACATCGCCTTCGGCGTTGCGAACCACGTTTGTCAATTCACCAATAATTCGAATAGTAACTTCTGCCAAACCGGATGTATCAACGAATGTGGCTTCGTTAATAGCAATTTTCTGCACACCAATAAATTCAGCTTCGATTGTCAGCCCCTGATCTCTTCTTGCAGAAACAACTGATTCAAATGTCTCGAAAACGTCCGCGCTGAGAAACGACTGTATGTCTTCCAGTTCACCACGCTCAAAAGCCATCAAAATCATTTCATAAGCACCACGTGCTCCTGACAGAAACTCTGCAACTTCAAAGCTCGGATCAATACGTTTCATTTCTCTCAAAGCTGTCGCACTGGGGCTATCTTCTGGTACATGGTCGGTAATATCGCGATCTGGACCACCTTCGATCACTTCGAAATCACGGCGAACCGATGTTGGGGCAGGCAGCTCAGCTTCAGGTGGCTTTTCAAACCCATCTCTGGTTCCTAGAACATTCTTTAAGCGAATAAACAAGAAAACAGCGATGCCAGCTAAAACCAGAAGCTGTAAAAGGGGAGAATTCATTTGGACCTCTTGTCAAACACGCATAGAAATTTTTACCGTAATGCTTATGTAGGTCAGTGTGAGCAGCAAGTCCACCTTGCTCGGCATCTAACAGGGGGCATATTATGTGGCTTTTATTCGCATTCATCTCAATCCCGTTAATTGAGATCATGCTGTTCATTCAGCTCGGATCATTAATTGGACTATGGTTTACGCTTTTAACCGTCCTGATAACTGCTGTTATCGGGACCATTTTGGTCCGCGCGCAAGGGCTTGCCGCGGTCAGTCGGCTTCAATCTTCTTTTTCAAAGCTTGAGAATCCATCTGAGCCACTCGCAAACGGCGCGATGATCTTGATCTCGGGCGCTTTGTTATTAACCCCGGGTTTCTTAACAGACGCCATCGGCTTTGCGTTTCTCATTCCAGCAGTCCGGTTAGGCGTTTACCAATATTTGCGCAGCAAGTTTTCGGTGCACCAATTTCATATGGGAACAAGACAACATTCCTCAAACTCCAACCATACCCCATATCCGGACAATGAAGCGCAGGAAATTTTAACCGGCGATTACGAGGATGTGACGCCGAAAACTTCTGAAACCAAGCCTTCGGGCTGGACAAAGCATTGAGGGTTGGCCACGGGACTGATAAAGGACCTTAACACGTCAGATTGGGGACAAAAATGACCGACACACCAGACACCACTGCAACCGATACGCCACAAGCAAGCGCGACACCAAAAGAACCGCAAATGCCAAAAATGCAGGTTTTAGCTCAATTTATTAAAGACATGTCGTTTGAAAATATTCTGGCGCAAAAAGGCACCAGTGGCGATGTACAGCCAGATATTGAGATACAAGTCAACCTAGACGCAAAAAAACGCCCTGTAGAGCACCAATTTGAGGTCTCAATCAAACTAAAAGTCGGCGCAAAAACAAAGCAGAGCGGCGATCAAATATTTATCTTAGAGCTGGATTATGCCGGCATTTTTCACGTCGAAAATGTCTCTGAGGAACAAATCCATCCCTTTTTGTTAATCGAATGCCCTAGAATGCTGTTCCCCTTTTTGCGCCGGATCGTGTCAGATATCACCCGCGACGGGGGATTCCAGGCACTGAACCTTGACACCATCGATTTTTTACAATTGTACAAAGCTGAAATGTTACGTCGGCAAACAGAAAGTGCACCCGAAACGCCCATTAACTAACAGCATGGCGTCAATCCAAGGGGCCACTTTTTCTCCAAACAGGCGCCGTACCAAGCACAGCAATAAACTCAGAGTGACGGGTGCGCTCACTTTCAGATAATCGGCCAGGCAGCGGGGCAGGGCGCGGCATTGGGCGCCAGTCTTGCGATTTAGAAACGGATTGTTGTGACGCTTCAGCGCGCTCTGCTAGCGTTAAATCTGGCTGGCGGCCACCGATGAGCTCAAGATAAACCTCGGCTAGAATTTCCGAATCAAGTAAAGCACCGTGCAGAGCACGGGCCGTGTTATTGATGTTAAACCGCCGACACAAAGCATCCAGAGACACTGGAGATCCAGGAAACCGCTTGCGCGCAATCGCCAACGTGTCCAGAGCCTGGTCTGACGGTATTTGCGGCCGGTCAACCCAGCGCAATTCGGCGTTGAGAAACTTCATGTCAAACGCGGCGTTGTGAATAACCAGCCGCGAACCACCGATAAACGCCAAAAAATCAGCCGCTATTTTGGCAAATGTCGGTTTATCGCGTAGAAAATCGTCTCCCAGCCCATGCACGGCAAAAGCTTCCTGTGGCATTAATCGCTGGGGATTGATGTACTGATGATAGGTCTCACCCGTCGGCATATGGTTGAACAATTCCACTGCACCAATTTCAACGATACGGTCGCCCTTTATGGGGTCTAAACCGGTGGTTTCAGTGTCTAATACAATTTCACGCATGTATAGTCTGATCCTTAATATCTTTTATAATTGCGGCAACCTGAGCCATGACATGTGGCACACTGTCGGTTTCAATCAAATAGTCAGACAGACCTTGTTTTTCCGAATTTGGCATTTGTTTGGATAAAATATAGTCAAACTGTGCATCTGTCATTGTCCCACGGTCCATAACGCGGCGGCGCTGTTCATCTGGTGAAATATAAACACAGGCCACCGCGTCGAATTTCTGTTGGCTGTGCGTTTCATACAGTAACGGGATATCAAACACCAAAACTGCTTGTTTAGACTGTTCGGCTTGCTCAATAAACGACTGCCGGTCACGGACCACCAGCGGATGTACAATCTTTTCGATTTGCTGCAACGCATCAGGAACATCAGAAATCAGCCTTTTAAGTGCCAGCCGACAAATCGATTGTTCATTGACCACCTGCGGGAAAACAGCCGCAAGCGGTGCGACCGCTGCGCCATTTTCCGCATATAGCTGGTGCACCACTGCATCCGCATCCCAAACACCACAGCCTTGATCTGCAAAAATCGCTGCCGTAGTAGATTTTCCCATACCGATAGATCCTGTCAGCCCCAGCTTAAACGTCATTTGAGCAAAACCGACCTGGTTGCGTCATCTATAGTGGGACGCGTTCCAAACCAATGTTGAAAGCCAGGCGCGGCTTGGTGGATCAACATCCCCAACCCATCCACTGTACAACAGCCCATATCCTCAGCAACAGCCAATAAGCCCGTTTTCAAGGGTGCGTATACCAGATCAGTTACAACAGTGTCGCGGCTTAAGCCATCTAGCGGTACGCGCAATTCAGGTTTCCCCTGCATGCCAAGGCTCGTCGTATTGACTAAAAGCGCGGTGTCATCGATGGCGTTCCCTGCGTCTATCCAGTCAATAATTTTGACCTTAGGGCCAAAAATGTCCTTCAAGTTTTCCGCACGCGCCCGTGTGCGATTTGTTAATAAAATCTCTGGCACCCCTGCCTCAAGCAATGCGGCGATTACCGCCCTTGCAGCACCACCAGCGCCTAAAACCAACGCAGACCCCACCTGTGGGGTCCAGTCAGGTGCGCCAGTTGTCAGGTTTTTAATAAAGCCGAAACCGTCCGTGTTATCGGCCTTTATTTTTCCATCAGCTCTAAAAATTAGCGTATTGGCTGCCCCAATTAAGGTTGCACGATCCGTAATAATATCAACATGGCGCATGACCTCTTCTTTATGTGGAACGGTAACATTGAGACCAACAAAGCCCATAGTCGGCAGCATTTTGAGAGTTTTCTCAAGATTACCAGGTTCAATATGCAACGGAATATAATGACCCGGTACACCCGCTTTATCAAGCCAGTGGCGGTGCAATTTGGGTGACTTGGAATGCGCAATAGGTGCACCGATTACGCCAGCCAGTGGTATCTTTGACAATGTCATTTTTGTAAAAGTCCCCGCTCAGTCAGAAAGGTCAAAACATCAAGTAGAGGTAAGCCCAGAACCGAAAAATAGTCACCATCAATTTTCGAAAACAACCGCGCTCCTGTTCCTTCAAGCGCATAGCCACCAACACAATGGCGCACAATATTCCAATTGGCTTCTATATATTGGGCTAAATAAACATCAGAGAAGTCCCGCATGCGTAACGTGATTGTTCGAACAGAACGCCAGACAGGTCGACCGGCTTGAAATATAACCGCAGCTGTATGTAGCTGGTGATCACGACCGCGCAAGTGTTGTAGTTGTGTTTTGAGCTCAAATTGATTTTCCGGCTTTGCCAAAATACGACCTGAGACATCAAGAACTTGATCACAGCCTAACACCAAATCAGCTGGGTTCTTCCCACTGATTCGCTGTGCTTTTAATTCAGCCAGTGCATCTGCTATATCTCGGGGCGAATGGTCTTGTGCCTGCAAAGAACTACGCACCATCTCTTCATCGACCCGGGCAACCTGAACGGTAAATGGAACCTCGGCCTGTGCCAAAAGTGTAGCGCGGGCAACCGAGCCTGATGCGAGGATCAAGGTTTCACTCATGTGTATAACTCCGTGTATAAAACGATCCGAAGGCCTGGTAGAGATTCAGCTGAAATCATGACCTGAGCGGAAGGTAAAGGTTTCAGACAACACTGACATTTTGACAAATGAGATATCCACAGCGGATAAGAACAACTTGGAGATCATGTAAAAGCAAGATATCATCAAGTAATTCAACATTTATACACAGGCTAGTGTTACGATAATTTGGTTTACCTTACTGATATATAACAATTTTTTTTTACAGTCATTTTTTCTGGCTGCAAAACACGAACAAATGATAAGTTATGTATAACAAAATAAACCACAGAAATGAGCGATATTACTACATCATCATCTTTTTATTTTTACTTAATATATATTAAGAAGGTTGAGCTGGGAATATGGATGAGTTTTTATGACTGAGCTTTTAACGTGGTTATACCCGTGGATGAAAACTCTGCATATAATTTCAGTCATGTCATGGATGGCTGGTTTACTGTATTTGCCAAGGTTAATGGTTTACCATACTGAGAACGCCACAACAGGTGGTGAAATGGACACTACTTTTCAGGTGATGGAACACCGCCTATACCAGTACATTATGACACCTGCGATGGTGGCAACATGGTTGTTTGGCATTCTTCTTAGCCTCACTCCTTATGTAATTGATTGGCAACAGATCTGGCCGTGGGTCAAACTGTTATCAATAATTTTACTCACTGGCTTTCACCATTGGCTGGGTGCGAGGAACAAAGATTTTGTGCTTGGGAAAAATAATATTTCTGGCCGCCAGTTCCGGCTGCTCAACGAAGTTCCCACCATTCTCATGATTATAATTGTGGCATCTGTAGTAGTGAAATACTGATCTAAGTTGACTTACCTGTCAAAAAATTTTAGAAGTTGTTTGTTCACCCGTCCGGGTTGAAACGCTCCCCGTTACTTGATTTTGGTCTGTACGACCTTTTAGGAATTTCTATGACCGACGAACGTCTGAATCTTGCCGACCTTAAGGCCAAGACGCCCAAAGATCTTTTGTCTATGGCAGAAGAACTTGAGATCGAGAACGCATCAACGATGCGTAAGGGCGAAATTATGTTCCAAATTCTGCGGGAACGTTCAGATGAGGGATGGGAAATCTCTGGTGATGGGGTGCTAGAAGTTCTTCAAGACGGGTTTGGGTTTCTACGATCTCCTGAGGCTAACTATCTTCCAGGTCCAGACGATATCTATGTATCGCCTGAAACGATTCGAAAATTTGCCATGCGAACTGGCGATACGATCTATGGCGTGATCAGAGCACCGGAAGAAAGTGAACGGTACTTCGCCCTGACCAGCGTTCATTTGATTAATTTCGAAGATCCTGAGAAAACGCGACATAAAATAGCGTTTGAAAATTTGACACCGCTTTATCCTGATGAGCGTTTGAGCATGGAAACGGCTGATCCAACTGTTAAGGACCGGTCTGCACGTATTATCGATCTGATAGCGCCCATTGGCAAAGGCCAGCGATCGCTTATTGTGGCACCGCCACGGACAGGCAAAACTGTTTTATTGCAAAACATTGCCCATAGTATCGAGCAAAACCATCCCGAATGTTATTTAATCGTGTTGCTGATTGATGAACGTCCCGAAGAAGTAACTGACATGCAGCGTTCGGTAAAGGGTGAGGTAATTTCATCTACTTTCGATGAACCAGCAACTCGCCACGTTGCGGTTTCAGAAATGGTTATCGAAAAGGCTAAACGCTTGGTGGAACACAAGCGTGATGTGGTTATTTTGCTAGATTCGATCACACGCCTTGGACGGGCTTTCAACACAGTCGTGCCGTCATCTGGTAAAGTATTAACTGGGGGC
>Ga0206131_10004827_pt1 | contig 14548 bp, 7 predicted proteins | sample Helgoland_Spring_FD_148636 | JGI IMG/M metagenome (GOLD analysis project Ga0206131, IMG submission 148636) | Pelagic subsurface seawater microbial communities from Kabeltonne, Helgoland, North Sea - Helgoland_Spring_Bloom_20160517_1 | ecosystem: Environmental > Aquatic > Marine > Epipelagic ...
CACGATCATCCACTTTGCCCTCGCGAATGAGTGCCATAAGCGGGGCCAGCGCACGCCGGTCGGTGGCAATGCTGAACGCAAGTGTCATGCGAGGGGCCTGGCCCTCAAACACATCCTCGCCGGCCTGCAATGCGGGCAGCCATAGATCCTGCAGCTCCCGGGCCGTCAGGCGTAGCGCGTAAGCAAGGTTTGTGTCGCTGGGATGATCAACGGCACGCATGGCCACGATGAATGCCTCGAGCGTGCCAACCTCACGCAGGGCGTTGACCGCTTCCAAACGAACGCGCGGATGCGGATCAACGACGGCTTTAGCGAGCATGTCGATGGCACCCGGAACCTCGTCAAACCAGTGAGAGATCATGCGTGTTCCGGCCGCGCGGGTCTGGTGACCGCTGGCCTTGCAGACTCGCGCCAGCAAGCCCGGATCGGGTGCCATCAAACTTCCGCGTAGCCACAGGGCTTCGAGCAGGTGGTGTTCAAATTTTGGGTCGGCGGAATCGAGCGCATCGATCCAGCGTGTCAGTTCCGGCAGGACCGCATCGCCGCCGCGAGCGGCGAGTTCACGTTTGGCCTGGTGGCGCGTGTATTGCTCCGCGGCTTTGAGATGATCGAGCAAGGTGGCGACCGGAGCGCCGAAGATAGCCGGCGGTTTGACCAGCGGGCGATTCTTTGCAGTAATACGCCAGATGCGCCCCTGGCTCTTGTTGCGAGCCGGGTGATAAAAATCCACCTCGCCGTGACCCAAAATGGCATCGTAAAAGTCGAGAACGTAAATCGCGCCGTCGGGGCCGATCTTGATATCGACGGGGCGAAAGGCAATATGGCTGGAGAGCAGGACGGTTTCGACTTCGCGCGCCGTGTAGCCGCTGTCCTTTTCTTCGATCTCGTATCGGACTGTCCGGTTGGCGCGAAAATCGTTGGCCAGCAGACTGCCCTGCCAATGGTCGGGAGCATGACTGCCGGAAACGAATTCAGCAGCCGTGTTCTTCGGCTTTCCGGTCATGATCATTCCGCCCAGCGTCTCCTTGACGTTGGTTGCCATCGAGTAGGCGACACCAGGGAAGCAATAGTGAGGGCCTTGCCAGCCAGCACCATCGGTAGAAAACGACTGGCCCCAATGATCAAAAGCGAAACCCCATGGGTTGGTCATTCCGCGTGTATAGATATCGAGCTTTTCGGTCTCCGGTCGGAAGCGCCAGACACCCCCGCCATTGAGGCGCCGGGATCCCCACGGGGTCTCGACGAAACTGTTGATGTAGATCGCCTGGGAAAAGTAGAGCTCTCCCCAGGGCGCCCAGCGCAATCCGTGGATAAGATGACTGGAATCGGCTTTGCCGAAGCCGGAATACACCACCCGGCGGCTCTCGGCATGATCATCGCCATCTTTGTCGATCAGATGGATAAGCTTAGTGGCGCTGCAGACATAGGCGCCATCGGCAACCGGCATCACCGAATACGGCAGCAGCAGTCCCTCGGCGAAGAGGGTCGACCGATCGGCGCGACCGTCGTGGTCCGTGTCTTCCAGGATAATGATGCGGTCATTGGGGGCGCTCCCTGGCTTGTTATGAGGATAGGTGGTGCTGCCCGTGACCCAGAGACGTCCACGCGTGTCCCAATTCATATTGATCGGCTTGTTGATCATGGGATCGGCGGCGAAGAGGTTGATTTCAAAGCCGTCAGCAACCGTAAAGGCTTTCAGTTCCTCCGCCACGTCCGGCTCAGGGATTTCGTCCGGAACATAGTGGCCAGGGTCAACAAACTCCTTCCAGGGCAGGATCTCATCAATCACATAGCGATGGGTTGTGGGCTGTCGCAGCCGCGCGATCAGTTCTTCTTTTTCTTCGGCAAGACGTTTCAGGTCATCCATCTCGCTGGCCAGGTGGCCCATTTCATGCCGGCGAAACAAGTGGGTATAGGTTCTGTTCAGCGGCCGCAAGCGAGTCGAATAGAAACGGTTTTTCTGGATGATCAGTTGGCGCAGCCGTTCATACTGCGAGTCCGCCCGCCCATCGACGACGGTGACCCCTTTCGGGTTTTTGCCATTGTCCCAGGAGAAGGCGACTTCGCCGTCGATTTTTAGCGCATAACTCGCGGTGGAGTCTTTGATGGAAATTACGCCGGCGCCCGGAAGGGGCAGCGTCTCAGGGGTCAAATCGAAGCGGAATCCATTCTTGGTCTTAAGCAGTTTTTCCACTTTGGCCGCCTGGCTGGCACCCACGGCCCCATCCGCGGCAAACTCTGCCTTGTAGCCACCGTTGGCGGCTAAGCCCATCTGCTCGAGCATCACCTGTGACAGTTTCTCGTGGCCGTGTTGATTGAATTGCTGACCGTTGAATGTCAGGTTTTTCTTGGCGCCCGCCGGAATCAGATGATCGGTAAGATTGATCAATCGATGTCCTCCCTTCTTGGCGAGCCCCTTAATAAACGTGGCGGTCTGTTGGATCCGTTTGTTGTTTTCGCCGGGATCGGGAAGTGGCCGGCCCGCATCCTCAAGCAGCGGTGGGCTGACCAGGATCAGCGTCTTCGCGACTTTGCCGAGATCCTCCAGCAGCGTGATGTAGCCGCGCTTGAAAGCCTCGAACTCTTCAGGGCTTTTGTAGAACGCAGTTTCCCTACCATAGGCCACGAACAGCGTCGTTGGCTTGGCATCGTTCACATGACCCAGCAGCGTCTCATAGCCAAAGCCCTGATCCGCGTTGGCGGGCGGTTTCCAGGCTGATCGAGTCTTGGCGCCAGACCCGAACTCCGAGCGCGCCGTGCCAAAGACGTCATCGGCCGGCCAGCCCAGGTTTCGGAAGGTGATGTCCTGATGGGTCCAAAGCGCCGTCAAGGCCGTCTCGAAATAGCCATACTCCGCCATGTCCGCGACCATTCGCCCACCAATGAGGCCAATCCGATTGTGAACGCGTTCGGCTGATGTGACCGGCGGTTTGCTGCCAAGCTCGCCGTCTGCGGCTGGGCACAGCGCCGTGCCGGAGAGGAGGAGGATGCTGATGAAATTGAAAATTCGGTTGGTCATGGGACTATATTCAGGTGATGGAACGAGCCAAACCCTGCTCGTGGATGGAAACGGAAGTTTGATGAATAGACGACAGGCTCTCAAAACGGCATCGGCTCGATGTCATTTCTTTCGATTCTTGTAGTTCATCATCGAATCTTTTGTGCCGACGAGTCCTTTGTCGTCGGTGATACCAGCGAAGACAATGGGCATGAAGGGCGCGGGCTTTTCCTTGACCGCCCAGGCGATACCCCGCATCAAAAGAATGCGATAAAGCGGGTCGTGGTAAGTATAGGTGTAATGACCGGTGGTGGTACCGAAAGCGCGACCCTTACCAGATGTGTAGGTCCAGAAGGCCTGACCGCGCGCGTCTTTGCCCTTCTCGATTTCGGAGAACGCTTTCTCTGATTGCGGGGCGATCACGCCGATCACCTCAACGCTGTCTCGCTGAATCATATTCCAGTAGGATTCATCGCTCAGCTTGATGCTTTCCGGTAGACCGGCGAATACCTCGTGATCCGTCTTGAGATAGAGCGGCGTGTCATGTCCGAACTTCCCCCACGTAGACGACTTATTGCCCTTCCAACTGCAACCAATGCAATCGGCGTACTTTTCCGCAGAAGCCAAGGGGCGCATGATCACGGATTCGTGTATCGACACGACACCGCCACCGCCATCAACAAAGGCCTGATAGGTCTTGTATTGTTCGTCGCTGATCTCTGGCATGTGCAGGAACTGGATCAGCAGATCGGCCTTGTCGAACTGTGCCTTGCTCGGAAAGTTGAAGGCTTCGTCGACACTCACGCGTGGAATCGCTTCGAGCAGGGGAACGAAGAGCTCCTTAATGCGGATGTAGTCATGCGAGCCGCCGCCGTGATCCTCAGGCCCATAGAGCCAAAGAATATTGATATCGCGACTGAGTTTCGCGCCCTCAAAGGAGCCCGTCAACTTCAGAACCTCGGCCTTGGGCATAGGCTCGCTAGGGCCCACCACCAGCGCAGAACTAGGGGCAATAGATTCCGCCATCAGCGCAGAACCAGAGGCAATAACAGTTAATAAAATGAACAGCTTTTTCATAGTGATCTCGTTTGTTGTTTGTTGTCGTTTCGACCGGACAAGCAAAGCGTGAATCATTCATCCTAGAACTTCAGCTCCAGCGGCTGGCCATTGTATTGAATCTCTTTGGTTCCGCCATCAGGAATAAGTTCAACCTGGAACGTGCGCGTGGCCGTCTGCTTTGAGGCCGGCTCGAGGCTCAGCGTTTTGGCTGCGTCGTCCCACTTGATCAGCGTTTGGACCGAAGACCCTTTGAGGTAATCAAGGCTGTTGCCGTCGTCGTCGTAGAGCGTGTAGTTGCCGTTGGCGCCTCGGTAGATCTTGAGCGTCGTGGGCTCGTCGACCTTTTCTCCGGTGTATTGGCGGATGGGGTCGACCGGCACGATCGCGCCGGCGCGAACATAGATCGGCATGGTGGCCAGATCCACGGCGCGCTGCACCGTTTGACCGCCGGTCTCGAGCTTGCCGGTCCACCAGTCATACCACTTCCCTGCGGGCAGATAGACTTCGCGGGACGTCGCGCCCTTTTCGTAGACCGGGGCAATCAGCAGGTCGCGGCCCCAGAGATACTCATCGCCGGTTCCCCTAGCCTGCTTGTCCTTCGGGTAGTGCAGCCACAGCGACCGCATCATGGGCATCCCGGTTTCGCGGGCTTCCCAGGTCAAGGTGTAGTTGTAGCTCAACAACTGATACCGTAGTTCGATGTATTTCTTGGCGATCGGTTCAATCGCGGGATTGTTCAGTTCCGACACAGGCGGGGCGTAGCTTCCTTCACCCGGACCGGATGTGTTGGATTCCCATGTCCAGGGAAGGCGATTTTCCCACCCGCGACCATGGGTCCGCATCAGCGAATTGAACGCGGCAAACTGCACCCAGCGCACATACAGTTCAGCCGAGTATTCATCCGTCGTAAAAAACGCACCGACGTCGGAGTTCCAGAACGGCGAGACACTCAGGGAGTGGTTGATGCCAATCGCGATATGGGTCTGGAGCGTGCGCCACGTCGCGAGCGGATCGCCCGGCCACATCCAACCGCCCCACCGGGCGATGCCGAGATAGCCGTTGCGATGCAGGCTCCAGGGACGCACGTTGGGTTGCTTCGAGAGTGGCCCGGTGTAGTAGAGCTCGTGGCGCTTCATGCGCTCATGGAAGCTGAACCAGTCGCCCTCATCCGGCCACCAGGCATCGACCCCGACATCCACCAGCGGATTGTGCTCATTCCAGTAGTTTTGAATGTGGGTGTTATCGAGTGTCTCACCCGGCTTGGCCGGAATGGTTCCTTGGATCGTTGCGAGACGCTCACGATCCCATGGGATCATGTGCATCATCACCTTGACGTCCCGCTTGTGCATATCGGCGAGCACTTCTTTGGGCTCGCGCTCGAACACGGCGGGATTGAATTCGAAGGAGGGCTGATTCTTGTTCCAGCCTCTCGGGGTGAAGCCAGTGCCCAGATAGCAGACGCTATCGAGAGGGATCTCTTTCTCTCTGAAGGTATCGATGACTTCCAGCATCTGCGATTCGCTCCTCAGATTGCGATGCGACTGCTGATAGCCCATCACCCACTTCGGCGGCAGCACCGCCTGGCCGGAGAGGGTCGAAATGTCTTTCATGAAGGCTGGGGGATTCTTCGTGTCAAAGACGAAGACATCGTAGGTGCCCGGGATGAAGGCCTCCGGTGGTGGCATGCCGATGCGACCTTTCCGCTGCTGTTTTCGGCTGACCACCGTGCCCGCTAGAATGGGCTCTGCAGGGATGAACGTGCCCGTCTCGGCGTCGCTGAGATCGATCGCACCCCACGGTGCTGGAATGAACATCCCCCACCCTCCCGTGCCAACCATCAGGGGCACCGGATTGTAGGAGCCGTAGGTCCCCGTTCCGTACCACGGAGTCATGGGATGCAGACGCCCGCGACGGTCGAGCTCGATCTTGTCAGTGCGCCAGGATTCCCCGGTCTGCTTGGGGCCGCCTTCGCCCATTCCCAGCACCGGCTGGTCATCCAAAACAAAGGACATCGTGCCATCGGGAGCAAAGGTGATCTTCTGCAGGGGTTCGTTGTCCAAGGTGGTCACCTGCACCGACAGCGGCTTGCTCTGTACGGTCACGTTCAGCTGGCCCACTCGTGCCTTGACCGGTTCGAAGGCCGAGTCGAGTTCGCGTAGGCTGATGACCGCCTTGGGGTAGTCTCGCTCGACCAGCGCAGGGGTATAGGGAAACTTGTCTTTGGAATCCTGCGGCTGCATGGTGATACGGATCCCGGTTTTGCCCGCGGCACGGATATCGAGTTGCGGTTTGGCGACAACGCGGACCGCCAAGGTCGAGGAATCGCTCATCGTTCCCTTACGGGCGGTCAGCGTGAGAACATATTCTCCCACCGCTGAGAACGTGGCCGTCGTCGCCAATGCCGTGTCGTCGGCGAAGGCTACCTTGCCCGGGCCCGAGGTCTTGCTCCAGGTGAGCTTCGTCGTGTCGGTAGAGATCGCCCGCAACAACTGTCCGGCGAACGGCGTTTCCCGGCCGTGCAACACGATGCGGTCATCGCCGGCCATGACGGAGGGCGGGAAGTTGGGGAGCTCGCCCTCGTTGTACACTTTCCACTCCAGAATGCCCGTGGACTTGTCGTTGCCGTCCATCTCCAGACGGAGCTTGGTGGTGCGGACCGCGTCGAAGGTGGTCGTGTTGTAGGTGTCCTTGGCGACCCCCAGTCCCGATGGATTTTCGACCGGGACAAAACCCTTGCCGTCCCAATAGAGCACGCGGTAAGCCTTGGGCACGCCGATTCCGCCACCATCAGCCCACCAGAAAACATCGATCTTCTGTGTGTCGACAGGGGCAGCCCAGTCGTACTGGACCCATTGGGTGCCCTTGGACGGCCAGTTGCCGTACGCTCCCTCGCCGCGAGAATTGGAGACCTTGGGGGCGTGCCCATCGTGGAGCGCCGCCAGTGAAGCATCTCGCGACACGTTGGAGGTCGACGCTTCCGCGACCGGCGCGAGATTGACCTTTGTCGCCGCCTCTGCCGCTGATCCCAGCGCCATGCCGGAAAGGATAATGGTAATTAGGTTCTTCATGGGACTATTTCGTATTTGAGCTGATCGCTAAGGTTAACTGCTTAAATTGATGTTCTAATGATTCTCAGTGAGTCTTGCCCTCACCCGCCGCAAGATCCGCAATCCGAAGATTCCGATACTCGACCTTCATCACCACGTCGCCGTGGATCTGCAGTCCGAGCGGCGCAGCGCCGGAGAATGTCGCATCGGTGTATTCCGACGCCTTCTTGCCGTTGATCCAGCAAGAGAACGTGTTGCCTCTTGCCTGCAGGCGCAAGCTGCTCCATTCGCCCTCACGGTTCAAGAGTGTTTTTGCTTCGCTGGCTTGCCCTGACTTGGGATAGCCTTTTCTGCCTGGCCGAACGCTACCGGCACAAAAGCCAGCAGCGCAACCGTCAGGATGGCTCCAGTCAGCAGGAAAGACGAAAACGATTTCGGGAGAGATCGCCTCGTGGACGTCATGGCAGGGTTCCTTTGCATTGGATGATCATTCATTCTGTCACTACTCCCGGCGATGCCGAATCTTTACAGATCATTTTCATTTTTTCTTCCTCGGCGCGCTTTTTGGCTTTTTTTGTTCATCCGGCGATTTTGACAAACAATTTGCACCGGGCGGTTTCAAGATGCCCTTCATGGCCAAAGCTGGGATGAGGAATACGCCTGGGATTGATTCCGGGACGGACGCAACCCCGTTGGGGTTGGGATATCCGGGGGGCGGGAGTTCCCAGGGTAGCCTCCGCCCTGCTCCGGCAACCCTGGGCTGAAATCCGTATCCCCGTTGGGGATGAAGAACCATCAACCCCAACGGGGTTGTGTATTTTAGCCCGGGGTTGGCGCAACGCAGTGAAGCCTACCCCGGGACAACGCACCAAAAAATTCTACAACCCCAACGGGGTTGCGTCCGATCCTGAATAACTACCGGATATCTCATGCTTCATGGCCCGCTGCAAGTCAGCCCAATATAGCTCTCTCATCACCTTAGACACCCGTTCTCATCGCGTGGTGAAAGACTCGTCAGCAATGATGCTAAGCATCATATCACGCAATTTGTAATCGTCCTTCTTTGCCTCTTCCAAAAGACGTTGAAGTCTCTCAGAATCAGCATAATTCATCCTCCGCCCCATCGCATACTGTGAAAGCTTGGTGAGTAAATTCTTGGCGATTTTATCTTTGTCCTCCAGCAGCAGTTTTTTAAGACCTTCAATGCCATTGATGGTACGGCCATCACGGTGCACGGTCTCAGACTCTACCTTGGTCGTCTTCTCATACTTGCGATCGATCTTCTCGTTCTTCGTCACCTTCCCTTCGGCGGTTATTTCGACAGTTGTCTTGGTCTCAACAAACTTCTCATAACTCTCGCGATACCGGCCCAAGACATCAAAGTTTTCCATGGCCAGGCCAAAGGGGTCCATCTTACTGTGACAGGAAGCACATTGCGGATTCTTACGGTGCTCATTGATATGATCCTTAATCGTGAATGTTTCAGTCGGCGCTTTCAGGGCTGTAATTTCAAGATTGGCAGGGGTTTTTAATTCCTGTCCATAGATACTTTCAGCCACCCAGGCGCCACGATAGAAAGGGTTGGTGAATTCGCCATTGGTGGTCATCATCAAGATGCCTGGTTGCGTTAGCAGCCCCCCACGGCGGGAACCTTCATCAAGATCTACTTTTGCAAATTTATTCCCTAAAGTAGTAAATGATTCTACAAAATCCCCTCTGTCCCCTCTTTCCCACACCGTCGATTCTTTATAAAAGACATTTTTCCCATCCTTCTTTAATTGATAAAGTTGATTCAACGTTTTGTTGATCACAACAAAATCTGAATCGATGAAATTTGTCAGGCTTAAGTTCTCATTCAAAATCAGTTTGAAAAACTCAATACTTTCCTGCTTAAAGAACGGCTTTAGGCGACCTACTTTCCCGCCGCCCTTGTCTCTAAACGTATAGAGGAGGATGTTCTCATTCGGAACAACGGGGTCTATTTTATCAAGCTTGAGCCACTGGGTCGTGAAATCAGCAGCAAAACGCTGTAATTTAGGGTCTTGCAGCATCCTTAAGGCTTCCGCAGACCGAATCACTGAATCCTTTAATTTACCTTCAGACGCTAACTTCATCAAACGATCATCTGGAAGGGAGTTCCACAAAAAGTAAGACATCCTGGAGGCAATCGCATAATCATCAAGTTCCACCGTATCGCCTTCGACCTTATACAGAAAGTTTGGTGAGCAGAGCATCATCTTCAACGCTGACTGCACGGCATTGAAGACATTTTGATCTGTTTCGTATTTCTTCTTTGCGATACCGAAATAGTAATCCAAATCATCGTTACTGACCGGTCTACGAAAGAGTTTGAGGGCAAGATTTCTGATGAATTGTTGGTACTGTTTATGTGGATCACTGCCTTTGAGACCTTTATAGTAGGTGTTATAAAAGTCATTTGGGGGAGGCCAGCTCTCATATATGGGGCCAGTGACTTCAGCCGAGACCAAGTGTGGAAGAGTTCTCGAAAGGGCGCGCAACTCCTTTGCTGCTGGAAACGGCGGGAGACGTGTGAGCTTACCAAGGTCTTTTGGCAATTTAATGAAATAATTGTGGCCTCTGAGGTAGAGGCTCATTTCAGGTTCCAAATAGACCCTTACTTTTTCACTCAGTAAAAACTCTTGAGAACTCTGAAATGTAGGGTCGGGCGCGTTGCCCATATGGCGTTCGATTTCCAAACGTTCATTTTCCCTACCGACATCTGCTTTGATGCTGAAATCACGCTTATTAAAATCGATAGCAGTATCATAAAAAGTAAAATGTCCGTTGATCTTTACGTCGTAATGGCCGGCCGGCTTCACCTCATCTGCGAATTTAACCGCCGCGCAAAAATCCTTACGCTTAAACCCTTCGGTCGTCAGCCTGTCATTCGACGTTGTATGACTCGCCCCCTTATGTGAGTTAACTCTGCGAATGTTATGATCATCCCAACGATAAACGGTCGTCGATGCCTTGGGCATCTCACCGACGACCTTCTCGGCAATTCCCGAAGCAGATCGAAAATAGGCGTCTACGGCAAGGGGTGACATAAAAAGGTTATCGCCTTGGTTGTCAAAGCCATCTCTCGTGTTGTCCACAGGTAAGGTGGTTCCAACTTTAAACTGCGTGAAGAAGACATCATTGATGGTGTTCTCATATTCAGTGCGATTCAACCGTTTGAGAACGCCTGGCAACGTTGCTTTGATTGTCAGGTACTGTTTGACCAAACGCTTTTCAAAAGCAGCCACATCCTCAGCTGAAGGTTTCTCCTTCGCTTTCTCAGGTGGCATTTCTTCTTCTTTTACCACCATTAAGATCTCATCGATCAATTCTTGATTATTCCAGTCCTGGTCACTGAATTTTTCAAAATTATGATCGCCCTCACTTTTTTCATCACCATGACAACTGACACAGTATGTGTTTAAGAAGGTTTTATTCAGCTCGAACGCTGAATGGGTTTCCGCAGCATTCGCAGCGGAGACCAAAGTCGACAGCATCAAGGCCAATGAAACTGGGCGAAAGCACCCGAGAGATAAGCGTCTCATATTAACTCTTCTTAAAGCTTGGCGCATGCAGTGCTGTTGCCAAAACTATCGATTTCGCAGCCTAGATGTTGTAATGCCGGGAGGTAGATATTGCTGCGGTTATCAGCACCATCAAACTTAATATGTTTGTTATGATCAAAGCCTCCGCCGGCTACAATCACAGAGATATTCTTATTGCCGTGAGGGCCTTCTTCCTTGCTGATACTAAAGGAGCTGGTGATCAAGCAAACCGTCTGATCCAGCAAGGTTCCGCCAGTTTCTGTCTTGGTCGATTTGAGTTTGTCCAGGAAACGAGCCGTCTGCATCATGTAAGCTTGGTCCGCCTCTATATTTTTAATGTGGCCGTCTTTCTTTTGAATCTGATGAGAATCTGTATGATGCCCTGTCCAATTCCATTCGCCATACAAATTCACCACTCGCGTGACATCATATTTGTATGCCAGAAAGATCAAATCCAGAAAAGTTGAACGTTCATTAAAATACTTGTCTGTTAAAATCTTTTGCAGGTAATCACTACTCCCCTGCGTGTCGAATTTCACGTTTTCAGGGAATGGTACCTCTACTTGCTTTTTACTCAACCAGCGTTCCGCTCTTTGGATCGACTTTTCAGATTCACGCAAACTGGAAAAATACTCATCTAATTTGACCTGGTCTTGCTTGGAAACCCTATTAGTCAAACGCTTCGCTTCTTCTCTGGTACCGTCCAACACGGATTTTTTAAGCGCCAGCAATTCCGCACGTTTGTTCTTGTCGACTTTCCCAAAGATGGTCTGGAACAATGCCTGACTATTGCTGATCGGAGAAATGGCCAGGCCACCCTTCCATGAGATACCAACTGAATTCTTCTGCTCAACGACCAAGTTCCTGATACGCGTATCGTTACCAATACGAGAGGCGGCGACTTCGTCTACCGAATCCAAAATATGTTCGGGACTTTCACTTGCCGCATATTCAGCAAAAGCAAGCATGGTTCCACCATGCCCCCCGGTCTTCCTTAAATTCGTACAAAGCGTGAAATCCTTCTTTAATTTCTCCAGTGGCTGGAAGGTAGAAGAGCTCTGATAGTCCTTACCCGTCGACGTCGGGTAGTTGTCAGAACACATGCCGTTGCCAACATTCATACAAAACAAACGATTCGCTTTCACCGCATCATCGCCCGTGGCCTCTTGACCAAAGCTTTCCAAAGCCGGCAACATCAAAAAGCAACCCGCTGATTTCAACATTTTCCGCCTGTTCATGGGCGCACCTGTCGGCTTTTGAATTGAACTCATCACCCCTGATACTTCCTAGATCGGGCACTTTGGTCAAATAATTAGGCCCGGGCGATTTCAAGATGCTCCCGAACAGCCTCTACGTGTTGTTCTACAGCGAGTTACCTCGTTTCCCAGCCTTCGCCTTACGCCCAAATCCCTGACACTCACGCGCCGCGCTCTCGGGCGGAACACGGACCGGCACGCGCTACGGGTGGCGGGAGGGCTACTTCAGCAGTTCGTCCTTCCTTGCTTCGGCGCCTTTGCGCAAGAGTCCGCCAAGATCAGTTCCTTCTGCTTTTGCCGCGGCACTGAGTGCTTCAATCGCTTCAATCGAGAGATTGATTTCGCCGAGTCGAACCCGATGAGAGGAAACGCTGCGCCATGCCTTCTCAGATTCATCGAGCTGGACGTCCGTAGCACCAAGAGCTTTCGCCACCCCGCGTCCCATCAGGATGTTGCCGTAAGGATTCATGTGCACGCCATCACTGGTCAGCTTCTTTCCGTCGGGGCGGTAGGGTGGAGGGGTTTTCAAGGCAAGCTGCATATCCGCATTGACGTCTGCCAAGAGGCATCCTTTGTCCGTTGCGAGTTGACGGATAAAGTCATTGTAGGCAAGCAGCTTCTGATTTAGTTCATTCGCCTGGTCTTCCTTGATCATGGTTGAAGTTAGCAGCAGGACTTTCACTCCGGCCGCCTGGGCTCGGTCGACGATCTCAGTGATGTTCTTTTTGTATGGTTCGAGCGCAACCCCGTTCTTGCCGTGCCAGACATCATTGACTCCGCAACTGAGCGTCATCCAGTCTGGTTGATGATTCAGAACGTCTTTTTCAAGACGGGCGAGCATCTGGTCGGATTTATGTCCGCCGATGCCAGCAAACACGGCCGTCGTCTTAATGCCCTGATCTTTCAACGCGGCGAGGACGAACTGACAGTAACCGCCGGGATTTCGACCTGCAGCGGTAATGGAGTCACCGAGGAAGGCGATTGTCTCTCCGTCCTTAACTGCGATTTCGCCAGCCTTGGCATTGAGGGATGAGAGAACTTCACCGGCCGCAAGGTCCGCAATCCGAAGATTCCGATACTCGACCTTCATCACCACGTCGCCGTGGATCTGCAGTCCGAGCGGGGCGGCGCCGGAGAAGTTTGCATCGGTGTATTCCGACGCCTTCTTGCCGTTGATCCAGCAAGAGAAGGTGTTGCCTTTTGCCTGCAGGCGCAAGCTGTTCCATTCGCCCTCAGGGTTCAAGAGTGCTTTTGCTTCGGTGGCTTGCCCTGACTTGGGGTAGCCTTTTCTGCCTGCGTAGAACGAGCCGGTCATGTCCACTCTCAGGCTGCCGGAGATGCCGAGCTGAAGTTGCAGCTTCGGTTCGCGCAGTTCGATACCCGAGTCGACGCCACGTTTGGTGGTGCCTTTCCATTTCGCGTCAAATTCGAGGATGAAGTCGCTGTATTTCTTGGTGGTCCAGAGATAGTGCTCGCTCTTCGCTGCGTCGTTTTCGCCGATCAGGACGCCATCTTCGATCCGCCAGAACTTCTCCGCATCTTTGGTCTGGAAGTTGGTCAGGTCCTTGCCATTGAACAGTGGTACGAATGCAGGATCGCCGGCAGCGGGAACGGCTGTATCGGCAGCAACCACGACCCGCATACCGTAGTTGTAGCGGACCTGCTTGGGACCTACCCACCTGGCGCGTTGTGAGGAGCGGGACACGAGGGGAACGCTGTGAAACGAGCCACTGCGCAGACAGCGCAGTTCGGTTTCCTTGGTGTTCTCCGGATCAACACTCGGTGACCTGCTGTAGAAGTCCTTGTCATACCAGTCACTGCAGAATTCCCAGACGTTGCCGTGCATGTCATACAAGCCCCAGGCGTTGGGCTTCAACTGGCCGACCCGGTGGGCGTAGTCTTCCTTCTGCCCCGCGGGTATCCCGCCGTACCAGCCGTAGTCGATGAGTTTCGACAGCTCATCCCCGCAGGAAAAGGTCGTGGTGCTTCCCGCGCGGCAGGCATATTCCCATTGCGCTTCGGTCGGCAGGGAGACGCTCATGCCGGTCTTCTTCGAGAGCTTGCGGCAGAACTCGATGGCATCATAAGAGCTCATCCAGACAGCGGGATAGTCGTCAAAGCCTTCTGGTCTCGGCTGCGCACCCGCGTACGCCAGAGCCGTCTTTGTCAGCCATGGTTCCGTGCCCATCACGGCCTTCCACTGGGCCTGCGTCAGCTCATAGATGCCCATGTAGAAGGGCTTGCTGATCGTCACCTCATGAGCAGGATACTCATCTGACACCTGCTCCTCCTCGCCCCCGAGCTTCTTGATCGTTTCCGCCGGGGTGTCGTGGTTGCCCATCTTGAACTTGCCGGCCGGAATGAGCACCAGCTTCATCGAGACACCCTTACCAAGCTCCAGACTGAGATCTTTGGGCTCGGTATCGCCGCCGGGGTTTTCCGCTTGGCCGAACGCAACCGGCACAAAAGCCAGCAGCGCAACCGTCAGGATGGTTGCCGTCAGCAGGAAAGACGAAAACGATTTCGGGAGAGATCGCCTCGTGGACGTCATGGCAGGGTTCCTTTGCATTGGATGATCATTCATTCTGTCACTACTCCCGGCGATGCCGAATCTTTACAGATCAT